>ENA-UEQN01001314-UEQN01001314.1-human-gut-metagenome-genome-assembly--contig:-NODE-1314-length-20090-cov-3.695698_pt1 | contig 20090 bp, 18 predicted proteins | sample MGYA00242940_ERZ507944 | MGnify/ENA primary metagenome ERZ507944 (study PRJEB26167, sample SAMN06115449) | human gut metagenome | host: Homo sapiens | place: China:Fujian | collected 2015-08-20... | reverse complement strand
TCATCGAGCGTCGTTGCGCCGATGCAGTGCAGCTCGCCGCGCGCCAGCATCGGCTTGAGCAGGTTGCCCGCGTCCATGCTGCCCTCGGTCTTGCCTGCGCCGACGATGGTGTGCAGCTCATCGATGAACAGGATGATGCGGCCCTCGGAGTTCTTCACTTCGTTCAGGACGGCCTTCAGGCGCTCTTCAAATTCGCCGCGGTACTTTGCGCCCGCGATGAGCGCGCCCATGTCCAGCGAGAAGATCGTCTTGTCCTGCAGGGACTTCGGCACGTCGCCGCGGACGATCCGCTGCGCCAGCCCTTCGGCAATGGCCGTCTTGCCGACGCCCGGCTCGCCGATGAGCACGGGGTTGTTCTTCGACTTGCGCGACAGGATGCGGATGACGTTTCGGATCTCGTCGTCACGGCCGATGACCGGGTCCGTCTTCTTTTCGCGGGCGTTCTTCACCAGATCGGTGCCGTATTTCTGCAGCGCCTCATAGGTGTCCTCCGGGCTGTCCGTCGTCACGCGGCTGCTGCCGCGGATGGCCTGCAGGGTCTTCAGGCAGTCCTCCTTGCGGATGCGATAGTCCGCAAACAGCGGCGCGACGGTCTCGTCGGCCGTGTCGAGCATGGCAAGGAACAGGTGCTCCACGGAGACGTATTCGTCCCGCATGCCCTGCGCCGTGCGCTCGGCCTCAGCCATCAGGCTGTCCATGCCGCGGGAAATATAGAATTTGTCGGCATCCCGGCCGGAACCGCTGACGCCCGGCAGCTTTTCCACAGCCGCCTGCGCCGCAGCCGTCAGACTCTCGACACTCACGCCCATTTTCTTCAGCAGCTGCGGGATGAGCCCACCGTCCTGCTGCAGCAGAGCCAGAAGCAGGTGAGCCTGCTCGATCTGCTGATTCTGATGCGCCGCTGCGATCGTCTGCGCACTCTGCAGGGCCTCCAGTGTTTTCTGCGTATACTGATTCGTGTTCATAACCTCATTCTCCTCTCCGGCGGCGAATTCCGCCGAGGGGTTTCAAGAAGCATCCGACGCATTCGCCGGAGCTTCTTTAGCACTCTCTCTTGTTGAGTGCTAACCTCTTTTGACCCCATGATACCACCATTTTGAATTTTGTCAAGAGGTACAGATTAAAATATTTTCTCCCAAATTGCGCAATATAACTGTCATTATCTATGCAGTTTCGCACAATACGATCTTTCCCATGCTATTATGCCACCGTAAAAAGCAGGCGTGCCAAACATGACACGCCTGCTTTATATGTTTGATCGTATGGTTCATTCAAAAATGATGCGGTTCGCGCCGAAGTAGCGGGCGTTGTAATAGCTCTCGCTCAGGGAGCTGATGATGACGCCCTTGCGCGGATTGGCCGCGTGGATGAAACGTCCGCCGCCGATGTAAATGCCGACGTGCGTGATCTCACCGCCGGAGCCGAAGAACACGAGGTCGCCCGGCATCAGCTCGCTGCGGCTGACATGCTCGCCGTCGTTATAATACTGCGACGTCGCCGTGCGCGTAATATTGAAGCCGAAATGGCGGTAAACATACTGCACGAAGCCGGAGCAGTCGAAGCCTGCCGGCGTTGTGCCGCCGTAGACATAGTCATAGCCCTCGAACGTCAGGGCATAGGCCACCAGATCGTCCGCCAGCGAAGGCTGCTCGATCGTGCCGTCCCACGACGTGGTGAACTTATAGCAGCGCAGGAAGATCACAAGCGCCTCCAGACTGCTGGTGGACGACTGCGGCAGGAGCTTGCCGTCGCTGCCCTTGACCGCGCCGATGTAGCACAGCAGGCGCGTCGGCGTTTTGGCCCACTCGGCAAGCTGCTTCAGGTCGGAGAATTCGCTGAGGGAATAGCGGTTCACGCGCGGGTTCTGCTCCGTCGGATAGCCGACGGTCTGCATGAAGTTGCACGAGATCTTGAAGAACTGCTCGCGCGTCAGCGTATCGTTCGGGCCGAAGCGGCCGTCACCGTAGCCCTGCACGATCTTGAGCTCATAGGCCGCGTTCACGTCCGGATCGTTCGTATCCGTGAAATGCGACGTGCCGGACGGCGTGTATTCCGTGCCCATCAGGCCGTTATAGGCCAGCATGGCGATGGAGCACATCTGCGCGCGGGAGATGGGCTTGCTCAGGTCTGCATTGTCGAGACTCGAGGGGATGATGCCGAGCTTCACGACCTCAGAGAACTCCGCAACGGCCCACGCCGGGATGCCGCTGTAGCCGCCGTCGTCATCCGGGTCCGGATCGACCGGCATATCATCATTTTTGCGCAGCCACTCGCTGACAATGTAATACGCGCGGCGGAACATGGCGATGGCCGCCTGCCGCTCCGTCGTGCCCTTCGGCTCAAGGGCCGTGCCGGTGCCGCGCACCACGCCGAGCGCGACCATATACTGCGTCGGCTCGAGCGCATAGTCGCTGACGGAGGCTGCGTCCGTAAACTGGGAAAGGTCGGACGGCTCGACGCTCTCGTCCTTCCAGAACAGCGCGCGCGTCATCAGGTTATAGGTGATCTTGAAGAAGTCCTGACGGCTCAGCGGCTCATTCGGGCGGAACGTCTGATCCTCGTAGCCGTTGATGATGCCCTGCTCAAAGGCGAAGTTGATCTCCATCTCCTGCGTGTCCGTGAAATACCTGGCCCCACTGGCGCAGGATGCCTCCACGTTCATCAGGTTCTCATAGACCTCGACGGCCATTTTGCACATCTCGCCGCGCGTGATATTGGCGGAAAGGTCGGCGTTCAGCAGGCAGTCCGGCAGCAGGCCGAGCGCCTCCATCTCCGCGACCTCGGACTTTGCCCAGTCGCTGACATTCGAATAGGCCATGGCTGCAGGGGCAAACCCTGCCAGCAGGCACAAGCACAGAAGCGCGCTGAGCCAGCGAATGATGCGTTGCTTTTTCATGCAGATACCTCCATATCCAGCTCCAGGCCGACCGGACAGTGGTCGGAGCCATAAATTTCCTGATAAATGGGCGCGGCCGCAACGGACTCGCGCAGGCGGTCGGACACAAGAAAATAGTCGATGCGCCAGCCCGCGTTCTTCTCCCGCGCGTGGAAGCGGTAGCTCCACCACGAATACGCGCCCGTGAGGTCGGGATTGCGGTAGCGGAACGTATCCATGAACCCGGCCTGCAGCAGCTCGGTGAACTTGCCGCGCTCCTCGTCCGAGAAGCCCGCGTTGCCGCGGTTCGGGCCGGGGTTCTTCAGATCGATCTCCTGATGCGCCACATTCAGGTCGCCGCAGACGATCACCGGCTTCTGCCGGTCGAGCGAGACGAGATAGGCGCGGAACGCATCGTCCCAGGCCATGCGGTGGTCAAGGCGCTTTAATCCGTCCTGCGCGTTGGGCGTGTAGCACGTTGCGATAAAGCAGTTCGGATATTCCAGCGTGATGAGCCGCCCCTCGTGGTCCAGCTCCTCCACGCCGACGCCGTAGGTCACGGCGAGCGGCTCGTACCGGGCAAAGATCGCCGTGCCGGAGTAGCCCTTCTTCTCGGCGGAGTACCAGTACTGCCGGTAGCCCGGCAGGTCCAGCTCGGCCTGATGCGGCTGTGCCTTCGTCTCCTGCAGGCAGAAGAAATCGGCGTTCAGCGTCCGGAAGGCGTCCTCAAAGCCCTTCTGCAGGCAGGCGCGGATGCCGTTGACGTTCCACGAGATCAGTTTCATAGGCAGTTCCCTTCATCTTTTTCTCTATGGTAACAAATTATTACAAAAATTACAACCGTTTTCCGCAAAAAAGAGCGCCCCGCCGCGAAAAAAATCCGGCGGGGCGGTACGGGTTCAGGCATTCGGCAGCGGACCGAGCGTCCGCACGGCCTCGCGCAGCGTCAGCAGGTCCGTGTATGTCTCCGGGCGGCGCGCCGGATCCCGCAGCAGAGCGGAGGGATGATACATGGCAAGATAGCGCACGCCGTTCCGCTCGAACCACTGGCCATGCTCCCGCGTGATGCGGAAATCCGGCCGGATGAGCCGCATGGCCGCAATGCGCCCGAGGCAGACGATGATGCTCGGCTGCAGCAGCCGGAGCTGCCGCTCGAGCCAGCCGAAGCAGGCGTCCTGCTCCTGCGGCTGCGGGTCGCGGTTTCCGGGCGGGCGGCATTTGACGATATTGCAGATATAGCAGTTGTGCCGCCCGAGGTCGATGATAGACAGCATGTCGTCGAGCAGCTGCCCGGCCGGGCCGACGAATGGCTCGCCGCGCAGGTCCTCCTGCTGGCCGGGGCCTTCCCCGATGAAGACGACGGGCGAGGGGCATGGTCCGACGCCGAACACGACGCTGTGGCGCGTGGCAGCAAGGCCGCAGCCCGTGCAGCCCGCGCAGGCCGCGCGCAGGGCATTGAGCTCATCCACGGCGGTCCTCCCTGCCCTGACGGGCTCCCGGACGGCGCGCGCGCATGGCGCGCTTCTTCGCGCGGCGGCGATTGATGGAGCGCAGGATGGCAACGATGAGCCAGAATACCAACGCCAGCAGCACCGGTACGGTCACGAACCACAGCCGCCACATGCCCTTCCAGATCTTCGCCAGCACACTTTCCGTCTGCTTGGCAACATACTTCGGCGTGGAGCGCATCACGGCCGTCAGCGTCACGAGGTCGCAGGTCGCAAGCACCTTGCCGTCCAGCACGGCACTGACGGTACCGACCTTCGTCTCGGCCTCAAGCGGCGCCTCGAGCGGCGCTTCGGAATCATACTGCACGGTCAGCGTAATGCCGGAGGTATCGCAGCTGTCCGGCAGCAGAACGGAGATATTGTCCTTTGCGCGCACGACAACGCTGTCGCGCCCCTCGGCATACAGCACCTGCGGCATGTCCACAAGGGCCGTGTCCGCCAGCACCTGCACACTGTTCAAATGATTGAAGCCGTATTCGAACAGCCGCTTCGTCTCCGTGAAGCGCTGGTCCGTCTCCGTGCCGTCGTCGTTCTGCAGCGTCTCGCAGCCGCAGACGACGCTGAGGAAATGCAGCGAACCGCTCTCCGCCGTGGAGATGAGGCAGCCGCCCGCAGGCGTCGTGAAGCCGGTCTTGATGCCGCGCGCCTTGTCGTAGTAATACTTTCCGACGGTCTGACCGCTCGTCAGATAGTTCGTCGTGCGGAGCACACGCTCCTCGGACTTGTTCGTCGCAGGCACCGTGTGGGATGTCTGCGTGGAGAATCCCTGAAACTGCTCACTCTGCCAGGCCCAGCGCGCCAGCGTAACGAGGTCGCGCACGGTGGTGTAGTGATTCTCGTCATGCAGGCCGTGGGCATTGGCAAAATGCGTGCCTGTCATGCCGAGGGCCGCCGCCTGCGCGTTCATGAGCGCCACGAAAGATGGGATATCCCCCGCGATGTACTCCGCCACGACGTTGCAGGCCTCGTTGGCCGACGAGATCATCACGCAGTACAGCAGCTCGCGCAGAGACAGCTGCTCGCCCTCGAGCAGGCCGGCGGAGCTGCCCGCTGCGTTCAGGTCCTGCAGAGCCTCATGGCTGACCGTCACGATATCGTCGAGGTTTCCATGCTCCAGCGCCAGCATGCACGTCATGATCTTCGTCAGGCTGGCGGGATAGACCTTTTCGTCCAGATTCATGCCATAGACGAGCGTATCGCTGTTCAGCTCCACGAGCGCCGCCGCCCTGGCCTGCACCGTGGTGTCGAGATACTGGCCGAAATCGTTCAGCGCGGGCGGCATCTCATCCGTCACGGCGGCGGGTGCCTTGTCGTTTTCAGCAGGAGCCGCGGTCTCCGCCGTCGGCTCTGCGGCGTCGGTCGCACCCGGCTCCGAAGCATCCGGCTCCGTAGCATCAGCCACAGTCTCCGAGGCGGACGGCTCCGTGGGATCGGCCGGTGCGTCTGTCGGCTCCGCAAAGGCCGGAAGCAGCAGGCACTGCAGCAGCAGGGCCAGCAGGGTCAGCCCGGACAGAAGTCTTTTTTTCATATTCTCCTCCAAAAACGCCGCGGCGGCATTGCCGCAGGGCGGAACTGTGTGATATAATGAGTATGGGCAGGCCGCGCGGAATACCGCATGCCGGTCCGACAGACACATTATAACAAAAATCCGGATTATGTCAACGGAGCAGAGCGAAAATGGAGCAGAAACCGCGTTGGAACTGGGTCATCACCCTGGCGGCCGTCTTTCTTGCCTTCTGTCTGGGCTTTGGCGTGGCGCGCTGGACACAGCATACGGACGGCGTTACGGTGCGCACGGCGCGCACCGTCCCCGCACAGACGGAGTCTGCCCTGCCGTCCGTCCCGGCGGCTTCCTCCCCGACAGAGAAACCGACAGAGGCCGCGACGCAGCCACCCACGGAGCCGGGTCCGCTCGATCTCAACCGCGCCACGGCGCAGGAGCTGACGACGCTTCCCGGCATTGGCGAGGTGCTGGCACAGCGCATCGTGGACTACCGCGAGGCGCACGGCCCCTTCCGCAGCGTGGACGAGCTCATTGCGGTCGAGGGCATCGGCGAGGGCAAGCTGGAAAAGCTCCGCGAACTGGTCACGGTGGAGGAAGAACCATGAAAATACTGGTCGTAGATGATGAAGAGCTGCTGGTCAAGGGCATTCGCTTCAACCTGCAGAACGACGGCTATCAGGTCGTCACCGGCAGCAACGGCCGTGAGGCCATCGAGCTGGCGCGCGATCCGGACATCCGGCTCATCGTGCTGGACGTCATGATGCCGGAGGTCGACGGGCTGACCGCCTGCCGCACCATCCGGGAATTTTCGGACGTCCCCATTATCATGCTCACTGCCCGCACAGAGGACATGGACAAGCTGCTTGGCTTTGAGCACGGCGCGGACGACTATCTGACGAAGCCCTTCAACATTCTGGAGCTGAAGGCGCGCATCCGCGCCCTGCTGCGCCGCAGCGGCGGGCTGGAGAACCAGAACAACCGTATCACGGCAGGCAGCCTGACTGTCGACACGCAGGAGCGCAACGTCTATAAGGACGGCAAGCCCGTCGAGCTGACGGCTCGCGAGTTTGACCTTGTCGAGCTGCTCATCCGCAACCCGAACCGCGTCTACTCCCGCGAAAATCTGCTTGACCTCATCTGGAGCTATGAGTACCGCAGCGATATCCGCACGGTGGACGTCCACATCCGCCGCATCCGTGAAAAACTGGAGACCGTTCCGGCCGAACCGGAATACATCATGACAAAGTGGGGAGTTGGGTACTATTTCAAAGCGTAAACACCGCAGCTTTCTGCCTGCCAGCTCGCAGCTCCGCTATGCCGCCGCCTACATCCTCATCACGGCGGCCGCCCTGTTCCTGCTGAACCTCTATGCCTCGACGACCATCCGCAGCATGACGTTCCACGCGCAGGCCGATTCGCTCGAGAGCAAGGCGCAGCTCCTGAGCAATGCCCTGCTGCAGCTCGACGAGCTTTCCGCAGGCCGGGCCGCGCAGGCCGTAAATTCCATGGAGGAGCTGCACACCACCCGCACCGTCGTGACCGACGCTGCGGGCGTTGCCGTATACGATTCCCTGACCACCGGCAACGCCGAGGGAAAGACGCTGCTGTTTCCGGAGCTTGTCACGGCGCTGGAGGGCAGCGACGTCTTTTTCGCCCGCTATGCCGACGGCGCCGTAGAAAGCCACGCCGCCGTTCCGCTCATACGCGGCGGCAAAACGCTGGGGGCCGTGTATCTCATGTCGTACGACACGGATCAGGGCGAGCTGATCGCCGCGCTGGAGCGCAACATTCTGCGCATCTCCTTTGCGCTGGAGGGCGGCGTCGTGCTGTTCTCCCTGTTCTTCTCGGCCGCATTCTCGCGGCGCATGCGCGCCATTCTGAATCAGGTCGGCCGCATGCGCGAGGGCGACTATTCCCAGCAGCCGCCCGTCCGCGGGCACGACGAGGTCGAACGCCTGAGCCGGGCCTTCAACGAGCTGGCCGCAAGGCTGGAAAGCTCCGAGGCGCGGCGGCGGCAGTTCGTCTCCGACGCGTCCCACGAGCTGAAAACGCCGCTGGCCTCCATCAAGCTGCTGTCCGACTCCATCCTGCAAAACGAGATGGACCCCGAAACACAGCGCGAGTTCATCGGCGACATCGGCCGCGAGGCAGACCGTCTCGGCCGCCTGACGCAGAAGCTTCTGACGCTCACGAAGCTCGACAGCAGCGTGGAAGAGGAGCGCGAGATCCTCGATGCCGCGCCCGTCGTGCGGAAGGTTGTGCGCATGCTGCTGCCGCTGGCGCGGCTGCGCGGCATCGGCATCGACACGACGTTTGAGCCGGACTGCAGCGTCATGACTGTGGAGGACGATCTGTATCAGATCGTATTCAATCTAACGGAAAACGCTATCAAATACAACCGGCAGGACGGCTGGGTCGGCGTGTCCGTCCGCCGGGCGGGCGATCAGGTGGAGCTGCGCGTCGAGGACAGCGGTGCAGGCATCCCGCCGGAGTCCATGGAGCATATTTTCGAGCGTTTTTACCGCGTGGACAAGGCACGCTCCCGCGCCGCGGGCGGCGCCGGGCTGGGCCTTTCCATCGTGCACGACATGGTCGAGCGCAGCTACGGCACCATCACTGTGCAGGCCCGGCCGGGCGGCGGCACGATCTTTACCGTACGGTTCCCGCATTTTGATCTGGAGGAGGACGAAACATGAGACGCCTGCTGCTTTTGCTGCTCCCGCTTGTGCTGCTGTGCGCCTGCACCACCGCGCCTGCAGAGCAGGCGGACGCTCCATTTTCCTTCTACTACCGCTGCGCCGAGGTCGCCTATGGCGGCGAGGACGGCGTGATCCGCGCCGAGGCCGCGCCGCTCGAGCCAGACGCCGGTCTGCGTACCGTCGTGCTGCAATACCTGAAGGGGCCCGCCTCGCCGGAGCTGCGCACTCCCCTGCCCGCAGACTGGGCGCTGGAGTCCATTGGCCTGACCGAGGGCACGGCGGAGCTGGTCTTTTCCGGCATACCGTGCCGGAGCCTCGACCGCACCATTCTCAACGCCTGCCTTGCCCGGACGCTCCTGCAGCTGCCCGGTGTGCAGCGCGTGAGCATTCTGCGCAGCGGCGACGGCGCGGCCGATGTGCTGGCCGCCAAGGATATCCTGCTGCGCGACAACGGCATGGAGGAGCAGGAGGAGGAGCTCGTGCTCTATGTGCCGGACGAGGCGCAGCGCTACCTCGTGCGCGAAACGCAGACCGTCGCCGCCATGAATGCGGCCGACCGGCCCGCAGAGATCGTGCGCCGCCTGCTGGCCCTGCCGGAAAGCGAGAGCGCCATTCCCGAGGGCACGGCACTGCGCAGCGTCAGTGTAGAAAACGGCGTTTGCACCGTCGATCTCTCCTCGCAGTTCCTGACGGGGATGCCGCGCAGCTGGAACACGGAGCGGCTGGCCGTCTACGCCATTGTGAATTCTCTGACAGAGCTGCCGCAGATTCAGACCGTGGATCTCTGGATCGCGGGCGCACCCTTGGAGCGGCTGTATGTGCTGGAGCTGGAGAACGGCCTTGCACGCGACGAGCGCATGATCTATGTGCCTGCACTGGACGGAACGCTGGACGTCACGCTCAGCCTGACCTGCGACACGATGCCGCTGCTGGCGCAGGTGCCGATGCAGCTCACGCTCACTGAGGGCACCAGCAGCGTGCAGTGTGTGCTGGAGGCCCTGCTGGCGCTCGAGGGCGAAAACGGACTGGAAAACTCCATCCCGCAGGGCACGAAAATTCTGTCCCTCAAGCTGGCAGGCGGCGTGTGCACGCTCGACCTGACGGCCGAATTCCTCGAAGGCTGCCGCACGGCCGAGCAGGAGCGCATGGCCGTGCGCGAGATCGTCGCTTCGCTGAGCGCCCTGCCGGAGGTCGAGACCATTGACCTGCTGGTCGAGGGTCTCGAGCCAAATTACCGTGACGACTCCCTGCAGGCCGTACACACGGCGCGCAACTACTGGTTTGTTTCCTGATAAAATTACCGCCCGCGCATCCGCTTCGACAAACGGCGCGCGGGCAGTGCTTTATACTAAACGCACACGGGTTCCGTGTGCGTTATTTTTTTTGCTGGAGGCGAACCATACCAATGAATCTGACGAGCTATGTGCAGGACAGGCAGCTGACGATCGCTCTGCGGGGCGAGATCGACCACCATGCCGCCCGGGAAATCATGCAGGCGCTGTCAGCCAAGATCGATCTCTACCTTCCCCTTCGCTGCATTCTGGACTTCCGCGATGTGACATTCATGGATTCCAGCGGGATCGCCGTGGTCATCCATACGCTGCGCCGCATGAACACGCTGCAGGGCCGCCTGCTGCTGCAGAACATCCCGCCCCAGCCCTATAAGGTGCTGCGCGCGGCGGGCATCGAAAAAATCACGGAGATCAGGGAGGAATGCAACCGATGAAGAGCGAAAACTACATGAATCTGGAATTTCCCAGCCGCTCGGCCAATGAGGCCTTTGCGCGCTCTGCCATTGCCTGCTTTGCCGCGCAGCTCGACCCGACGCTCGACGAGCTGGGCGACATCAAGACGGCCGTGTCCGAGGCCGTGACGAACTGCATCGTCCACGCCTACCCCGAGACGATCGGGCCGGTCATCCTGCGGGCACGGCTGCTGCCGGACAATGTGCTGGACATTATGGTCAAGGACCGCGGCTGCGGCATCGCGGACCTTGAGCAGGCCTGCCGTCCCATGTTCACGACCGGTGGAGAGGAGCGCTCCGGCATGGGCATTACCATCATGGAGAGCTTTATGACCGAGTTCCGCATCAGCTCCGTGCCCGGCAAGGGTACGACCGTCCATATGAAGCGCCGGATTGTACGCCGGGGTGGAAAAAAATGAATCAGGAGGAGCTGCTCATCCGTGCCCGCGATGGAGACCGCGAGGCGGGAGAGGCGCTGATTCAGGCGAATTCCGGCCTCGTTTGGTCCGTCGCGCGGCGATTTTTCGGGCGCGGCGTCGACCCGGACGACCTGTATCAGCTCGGCTGCCTCGGCTTTCTCAAGGCCGTGGCCGGGTTCGACCTGAGCTACGGCACGCAGTTTTCCACCTATGCCGTGCCGAAGATCGCGGGCGAGATCCGCCGCTTTCTGCGGGACGACGGCACCATCAAGGTCAGCCGCAGCCTGAAGGAACGCGCCGCCCTCATCCGCACCGCGCGTCAGCGGCTGACCGGCACGCTCGGACGCGAGCCAACGCGGGCAGAGCTGAGCGAGTCCACTGCCCTGCAGCCGGAGGACATCGCCGTAGCCGAGACAGCCACCTGCGCGACGGAGCCCCTGCAGCGGCGCTCCGGCGAGGACGGCTTTGCGCTGGAGGACGTCCTGACCGAGGGAGAAATGGAGGAGAAAATATTGGAACGCATTGCGCTGCGCGAGGCGATCGCCCAGCTCACCGACCGCGAGCAGATGGTCATCCGCCTGCGCTATTTTCACGGCCTGACGCAGGACAAAACGGCCAAAATTCTCGGCGTTTCGCAGGTGCAGATCTCCCGCATCGAGAAAAAGGCTCTTGCGGCACTGCGTCAACACATCTAACGTTCATAAAATCTTAATCCGGGCGGCATTTCCTTTTTCGGCCTTCTGTGCTATAATCAGGCGTGCATTTTGAGTTCGAAAGAGGAAGTGCCGCCTATGCTGCATCTGCTGCCCAAAATATTTGCCGCCATCGGCGCCCTGCTCGGCGCGATGAGCTGCTATTATACCGTCTACGCCATCGTCGGTCTGTTCGCCACACGGCATTTCGCCCCTGCAAAGCGCCGACATCGTTATGCCATCGTCATTGCAGCCCGCAACGAGGAGGCCGTCATCGGCCGTCTGCTCGAGAGCATCCGCCTGCAGGACTACCCGTCGGAGCTGCTCACGGTCTTTGTCGTGGCCGACAACTGCACGGACGGGACGGCGCAGGCGGCGCGCAGTGGCGGTGCGGTCTGCTATGAGCGCTGCGACCCGGACCACCGCACAAAGGGCTACGCGCTGGAATATCTGTTCTCCTGCATCGCGCGGGACTACGGAACGGATGCCTTTGAGGGCTATTTTGTATTTGACGCAGACAACCTGCTCAACCGCGACTATGTCTCGCGCATGAATGAAGCCTTTGACGCAGGCGAGCGCATCGTAACGTCCTGCCGCGCCAGCAAAAATTTCGGCGACAACTGGATCTCCGCATCCTATGCCCTGCACTGGCTGCGAACCGTGCGCATGGAACACCGCGCCCGCTCCGTGTTCGGGCTGGCCACGCGCATTCAGGGCACCGGCTTCCTGTTCGCCTCTGAGCTGGTCAAAAACGGCTGGCACTACACCTCGCTGACGGAGGACCGCGCCTTTACGGCTGACGCCGTCGCTGCAGGCTATCCCATCTCCTACTGCGATGCAGCCGTGTTCTATGATGAGCAGCCCGTCTCCCTGCGCATCGCCCTGCGCCAGCGCATCCGCTGGGCCAAGGGCCACCTGCAGGCCTTTGCCGAGACGGGCTGGCCGCTGTGGAAGCATGTGTTCACGTCGCACGACGCCCCGACGGCCTTCATGTCCTACGACATGTTCCTGCTCGTCTGCCCCCGCGCGCTGTGGAGCATCTTCACCTACGCCGCCCGGCTGCTATGCGCCCTTGCACTGTGGCTGTTCACAAAGGAGAGCTTCGGCGTGGTCGGCGCGGCGCTGCTGGCATGGGCCGCCGGCTTCGGGAAGCGCTGGCTGCGGAACGCGGTCATCGCGCTCTATGTCTTTCTGACGGAGCGGCAGCATATGCCCGCCCTGCCGTGGTACCGGAAGCTCTGGTTTGCCGTGACGTTCCCGCTGTTCGACGTCATCGGCCGCATCAGCACGGTCATCGCGCTGTTCTCCCATGTGGACTGGAAGCCGATCCCGCACGACTGCGCCGCCGGGATCGACGAGATGCAGACAGCAAAAACAGCCATCTCGTAATGAGACGGCTGTTTTGTTATTCCGATTCCTGACCGGACATTACTGCTTCTTCACGCTGCAGACGAAGTTCCAGCTGTCGCGGCACATATCGGCCACGGTCTTCTCGGCCTTCCATCCAAGGATGGTCTCCGCCTTGTGCGTGTCCGCCCACATCTGGGGCAGGTCGCCCTCGCGGCGCGGGCCGATGACATAGGGCACGTTCACGCCCGTGGCCTCCATAAACGTGTTCACCAGCTCCAGCACGCTCACGGCGTGGCCGGTGCCCAGATTGAAGGCCTCCGCGCCCGTGTGCTCCATGGCATAGTCGATGGCCTTGAGATGGCCCTTGGCCAGATCGACGACATGCAGATAGTCGCGGCGGCAGGTGCCGTCCGGTGTGGGATAGTCGTCGCCGAAGATCGTCAGCTTGTCCAGCTGACCGGCCGCCACGCGGGCGATATAGGGCATGAGATTGTTCGGGATGCCGTTCGGATCGTCGCCGAGCAGGCCCGAGGGATGGCCGCCGATGGGGTTGAAGTAGCGCAGCAGCACGGCCGTGAAGCCCGGCGTTGCGGTGCAGTAGTCGCGCAGGATCTGCTCGATCATGACCTTCGTCCAGCCGTAGGGGTTCGTTGCGACATAGGTGGGCATCGTCTCGACATAGGGGATGGCGTTGTCCGGGCCATAGACCGTCGCGGAGGACGAGAACACGAAGCGCGTGCAGCCCGCCTGCGCCATTTCCTCGAGCAGGGCCAGCGTGGAATCCAGATTGTTGCGGTAATAGGCCAGCGGGATATGGCAGCTCTCGCCGACCGCCTTGAAGCCCGCAAAATGCACGACGGCATCGATGCGGTGCGCCGTGAAGATCTCATGCAGGACGGCGCGGTCCTTCGCATCCGCCTGATAGAACGCGGGGCGCTTGCCCGTGATGGTCTCGATCTTGTCGATGACCGTACCGGACGCATTGGACAGGTCGTCCAGAATGACGACATCGTGGCCCGCCTCAAGCAGCTCGACGCAGGTGTGGCTGCCGATGAAGCCCGCGCCGCCGGTTACCAGAATTTTCATAACGATCCCTCCTGATCTGCAGTGCCGAGGAAGCGGCGGAATGCCGCCCGCCCGGCTTCATTTCGTTTGAAGACGCCCGCGTCTTCCAGCACCTGCGCAAACACCGCGCCGACCTCGCGGCGCAGGATGTCCGCCGTGTTTTCCGGCGTGAACGTGTAACGCGTTTTCAGCTCGTCGACCCAGTCGGCATGCTTGCCGAGGGTCTCGTCTACGCGGATGTCCGCGCCGGACAGGATGGCCTGCTCCAGTGCGGCCAGCTCGCCCTTCAGGCGGGCGGGCAGAACGGCAAGGCCCATGACCTCGATGAGGCCGATGTTCTCTTTTTTGATATGGTGCAGGGCCGCATGCGGGTGGAACACGCCGAGCGGATGCTCCGGCGTTGTGATGTTATTGCGCAGGACGAGGTCCAGCTCATAGTCTATGCCGCGGCGGCGGGCAATGGGTGTGATGGTGTTGTGCGGCTCGCCGTCCGTCTCGGCAAAGACGAAGGCACTTTCGTCCGTGTAGCCGCGCCATGCGCGCAGGATACGGTCGGCCAGCTCCACAAGGCGGTCGCTGTCCGGGCCGGTCAGGCGCAGAACGGACATCGGCCACTTGACGATGCCTGCGCGGATATCGTCAAAGCCGCGGAAGCGGACAGGCTCCTCGACAGGCGCGCGCTCCATGGCAAATGTGTAGTGCCCACCCTGGAAATGATCGTGGCTCAGGATGGAGCCGCCGACGATGGGCAGGTCGGCATTCGAGCCGACAAAGTAGTGCGGGAACTGGCCGACGAAGTCCAGCAGCTTGCGGAAGGCCGCGCGGTCGATCTTCATCGGCGTATGCGTGCCGTTGAAGACGATGCAGTGCTCGTTATAATAGACATACGGCGAATACTGCAGATACCAGCCGCTGCCGTTGATCGTCACGGGAATGACGCGGTGGTTTTGGCGGGCCGGATGATTCATCCGTCCGGCATAGCCCTCGTTTTCGGCGCAGAGAGCGCACTTGGGATAGCCGGACTGCGGCGCGAGCTTGGCCGCCGCAATGGCGCGCGGGTCCTTCTCCGGCTTGGAGAGGTTGATCGTGATGTCCAGCGGACCGTAGGCGCTCTCATAGACCCACTTCTGATCGCGCGCGATGCGGTCGCGGCGGATATAATTCGTGTTCTGGCTGAAGGCGTAGAACCAGTCCGTCGCCCGCTCCGGCGAAACGGCATACAGGCTGCGGAATTTGGCCCGCACCTCGTGCGGCGCAGGCGTCAGCACGCCCATCAGCTTCGTATCAAACAGGTCGCGCGCCACGGAATTATCCTGTGCAACGCCGCGGGAAACGGCGTCCTCCGTCAGTTCGCGGAGCAGGTCTGCCAGCGGCAGCTCTGCCGGGGCGCAGTCAGGGTCGCAGCCGTCGAGCTGCAGGGCCTCGAGCAGGCGGTTGCGCGCCCAGAGGCGGTCGTCCGCCTCGATGAGGCCGGTATTCTCCGCATAGCGGAGCACGCCGGCGATGCAGGCGTCAATCATGGCTGCACACCTCCGCCAGAATGCCGCCCTCCGGGCGGATGGACAGCACATGGCAGCTGCCCTCGCCCAGGACAGCCTCGATGCCGCCGCGGAATTCCTCGAGCTGCTCATTCGGCACGAAGGCCTGAATGGTGCCCGCAAAGCCGCCGCCGTGCACGCGGCATGCGCCGTGGCCGCCCAGCAGATGCTTGGCCAGCGCCAGCGCGAACGCGACCTCCTGACGGGCCGTGCGGCCCTCGGGGATCACATTCTGCAGATACATCCACGACGAATCGCCGGATTCCTTGACGTACTCAAGGAAGGCGGGGAAATTGTCGTTTTCGAGTGCACGCAGCTGCAGACGAACGCGCTTGTTGTCCTCATAGACATGGATCGCGCGCAGCACGGCGCGGTCCCCTGCCGCCTGCCGCACCTCGCCGAGGCGGGCGTAGAACTCGTCCTCCGGCACATCGCGCAGGGCCTCCTTGCCGAACACACGGCACACGGCCTTCAACTCGTTCGTGATGGCGGCATAGCAGTCCGTCAGGTCGCTGTGGCTCGCGCCGGAATCGATGATGCACAGGCTGTAGCCGCAGGAGGCGAAGTCAAAGGCGACGGGCTGGATCTTCGGATGGGCCGGATCGGCAAAATCGATGCCGATGATGTTGCCGACGGCGGAGGCCGTCTGATCCATCAAGCCGCAGGGTTTTCCGAAGTAGACGTTTTCGGCATACTGGCCGACCTGCGCGATCTCCGGAGCCGTCAGTCCGCAGCTGCCGAGGTGGTTCAGGATCACGCCGATGAGGACCTCGAACGCCGCCGAGGACGACAGGCCGCTGCCCGGCAGCACCGTGGAGGTCACATAGGCGTCAAAGGCCACGGGCGCATGGCCCAACGCGGCGAACCGCGCGGCAATGCCGCGGATGAGGGCCTTCGTCGTGCCCGCCTCGGCGGGGACGGCCTCCAGCTCCGACAGGGAGACCTCGCAGAGGGGATAGCCCTCGGACAGCACGCGGATCGCGCCGCGCTCGCTGCGGGCGACCGCCGCTACGGTGTCGAGATTCACGGCGCCCGCCAGCACGCAGCCGTGCTGATGATCCGTGTGGTTGCCGCCGATCTCCGTGCGGCCGGGTGCGGAGAATACGAAGCCGGGCTTCGTGCCAAACTGATCTGTAAATCGCTTCTTGAGAGATTCGTACATCGGAATGACGCACCTTTCTGTGATTTCTTTTTGTTCGCTTTTAATTACCGATATCTCTATTTTAGGGAAATATGTTGCGGATGCAATGGAATTTTCAAGCGCTGATATGGAAATTTGTTGCCTTTTGTGGTATTCTGGTACGGGAGGCGGGTATCATGGCAGTTTACTTCAAGAATTCCTATAAATCCGACGGCGCCGCTCTGCCGCTGTCGGTAAAAAATGTCGGGTTTCAGCAGTGCACGCCCGGCTACCGCTGGGGCGCGGGCGTGCGGGATCATTATCTCATCCACTACGTTGTCTCCGGCCGCGGGACGTTCACGGCGGCCGGGCGGGCCTTCCCCGTGCGCGCGGGTGAGGTCTTTCTCGTCTGGCCGAATGTCGTGGTGAGCTACGAGGCAGACACGGAATCGCCGTGGGAATACTACTGGCTCGGCTTCAGCGGGCCGGATGCCGCCGCCCTGCTGGCGCGCACGGACCTGCGCCCGGACGCGCCCGTGCTGCACATCGACTTTGGGCGGACGTTCCAGCGCTACATCACGGCGATCTACGAGGCGCGCGGCCAGTCCGCGTGGAGCCGGACGCAGATGCTGGGCTATGCCTACCTGCTGCTCGGCAAGCTCATCGAGGGACGGGAAGGCCCAGAGGACCGCGGAGACGTCATCGACCGCGCGGCGGCCTATATCGAGAACAACTACGCCGAGCCCATCACCGTCGACGACATCGCCACCTTTGCCGGGGTGAGCCGCAGCTGGCTCTACCGCGGCTTCATGCAGCGCTTCGGCCGCTCCCCCACCGCCCTGCTGCGGGAGACCCGGCTGAAAACGGCGCGCACCCTGCTGCGCGGCACGACAATGCATATCTCCGAGATCGCGTGGTCCGTCGGCTACCCGGACGCGCTCTATTTCTCGCGTGTGTTCGCCGCCAGCGAGGGCTGCTCCCCGAGCGTCTACCGCACCGGGCAGGAGCATACCTGATACAGAAAACGGGACCGCCGACGAGGCGATCCCGTTTTTTGAAACTCAAAGCACTTTTGCAAGGAAATCCTGCAGGCGCGGGTTTTTCGGCGCGCCGAAGATCTGGTCCGGCGTGCCCTCCTCGACGAGCTTGCCCTGATCGAGGAAGAGTACGCGGTTTCCGACCTCGCGGGCAAAGCCCATCTCATGCGTGACGACGACCATGGTCATGCCGGTGTGCGCCAGCTCCTTCATAACGTCGAGCACCTCGCCGACCATCTCGGGGTCGAGCGCGGATGTCGGCTCGTCGAACAGCATGACCTCCGGCTCCATCATGAGCGCGCGCACGATGGCCACGCGCTGCTTCTGGCCGCCGGAGAGCTGGATGGGATAGGCGTCGGCACGGTCCTCGAGGCCGACGCGGCGCAGCAGCTGCAGGGCCTTTTCCGTGGCCATTTCACGCGGCATACGGAGCACCTTTTCCGGCGCCAGCGTCATATTCTGCAGGATGGTCCGGTGCGGGAAGAGGTTGAAATGCTGGAAGACCATGCCCATCTTCTGGCTCAGCTGGTCGATGTTGACCTTTTTCTGCGTGATATCGACGCCGTGGAACAGAATAGAGCCGCTCGTCGGCGTTTCCAGCAGGTTCAGGCTGCGCAGGAACGTGCTCTTGCCGGAGCCGGAGGGGCCGATGGCCGCGATGACATCGCCCTGCCGGATATCGACGGAGATGCCGTCCAGCGCGCGGATGGCGTCCTTTTTGAAATACTTGCAGAGATTCTGCACGGAGATGATGACATTATCTGCGGTCGCCACGGCCCATTCTCCTTTCGAAATACTGGATGATCTTCGACGTCGGGAACGTCAGGCAGAAATACACGCAGGCAGCGATGATCAGCGGCTCGCCAATGGAGAACGTCGCGGACTTCACGGAGTTCACGGCGGACATGATCTCCTGCACGCCGATGGTATAGCAGATGGACGACTCCTTGATGATCGTCACGAACTCATTGGCGATGGCCGGGAGGATATTCTTGATGGCCTGCGGCAGCACGATGGACTGCAGCGTCTGGCGGCGCGTCAGGCCGAGGCTGCGGGCGGCCTCCGACTGGCCGGGGTCGATGCTCTGGATACCGGCGCGGATGATCTCGCTGAGGTAGGCAGCGGAGTTCAGCGCCAGCGAAATGACGCCCGGCAGAAAGCGCTCAAAGCGAATGAAGCCGAACAGCTTGAACGACGGCAGCGATACGCCGCCGAAAACGATATAATAGATGATGAACAGCTGCACGAGCATCGGCGTCGCGCGGAACACCTCCACATAGATGGAAGCGAAAATGCTCAGAGGCTTGATGCGGCTCATACGCATCAACGCCAGAACGAGAGCCAGCAGAAAGCCAAACACGACCGTCAGGAACGACAGCGAGACGGTGCAGATCATGCCCTCCTTGAACATGGTCAGGTATCGCAGGGCGGCGCGGAAGCCATTGACAGAAAGCAACGGGGGTCCCTCCTTTTTTATTTTGACAGACAGGCAGACTTCTCTCGCCTATCGGCGGGAGAAGTCTGCGATTTCCTTACTCTTTCAGATGCGTGCTTACCCCTGATTATCCAGCAGACCTTCGTAGGTATTGCCCTCGGCGAGCGTGTTGGCCTCGGCAACGAACTCGTCCATGGAGCCGTCCTCCTTGGCAGCGGCAATGGCGAGGTTCACGGCAGCCAGCAGCGCGACGTTGCCCTTGCTCACACCGACGACGGAGCCCTCCTGCTCATAGGGGACGTCGAACTTGACACACAGCTCCGGATAGTTCTTGGCATAGGCCTCGGCAACGACCGTCTCGATGAACGCGCCGTCCAGCTTGCCGCTCAGCAGCTCGGCAATGATGTCCGTGACCTTCGAGAGCTCCACGATATCGGCGTCCGGCGTGTTCTCCTTGGCGAGGTCGGCCTGAATGGAGCCGAGCTGCGCGCCGATCTGGTACTCCGCCTTGTTGGCCTCAGCCAGCGTGGAGAAGGAATCCGCCTTGTCCTGCACAGTCACAAACGACTGGCCGCCGACATAGTAGATATCCGAGAAGTCCATCTTGTCCTCACGGGTGGGATCAGGTGAATAGCCGGAAAGCACAAGATCGACCTTCTTCGCACTGAGCTCGCTGAGCGTGCCGTCGAAGTCCATGGGGATGATCTCAAGCTCCAGACCGAGGTAATCAGCGATGTACTGTGCAAGCGCAATGTCGAAGCCCACAAGCGTCGGATTCTCGTTCTCATCGATGGAATAGAATTCATACGGCGCGAAGTCCGGACTGGTCGCGACGGTTAGCTTGCCGTCCGTGACCGTCTTCAGCAGGGGCTTCAGCTCCTCGATGGACATGGATGCATAATCGGTTTCATCTGCGTCTGCGCTCTTGCCGCAGCCCGCAAACAGAGACAGCGCCAGCACAAGGGCCAGCGTCAGGACGATCCATTTTTTCATACTTTCATTCTCCTTCATGTTCCGGCGGAGCGTGTCCGCTTTACCGTTTGAATTTATATACATTCTATATCAATTTTTATTCAAAGTCAATCTCAAAAACCGACGAAGAAT
>ENA-UEQN01001258-UEQN01001258.1-human-gut-metagenome-genome-assembly--contig:-NODE-1258-length-20793-cov-13.199556_pt1 | contig 20793 bp, 19 predicted proteins | sample MGYA00242940_ERZ507944 | MGnify/ENA primary metagenome ERZ507944 (study PRJEB26167, sample SAMN06115449) | human gut metagenome | host: Homo sapiens | place: China:Fujian | collected 2015-08-20... | reverse complement strand
GTTTTGTATCTCCCGTCATTGGATTTTGACATATAAACAAAGTATATCACACATCGTGCATCTTTTCAAGGCTGCCGATGGCTGGCGGGCATATATTCGGTGCAGGTATGAGCGAGTAACAGTAAAAAGCCCCCTTCAACTGCCATACAGCAGCCAAAAGGGGCTTACATCGTACTATTACATCTATCGCAGTTCAACTGCGATTTTTCCCAACAATTGTCGCAGCAAAACTGGGTTTTGCGCGGCGCGGCGGTTAAGCAACGCGGCCAACTGTTGATTGGATGTCTATTTTAGTGCGATACTTCGCAGAAATCTTTCGACTACAGCTCGGCGAAGTACTTAATGGTGCGGACCATCTGAGAGGTGTAGGAGTTCTCGTTGTCGTACCAAGAAACGACCTGAACCTGATAGGTGTTCCATCAATTATTATCGCTGTATAGCTGTTTTTATGTCCTTTTGGTGGCTGTATGCTTTCTTTTTTCGTAGAGAAATTTCACAACAATTGTCGTAGTTGGGAAACTTCTTTATTTCTTTATTTAGGTGTTGACCTTCGTAGCAGGATTCTTGCTTTTTCTACCCTCTTTCTATTGCTTTATTGCGGCTTTCCAGCCTGTTTTATATACTCCCTCTAACGCCGCTGCGCGGCGCTGAGAGGGGCTGTAACGGTTTATGCGGTGGTATGCTGACGAATCAGTTTATCAAGCGTAGGGCGCGAAATTCCAAGCGTTTTGGCAAGCTGCGCCTTGTTCAATTCGCGGTTCAAATAGCGCTGATACTGTGCGGCGAAATCGTCCGCTTTGACCTCTTTGCGGCCCTTGAACTTGCCTTGTGCTTTTGCAATAGCGATACCCTCGCGCTGGGCGTTGACCCGGAGACGGCCTCCAAGGACGCCTGCAAGGTCGAGCACGACCTGAGCGAGGAGACCTACAGCAAGATGATCGCCTTTGCGGAAAAGGCGGAAAAAGAGCTGTAATTTGGCGATTACGAAAAGGAACACCCCGAAGGCATGACGCTTTCGGGGTGTTTGTAATTTGGGGAAATACATCGTAGGGGCGGGTTCCATATCCGCCCGTGGGGCTTTACAGCTGCCGGAACGTTGCACGGCGGGGCGAGGGCACCCCGCCCTACACCAACGATACCGTTGGCAATATCCACTTATACGCCAAAAGGGGCGAACCTTGGGTTCGCCCCTTTACGCATCTTACAAAATCAATACAGCGGCTTGCTCTCCGGCTCCTGCGCGGGCTCGGTCGGCTCGGCTGCGGGGGCAGCGGCAGGCTGACGGCGCGCGGCGGCGACCTCCTGATGGAAGGTCACGGGGTTCGCGCGGTAGCGCTTCTCGATCTCAGCGTTGTAGCCGATCATCGCATCGGGATAGGTGCTCTGCATCTGGCGCAGGATCTCCTGCGCCTCGTCCTCGTTCTTGACGGAGATGTCATGGCAGGCTTTCTTCTCGGTCGCGCCATAGACGCGCACCATTATCTCCTTGCCGACGGTCAGGATTCCGTAGGCCTTGTGGCGCACGGTGTACTGGTACGCCCAGACCACGTCGTCACCGGCCAGCACCCAGGAATCGCGGCCGTGGACGTACATCAGCCAGCTGCGGCTCATGCGCACCTTGCCGTCCTGCATCGTGTCCTCGTAGAAGCGGTCGAGCGCCTGCTCGGTGCCTTCCGGGTCAGCGGTGGCAGCGATATAGCGGCGGATCTGCTTCTGGAAGCCGCCCGTCAGGGAGCGGACGACAAACCAAATCAGCAGTGCCAGCACCAGCAGCATCACAATGCCCATGAAGCCCAGCACAAAGGTATCGCTGCCGTCGATCTCGTCATCGGTCAGCACCAGCGGCAGGAAGGTGCAGCCGTCCTCCAGACCGATGTCGTCATAGCTGAAACCGGCGTCGATGAAGTAGTCCTCCCACAACTGCTTGGTCTCATCGTCCATCCGCTTCAGGGTGCCGCGCACGGTCACGTAAGAGCCGTCCCACTCGTAGCTGCCATCCTCGTCGTCCAGCATGCGCGCGGTGTCGTCGACGACCGCCTCGGCATCGTCGATTTTGGACGCGGGCACTTCCAGACCGATGTAAATGGTTGCATCCGGCGTGTTGATGGGCATAATGTACTCACGCGCGGAGACTTCATCGCGCTTGCCGCTCTCGCTGCGGACGGTTTCGGCGTAGTAGTCGATCAGGGTATCGATGTCCATCGTGATATATTGCCCTTGCAGGGAGAGGATGTCCTCGCGGTCGTCCAGCGGCTCAAAGTAGGCGGGGCCGGCCAGCATCTTGACGATGCCGGGGCCAAACAGCACGCCGAGGGCGGCCGTGACGATGCCCAGCACGATGATGCACCACAAATTGCCGAGCAGGGTTTTCTTTTTCAGGGATTCCAGCATTTTGTTTACCCCATTCTTTTTGTTAGAATTTACAATAAGTATACCGGTTTGTTCATATATTGTCAACCGGTTACGCATGTTTGCGCAAAAAAATTCAATAGTCAAATGCAACAACTTTTGCTTATATTTTTGTACATTTTATCGCACCACAACAAGGCCGTCAACACCCACTCTTTTGTTGGCAGCCTGTTATAACCCCTATTCTATTGCACCGACTATAACACATCACGCCTTTTTCGCAAAAAATCTTTGGGTGTTGCTTCCTAAAGCCGGTCATACACAGCGCGCAAAAAAACGCCCCTTCCGGTCAAACCGGAAGGGGCGGGGTTCAGCTATTTAATTCGCAGTTAAGCTACTCGCAGATTACAGCTCAGCGAAGTACTTGATGGTGCGGACCATCTGAGAGGTGTAGGAGTTCTCGTTGTCGTACCAAGAAACGACCTGAACCTGATAGGTGTCGTCGTCGATCTTGGCAACCATGGTCTGGGTGGCATCGAACAGAGAGCCGTAGCGCATGCCGATGACATCGGAGGAAACGATCTGATCCTCGTTGTAGCCGAAGCTCTCAGAGGCAGCAGCCTTCATGGCAGCGTTGATGGCTTCCTTGGTGACGTCCTTGCCCTTGACAACGGCAACCAGAATGGTGGTGGAGCCGGTGGGGACGGGAACGCGCTGAGCAGAGCCGATCAGCTTGCCGTTCAGCTCGGGGATGACCAGACCGATGGCCTTGGCAGCACCGGTGGAGTTGGGGACGATGTTCTGGGCACCGGCACGGGCACGGCGCAGGTCACCCTTACGCTGCGGGCCGTCCAGGATCATCTGGTCGCCGGTGTAAGCATGAACGGTGGTCATGATGCCGGAGACGATGGGGAAAGCCTTGTTCAGGGTGTCGGCCATGGGGGCCAGGCAGTTGGTGGTGCAGGAAGCGGCGGAGATGACCTGATCCTCAGCGGTCAGGGTCTTCTCGTTGACGGAGTAGACGATGGTCTTCAGGTCGTTGCCGGCGGGAGCAGAGATGACGACCTTGCGGGCGCCAGCCTGAATGTGAGCCTCGGCCTTAGCCTTGCTGGTGTAGAAGCCGGTGCACTCCAGAACGACATCAATGCCCAGCTCGCCCCACGGGCAATCCTTGGCATCCTTAATGGCATAGATGGTGATCTTCTTGCCGTCGACGACGATGTAATCCTCGCCAGCCTCAACGGTGTGCTTGTTCTCGCCGATCTTGCCCAGGAAAGAGCCCTGAGCGGTGTCGTACTTCAGCAGGTGAGCCAGCATAGCGGGGCTGGTCAGATCGTTGATGGCGACAACTTCGTAGCCGTCAGCCTCAAACATCTGACGGAAAGCCAGACGGCCGATACGGCCAAAACCATTGATAGCAACTTTAACAGCCATAGTGAAATCCTCCCAAGATTTGTCTTTTTCACCTTATGAGCGGTAGCCCGCTCGTCGGTATGGTACTATTGTACCCCATTTGCAGCGTTTCTGCAAGAGGGGTGTTATTCTTTTAACACGATTTTTTCAAAAAATCTGTACATTTTTTGAAATTCCAGCTATTACCACTGCGCCGGGTGTAAACACGGGGCAGACTAAGGGCAGACTTTGCAGAGAAAGTGGGGGAGTGCCATGCCGGTTTTTGGGCAGACACGCGCAGCACTGGCGGCGGCTGCGGCGCGCGGGGCAGACATAGTATCCTCGCTGCGGCTGGTTATGACGGCCGAGGCGCTGACGGCCCCGGCTCCGGGGCTGGCGCTGGAGCTGAACACCGAATTGGAGGTGCTGTGCGATGCCTGCCGGGAGCTGGCAGCCTGCCGCAGCGGCTGGCTGCACCTCTGCCCGGCAGGGGATGTGCAGCCCGCCGCACTGCCGCGCGGGCTGCTGCACGGCGTTGTGCTGAGCTTTCTGCGCGGGGTGCTGCGCAGCGGCGGCCGGGCGGTGATCCGCGTGCTGCCGCGCGGCGAGGCCGCAGTGCTGACCCTGCAGGGCGGCAGGCCGGACAGGATGCCCGGGGATCTGCCCGCGCTGCTGCACCGCTGCGGCGCTTATGTCACGGCCGGGGACGGCGGGCGGTACGCAGCGGCGGTGCGTCTGGCCCCGGCACAGGGCCTGCCGCTGCGGGAGGCCCCCGCGCTGGCAGAGCTGCTGCTGGACCGCTACAGCGCACCAAGGGTCTACCTGCAGGGGTTCTGTGTGGAGGAGGAATGATTGGTACAAAAAATACAGGGGCGAGTATGACTCGCCCCTGCGGTGTTATTCGGTTTCCTCCCCGCAGGCCTGCCACGCGCAGACCAGCCCGCACAGCCCGAACAGGCCGATGCCGATGCCGGTCAGCAGGTCCGGCAGCACCAGCATGCCGTGCGCTGCCTCAAACAGGGTCTGCGGCAGCTCCAGCCCGGTGCAGAGCAGGAATGCCCCGGTGCCCGCCGCAAACAGCGTGTGGCCGCAGGGCAGCCCCGGCACAAGAAATACCTTCAGCAGCACGACTGCCAGCAGCAGGGCGGCTGCGGCGCTGAGAATCCGCAGGGAGCAGGGCAGCCGATGGAGCGAGGCGGGGGTGAACTGAAAGCGCCAGAGCAGCTTCCAGAGGAAGAACAGCGGTACGACCCCGGCCAACAGCGGGCGGCCCAGCCGCTGGCGCTGCATGCCGAAGCCGCTGAACGCCCGCACGGCGTAATACAGCAGCCAGCCGCCGCAGAAAACCGGCAGCAGAAAATCCGCCCAAGCCGCCCACACCGGGTAACCGGCGGAGAAGAACGCGGGGAACTGCACGGCGTAGAGAACGACACTGACGGCGGAAAAACCGGCAGCGACCAACACGGCGCCGGTCAGCGCCATGCAGATGCCAAGCGGCCGGCAGGTGTCCTGCAGGCCCGCAGGCTGGGCTGCCGCGCGGCGGGCGGGCAGGTAGGGCAGTGCCAGCGCCGCCAGCCACGGGATGTACCGCAGCCAGACGGAACCCGCCGTGGCAAAGCCGGTTTCAGCATCGGACCAGAGCAGCAGGTCGGCCAGATGCAAACCGGCCATAGCCAGCCCTAAGGCCAGCACTGCAATGGCGTTGGGATGTTTATTTTTCATGAAAGTGCCTCGTTTCATACAGGGCGCGGCCGCCGCATATACATGGGACAAGCCGCGCGGGGATACCCCTATTGTACCGCCCCGCGCCGCAAATTGCAAGGAGGGCACGCCCCTTGAAAAAAACATTCCGTCGTGCGGCGGTGCTGACCCTGCTGGCCCTTGCCGCGCCCTTTGCGGCGCTGCCGCTGGCAAGGCCTGCGGCTACCGGCAGTGAGCCGCCGCCCGCCGCCGCGCAGCAAGCCGCTACGCCGCAGCCCACCGCCGTGCCGGCAGAGCGCAGCTTTGATGCGGCCGCACCGATACTTATTGAGGATGACGGTGAGACGCGCACCGTCAGCGTGCAGGCGTTTCTCATCGGCACGGCCGCCAGTGAGATGCCGCCCGACTGGCCAGAGGATGCAATTCTGGCCCAGATGGTGGCCGCCCACAGCTATGCCCTGAGCCTGAACGGCGCAGCGTTCGACTGCAGCAGCGCCCGCTGTGCAGGCTGGACCGATGCTGAGGTGCTGCAGGCGCGCTGGGGCGATGCGTTCGACAGCAGCTATGGCAGACTTGCCGCACTGGCGCAGACTGCAGCGGGGGCGGTGCTGTGCTGGGACGGTGCGCCCGCTGCGGCCTGCTACCACAGCATCAGCACCGGAAGGACCGAGGCGAGCCAGAATGTCTGGACGCAGGCGGTGCCGTATCTGCAGGGGGCTGCCTCGCCGTGGGACGCTGACGCGCCGGGGTATGAAACGACCGTCACCTACAGTGCCGAGCAGGTCTATACCGCCCTGCTGGGCCTTGGCCTTGCGGCAGAGGAGATACAAAACACCCCCGCCGACTGGTTCGGCGAGGGTGTGCGGGACGAAGCGGGGTATCTGGCGCAGATGTCGGTCTGCGGGCAGAGGTTTGCCGGGACAAGGCTGCGCAGTGCGCTCAGTCTGCGGTCCGCAGCGTTCACTGTGGCCTATGACGCAGGGGAGAACGCATTTGCCTTTACGACCCACGGCTACGGCCACGGCGTGGGCCTGAGCCAGTACGGCGCGAAAGCCATGGCCGAGCAGGGCAAGAGTTGGCGCGAAATTTTGAAATGGTACTTCCCGGGGTGTGAGGTAGTGGAGTAAACTCCTGCCTTCCCCCGTGGGGGAAAAAAGCCTTTACGGAAGCTCCACGGTAAAGGTCGTCAGCTCTGCATCGGTGTCAAAATCGTAGACCTTTACCGTCAGGCTGTGGCAATTTTCCGGTACGGCAGCAAAGTAGTCATAGCTGGCCTTAGTGCATTGTTCCGGGTGGTCGAAGTCCGCCGGGTCGGCCGTCCATGCGCCGTCCGTCCACCAGCCGCCCTCGCCGCGCTCGTGGCCCAGCTCTGTGCCGTCTGCCGTGTAGAGCTTTACGCTGACCCAGTGCTGTTCAGGCGGGAAGGACAGCAGCACTTTGGTCGCGGCGGGCGTGGCCGTGATGCTTTGCAGGGTGATGCCGTTCTGCTCCACGGGTGTATCCATCGTGCGTACGCCCGCATTGCTGACCTCGGGAATGGTAAAGGTCAGCGTGTAACTGCCGGGCAGCGGGGTCTGGTCTGCGTAGTCATAGTGCCAATAGCTCCGGCCATCGGTTTCGAGAATACTCTTGTTGCAGGCCATGAGGTCGGACAGCGTCAGCGTGGCCGTGTGCCCGGCCAAATCATCGTGCGCAAGGAACAGCTCATAATTGATGCCCATCACAAAGGTGCGGTCATCGCGTTTTTCAAAGGTAACACCGCCGCTCAATTCCATGCCGTTATCCAGCACCAGCGTGCCGTACTGCCCGCCGCCGTTCTGCAGTGCCTTTTTTACGGCGTCCTCGCTGGGGCCGATGGCGTTGAACCCGGCAAGACTATCGTCCTCGGCAGTCAGCATCAGGCTGATGCGCAGCCAATCGCCATCGTTAAACACCTGCCCCAGCGTCAGGGTGTAGGGCGTGTCGGCGCTCTCGGCAGTGGCTTCCACCGTCTCGGCGTATTTGTTCAGCTGCTCACTTTGCAGCGAAACATAGTCGTCCTGCCCGCCGCGGTTCAGCCAGCTGAACAGGCTGCCCACCACGGGCAGCTGCTCGGCCACAGCGGGGGCGGCAAAGTTTACGCTGCCCAGCCCCACGGCCACGCAGGCTGCGGCTGCTGCGGCCACCCGCCCCCACGGAAAACGGCGCTTGACAGTCTTTTTTGCCTGCGGCAGCTTGGCGCAGGCAGCGTCCAGCACGCGGGCAAATTCATCATCGGTCAGCGGGGCGGCGGGCATCGGCTGCTCATTCAGCGCTTTCAACAAATCGGCATCAAAATTTTTGTTACGCATGGGTGTACACTCCCTTCTCGGTCAGTTGGCGGCGCAGACGGTCGCGCCCGCGGCTCAGGCGGGTGTTGACGCTCTCAACACTCATATTCAGTGCGGCGGCGATCTCCTTGCCGGATTGCAGCAGATAATACTTGCGCAGAAAGATGTCCCGGTCGGGCGGGGCCATGGCGGCTACCAGCGCCCCGACAAGATCGGCGGCATCGGCGGTGGCGCGGTCAAACTCGGCCAGCTCGCCGAGCGTTTCGGCCAGGCCGTCATCCAGCGAGAGCGCCTCGCGGCGGCGCAGGGCGTTGTAGCGGTCGATGCCCTTGTTGCGCGCCGTGACAAGGAGCCACGGCCGCAGCGGTGTTGCGGTGCGCTCCAGCTTGGCCGCATTGCGCCAGAGCGAGACAAAGACATCGGCCATGCATTCCTCCCGGTCGCAGGGATTCTGCGGCAGGATGCGGTTCAGCACTGCCTTTACCAGCGGCGCGTAGGTAAGCATGGCTGCCTCCAGACCCTCCTCCGGGTGCGTCTGCAGCAATCGGGTCAATTCCCGGTCATTCATGGGTGGTTCCTCCTTTTTTGTCGTTCCAACTATATAGACCGGGACGGGACGGGAAATCTTACAGGTTTACCCAAAAAAGCCTTCCCCCTTGGGGGAAGGTGGCCCCGCAGGGCCGGATGAGGGGCGAGTTCGCCGCGATTGCCCGTTCCCGGGTTGCCGTGGCACACCTGCCCCTCATCAGTCAGCGGGCGGGGCCGCTGACAGCTTCCCCCGCAGGGGAAGCCTTTCCCGCGTACAAAAAAAACAGACGCCGTTTTCACAGCGTCTGTTTTTTGTTTTATTGCCCGGCCGGCAGGGTAAACACAAACCGGCACCATTTGCCCTCCTCGCTCTCGGCGTGGATCTGCCCGCCCGAAAGGTTGATGAGGATCTTGCAGATATGCAGCCCCAGACCGCTGCCGCGCGTGTTCATGCCGCGGGAGCGGTCCTCCTTATAGAAACGCTCAAACACAAAGGGCAGGGCCTCGGGGGCGATGCCTGCACCCGTGTTCTCGATGCGCACCTCCACCATGCTCCCGTGCTTTTCGGCGGCAAAGCGGATGGCACCGCCCGCCGGGGTGAACTTGATGGCGTTGTCTACGATGTTATACACGACCTGATGCACAAAATCCGGGTCGGCATAAATCGGCAGCGGGTCGCCGCCCAGCCCCTGTATGTCGATTTTTCCGTCCTCAATGCGCTGCTCATCGCTGAGTACGACATCGGTGACGGTTTTCCACAGATCGTAGGTCTGGGCGTGGATAGGCACCTCGCCCGCCTCCAGCTTGGTGATGTCCAGCATGTTCTGGACCAGCCGTGCCAGACGCCCTGTCTCCTGCGAGACGATGCCGAGGTAGTGCTTTGTTTCCTCGGGCGGGATCGTGCCGTCCAGCATACCGTCGATGAAGCCTTTGATCGTCGTCATAGGGGTGCGCAGCTCATGCGCGATGTTGCCCATGAACTGCCCGCGGGAATTGTCGATGGTCTGCAGCCGGGCCGCCATATTGTTAAAGGTGGTCGCAAAGTCGGCCAGCTCCACGCAGCCGTCCACCGGGGCGCGGGCGGTAAAATCACCGCTGCCCAGCCGCCGCGCGGCCTCGCTGATGTCCTCGATCGGGCCGGTGATGCGGCGGGCCAATACCCAGCACAGCACGCTGCACAGCAGCAGGATGGCGGCGGCCGAAATGCCGAACATGGCCAGCATGTCGGTCATGTAGCTGCCTAAGGCGTTCATAGGGCTGGCGGCAAACAGGTAGCCGTCCTGCCCGCCAACGGTAATGCGCCGCCCGGCCGTGTAGTATTTTGCGTTGTACACACCGTCCAGCGTGCCGGTCTCAAAAATATCGCTGCCTTCATCAAGCTGTGCAATGTAAGCAGGCGGCACATTCGCGCCGGTGAACGCCTCGTCCCCGGTGTGCAGCAGGATGCTGCCGCTTTTGTCAGCGATAAAGACCAGCGCGCCGGAGGTGGTGTTGAACAGCTCAAACCCGCTGTGGGCGCGCTCGACAAGATCCTCGCCCTGCAGGGGACGGGTCACGATCGACCCCTCATCGGCAAAACGCTCGCTCAGCGCGGTTGCGCCGTTCAGCACATCGGTCAGCGAGTTTTTGCGCTCGCTGATAAAATAGGCCGCCGACAGCGCGGTCTGGATGGCGCACATAACGCTCAGGCCGAGCACCAGCACGGCGGCGATGGTCGCAAAAAACTCGCGGCTGATCGTGTTGCGGCGGCTCATTCCCTGACCTCGAACTTATAGCCGACACCCCAGACGGTCTTGAGGCTCCACTGCTCGGAGGCACCCTCCAGCTTTTCGCGCAGGCGCTTGACATGGACATCAATCGTGCGGGAATCGCCGTAGTACTCAAAGCCCCACACCTCGTCCAGCAGCTGGTCGCGGGTGTAGACACGGTTGGGGTGGCCCGCCAGACAGGCCAGCAGCTCCAGCTCCTTGGGCGGGGCCTCGACGACCTTGCCCTTGACCTTCAGCTCATAGCGGTTCATGTCGAGGTGCAGGTTGTCAAAATCGTAGACGCCCTTGTTCTCCTCCTCCTTGGCGGAGGAACGGCGCAGCACGGCCTTGATGCGGGCCGTGACCTCCTTGGCGTCAAACGGCTTGACAATGTAGTCATCGGCACCCAGCTCAAGGCCCAGCACCTTGTCATAGGTCTCGCCTTTGGCGGTCAGCATGATGATGGGGGTGTTGTCCTTGGCGCGGATCTTGCGGCAGACCTCCCAGCCGTCCATGACCGGCATCATGACATCGAGCAGCACCAGATCGGGGTGCAGCTTGTCAAACTCGGTCAGTGCGGCCGAGCCGTCATGGACCATCGTCACATTGTAGCCCTCCTTGACAAGGTAGAGGCGGAGCAGCTCGCAGATATTTTTATCGTCATCGACGACCAGAATTTTTTCATTTGCCATCTTGGTTTCCTCCCACAGCCGTACAGAGCGGTTAATATTCTTATTATACCGCATAATTGTGGATAAAAAAAGAACAGAAACGGTGGATTGTGAAAAAAATGTTGCGTTCGGCATACGGCACCCCCGGATAAGCAAAAAAGCACAGGCGGCAGCGGCGCGGCGGCGCACACTGCCCTCTGTGCTTCAGGCATCGGGGTCACTTGTTTTGCGTAGATTTCTCGGCAAAGTCGATCATCTTGCGGTAGGTTTCCTCGCTCAGGTCATGCTCCACCTTGCAGGCGTCCCGGGCAGCGATGTCCGGGTCAACACCCAGCGCTACAAAGAACGCCGTAAGCGCACGGTGGCGACCGTAGATGCGCTGTGCGATCTCCATGCCGGGGGCCTCCAGCTTGATAAAGCCATCCGGGTCCATCGAAATATAACCGTTCTCGCGCAGGTTTTTCATCGCCACGCTGACGCTGGGCTTGGAAAACCCCATGGCCACCGCAATATCAATCGAGCGGACAGAGCCCTTCTTCTCCTGCAGCATCAGGATCTTTTCAAGATAATCCTCTGCGGATTCGTGAATATTCATGGCCACAGCCTCCTTCCAGACAGAATAATATTATCCTTATCATACCACACCCGGCGGCGCTTTGCAAGGCTCAAGCCGCACCGTTCCGCAGAACACCGTGACGGCATCGCCGGTCAGCAGTATGGTGTCGTCACGGCACACCTGCACCTCCAGTGTGCCGCCCGGCATCTGCACCAGAATGGGCGCACCGCGCGGACAGCGGCCGGTCAGCACGGCGGCGGCCGCTGCGGCGCAGGCCCCGGTGCCGCAGGCCAGCGTGGCTCCGCTGCCGCGCTCCCACACGGAAGCGGTCAAAGCCAGCGGGCTGAGCTGCTGCACAAACTCAACATTGATGCCGCCGGGAAAGGCCGGGTGATGCTCCAGCGCGCGGCCGTACCGGGCCAGCGCCTCCCCGACGGGCGGGGTCTTGCGGGTAAAGATGACACAGTGGGGGTTGCCCACAGCCACGCAGCTGACCCGCCAGCTGCGCCCGCCCGCGCAGAGGGGCTGCTCCAGCAACGGCCCGCGGCCGAGCGCCTGCGCGCCCACGGCATCCCCGGCAGCGGTAAAACGGCCCATCTCGGCCTGCCACAGCCCTGCGCCCACACGGCGCAGGATGCGCCGCCCGGCGCGCGGCGTGTCGATGCGCAGGCAGTCCCGCCGCACACCGTGGGTGTATAAAAATTCCGCCGCACAGCGCACGCCGTTGCCGCACATCGCCCCCTCGCTGCCATCGGCGTTGAACATCCGCATTGTGGCGTCACCGTCCGCAAGCAGCGGCGGGCAGAGGTAGATCACCCCATCCGCCCCCACGGAATAATGCCGCCGCGAAAGCTGCACCGCCAGAGCGGCGGCATCGGGCGGCAGCCCCGTTCTGCGGCAGTCCAGATACAGGTAATCGTTGCCCGCGCCCTGCATTTTTGTGAAATTCAGCTCCATAGGCCCACCTCCCCGCAAATCCTATGCGTGCGGGGGAAAAATTACCACTTACCCTCTTGACATTCGCAGAAAGATACGATATATATTAAATGTATATCTGTGTATAAAAAGGAGTTAAAGTATGGATTCCGAAGTTTTCAGCCGCATCCGTGATTATTTGGCAGAGCAGCTCGAGGTCGAGCCTGAAAAAATCACCGCCGACAGCGATATCGTCAACGATTTCGGCGCTGACAGTCTGGATGTTATTGATATGATTACCACCCTGTCCGATGAGTTCGGCGTTGAGATCCCCGATGAGGATATCGAGAATTTCCACACCGTCGGCGATGTGGTCAACTATCTGGAAGAAAGAATCTGAACAACAGCCCCGCTTTTGTTCAAGAGAGTGTGAGGATACGAAAAATGGCGAACGATAAGAAAAAGATGGTTGAGGCGATCACCGCACAGGAGGTCGACTTTGCCCAGTGGTATACCGACATCTGCACCAAGGCTGAGCTGGTAGAGTATTCCAGCGTCAAGGGCTTTGTGGTGCTGCGCCCCTATGGCTACGCCATCTGGGAGAATATCCAGAAGGATCTGGACGCCCGCTTCAAGGCGACCGGCCATGAGAATGTGGCCATGCCTGTGCTGATCCCCGAGAGCCTGCTCAAGAAGGAGGGCGAGCTGGTCAACGGCTTTGCCCCCGAGGTTGCCTGGGTCACGGCCGGCGGCAGCGACCCGCTGGAGGAGCGCCTTGCGGTGCGCCCCACCAGCGAGACGATGTTCTGCGACCATTTCAGCCATGTGCTGCACTCCTACCGCGACCTGCCGATGCTGTACAACCAGTGGTGCAGCGTTGTCCGCTGGGAGAAATCCACCCGCCCGTTCCTGCGCACCCGTGAGTTCTGGTGGCAGGAGGGCCATACCATCCATGAGACTGCCGAGGAGGCCAAGGCCGAGACCGAGCAGCAGCTGAACTGCTACGCTGACTTTGCCGAGCATGACCTGTGCATCCCGGTGCTGAAGGGCCGCAAGACCGACAAGGAAAAGTTTGCCGGTGCGGAGGCAACCTACACCATCGAGGCCATGATGAAGGACGGCAAGGCCCTGCAGAGCGGCACGAGCCACTACTTCGGCGACAAGTTCAGCCGCGCCTACGATGTGACCTTTACCGGCCGCGACAACACGCTGCAGTATCCGTTCCAGACCTCTTGGGGCGCTTCCACCCGCCTGATCGGCGCCATCATCATGACCCACGGCGATGATGACGGCCTGATCCTGCCCCCGGCCATCGCGCCCATTCAGGTCGTGATCGTGCCGGTGGCCGCCCACAAGCCCGGCGTGCTGGACAAGTGCCGCGAGCTGGCTGCCGAGATCGGCCAGTATGCCCGCGTCAAGCTGGATGACAGCGACAAGCAGCCCGGCTGGAAGTTTGCCCAGTGGGAGATGAAGGGCGTGCCCGTCCGCCTTGAGATCGGCCCCCGCGACATCGAGAACGGCCAGTGTGTGCTGGTTCGCCGCGACACCCGCGAGAAGCAGTTTGTCAAGTTTGAGGATCTGGCCACGGCCATCCCCGCCGCCATGGAGGCTCTGGCAAAAGATCTGTATGAGCGCGCACTGCAGAACCGCGAGCGCCGCACCTACAGCGCCACCACGATGGATGAGGTCAAGCAGATCGCCAAGGAGCACACCGGCTTTATCAAGACGATGTGGTGCGGTGATCTGGCCTGTGAGGAGGCCATGAAGAGCGAGGCCGGTCTGTCCAGCCGCTGCATGCCCTTTGCACAGGAGCAGCTGAGCGATGTCTGCCCGGTCTGCGGCAAGCCCGCCCAGAAGATGGTCGTCTGGGGCGTAGCGTACTAAGAAAAAGGGGATGCTGCAAGGCATCCCTTTTCTTGTATATCCTGTAGAGGCGGATTTCTATCCGCCCGAACCGTGCAGCCACCTGACGGGCGGATATGGAATCCACCCCTACGATATGATGATGAAAATCTTACTTGCAACACTTCTGATTTACGCCCTCAGTCTGGTTCTCACGGCGGTGGGCAGCCGGTTGGCGGGGCGCTGCACCACATGGTGCTGCGCGCTGCTTGGTCTGCCTATGTGGGTCGTGGGGGGCACGGTTGCGCCCTTTTGTCTGGCGCTGCCGCAGCTGGTGCTGGCGTTCCTCGCTGCAGGCATGTCGGTCACGGCGTTGGCGGTCGGCACGGCGCTGGCCGGTGCCGTTACCAATCTGGGGCTGGCGCTGGCAGTCTGCCTGCTGAGCCGCCGCCGGTGTGCCGTGGCTGACCGTGATGAGCTTTGCCGCAAGGCCGTGCTGCTGCTGGCCGCCTGCGGTGTGCTGGCGGTCTTTGTGCGGGACGGCGAGCTGAGCTACACCGGCACCGGTCTGCTGATGGGGCTGTTTGTGCTGTTCGTGCTGACAAGCATTGTCTTTCAGCACAGGTTTACCTACGGTGAAACGATCGAGGCGCTCTCCACCTCGGATAAAACGCCCCGCCGGCAGCTGGATGCGCAGAAGTACGGCTATACCGCCTATACGATGGCCTTCCCGGTCATGAGCGTCTGGAACGCGCTGAAAAATCTGGCCGGTGTGCTGGGCGGGCTGGCGCTGCTCTTTTCCGGGGCACGGGCGCTGGTCTACAGCGCCACAACGCTGGCCAACCTGACCGGCACGATTCAGGCCCTCTGGGCGGCAACGCTCATCAGTCTGGGGTTCTGCATCCCGCTGCTGGTCGAGGCACTTGACCACCCGCTCGGCTCGGTCTGGAAGCGGTTCTCGATCCGCTGCCGGTACTACCCGCCGGATTCACTGCCGATTCAGCTTCTGAACAGCGCAATTTTAAACCTGACGCTGGCGCTGCCGCTTTCCAGCCTGATGTACCGCCACAGACTGCCGGTGGGCGCCCAGTTCCGCAGCTATGAGGTTCCGGTCTGCGCCGCTATGGCGCTGGTGCTGCTGCTGCCGCCGTTCTGCCGCCATACGCTGCGGCGGTGGCAGGGCGGCGCATGTCTGGCGCTGTATATGCTCTATCTGACCGCCGTGCTGCTGCTGCCGCTGGCGGGCGCGTAATTGAAAAATTGCACGATTGCATTTTCGTAGAGTTGTAGGGGCCGCACATGTGCGGCCCGCAACTGTCCCATTATTGCTCGTCTGCCGTATACATGCGGGCCGGGCATGCCCGGCCCCTACAAAGCAACAGCGGTCCACGCTTCGTATCCCGAAGTGTGGGCCGCTGTTGCTTTGTAGGCTTACTTCTTTAACTCTGCGCAGGCTTCTTGGATGATCTCCCGCTCCACAAAATGCTCCTTTTTGCCGTGGATGAGCTGGTAATCCTCGTGACCTTTACCTGCAAACAGAACGATGTCGCCGGGCTGTGCCATCTTTACGGCCGCATAGATCGCCTCGCGGCGGTCGGTGATGCAGGTATAGGAGGCGTCCGGGGGCATATAGCTGGCAATGTCGCGGATGACATCCTCCGGCGGCTCGTTGTCCGGATTGTCGCTTGTGATGACGGTGTAGTCGGCATATCTGCCAGAGGCCTCGGCCAGCTCGCGGCGGCGGACCTGCGTGCGGCCGCCGACCGAGCCGAACACGCAGATCAGGCGGTGCGGATTGTAGGCGCGCAGCGTCTGCAGAGCGCTGGTCAGCGAGAGACCGTTGTGGCTGTAGTCCACGATAAAGGTGCGGCCGGGCAGCCCCTCCACAACCTCAAACCGGCCCTGCACAGGGGTGTGGGCCAATGTGGCGGCAGCCTGCGCGGGCATTACGCCGAATGCCCCGCACAGTGCGATGGCGCACAGGGCATCGGACGCGCTGAACGCGCCGGGGGACATGACCTCAACACGGGTGCTCTGCCCGGCATGGCGGCAGACAAAATCAATGCCCAGCGCGGTGCTGCTGCGATACTGTGCCAGCATCACGCCGCGGTAGTCAGCCTCGGCCTTAATGCCAAAGCTGACCTGCTCACCACGAAAGCCAACGCGCATGAAATCGCTGTAAGGATCATCTGCATTGTAAACCATCGTGCGGGCGTTGTACTCGGCAAACAGGCGGTGCTTTGCGCATTTGTAGTCCTCAAAATCGGGGTGCTCGCCGGGGCCGATGTGATCCTCCGACAGGTTCGTAAAGGCCACGACCTCAAACGGAACGCCGTCCACACGGTGGTGGCGCAGGGCCTGACTGCTGACCTCCAATACACAGTGATGCACACCGGCGTCCAGCATCTTCCGGAACAGGCGGTGCAGCTCAAGGCTTTCAGGGGTGGTGTTGGCGGTGGCCTCGTGGCAGCCTGCAATATCCACACCGTTTGAGCCAATGTAGGCGCAGGGCAGGCCGGCCTCGGTCATGATCGCGGCGGTCAGCAGCGCGGTCGTGGTCTTGCCCTTTGTGCCGGTAATGCCGATCAGGTGCAGCTCGTCGGCAGGGTTGCCGTAGAAATCCGCCCCGATGACGGCCAGCGCTGCGCGGGTATCCTCAGTCACGATCTGGGCTGCATCGGCGGGCAAATCCAGCGTATGTTCGACAAGAAACGCGCGGCAGCCGTTTGCATAGGCGCTCTCGGCGTAGGTGTGGCCGTCCAGCCACGCACCCACCAGACAGACGAACAGCGAACCGGCACAGGCCTTGCGGGAATCATAGGTGATCGCGGTGATGTCGGTGTCCGATGCACCAGTGTGGGGAATATGGTTGACAAGGTCGTTTAACTTCATACAAAAACTTCCTTTTTATTAAAAAGCCTTCCCCCGAGGGGGAAGGTGGCCGAGCCTGCGAGGCCGGATGAGGGGCGGGGTATCGTGGCCGCCCGCTTACGGGGTGCATCGGCAGACATGCCCCTCATCAGTCCGCTTCGCGGACAGCTTCTCCCTAAAGGGAGAAGCCTTTTCCCTTACTTCTGTACCGGGTAATATGTCTTAAACTTCTTAAACTGCCTTCTCAGCTGCTCCAGCACGCAGGCGTAGCGCACCGGGTTCCACATAAGGTCCGGTTTGTAGAGCAGCGAGCAAGCCTCCCGGCCCTGTGCCTTCAGCGCCTTGGCGCGGGCGACAAGGTCCTTATCCTCGGTGTAGGTGAAGGCCACCTGCGCCGGCACATGATGCCAGAACACCTCATTCTTGTTCAGCACGCAGTCGGTGCCGCCGTCATTCCACTTTTCCACGACCAGCCGGGCAATATTCATGCCGGTGGCCGTGACATAGTAGTTGCTGCGGCCCTGACGCAGGTTGATCTCAAACACGCGGTAGTCGCCGGGGGTGCCGCTGTACTTGATGTCAAAGTTGGAGAAACCGGTGTAGTGGCAGGCCTCCAGCATTTTGCGGATATTCTCGACCAGCGGCAGGGAGGTCGTATCCTCGCTGACGATGGCGGCGTGGTTGCCAAGGCCATGGGGGGTATGCTCCTCGACCATCGTGTGCCCTAAGCACATCGCGCGGACCTTGCCGTCCTCGTCCGAGAAGGCGGTCAACACCCGCATATGATCGTCACCGCCCGGGACCAGCTTCTGCAGCAGCATCCGGTCAGGGTAGCCGCTTGCGTAGACGGTGCGCACGATCTCGGCGGCCTCGGCGGGGGTGGCGGCGGTGTAGACCTTCTTCATCGTGTCAAAGGGGTGCTTCCAGTAGTCAACGCTGGAGGATGGCTTTACGATGATGGGGTAGGCAAAGCCCAGCTTTTCCTCGGTCAGCTCGGCGGCGTCCACCGGGGCAGTCAGGATCTTGGTGTCCGGGTAGGGGATGCCGAACTTGTCGCAGACCTCGTAGAACTCGGCCTTTTTCTGGATCGAGCCGTACAGGTCGGCAGCGGGGCCGGGGGCAATATACTCGGTCAGCTCGGCCTTGCGGCGGATAATCATGGCGGCGTAGTCATCGGTGCAGCCAAACAGGTAAAGGCGCTTACCCTTATGCTGTGCGGCAAAGTCATGCAGAATACGCAGCATGGTATCCTCGTTGTCCATATCGGGCACGGTGGTAAAGTGTACAAGCTTGGAATACTTTGTCGGCGCCATCGGGTAGCGGCCGTAGGCGTAGCTCTCCACGCCGTAGGCCTCATGGAACGCGCGGGCAAAGTTGTAGCAGTTCAGGTCTGCACCAAGGAATACAGGGATAATGTCGGACATGGGAAAGTACATCTCCAATTTTCTAAAATAGGCTTCCCCCTCGGGGGAAGCTGTCCGCGAAGCGGACTGATGAGGGGCAGCCTTGCGGTGGCAATCTGTTTGCGGGCAATTAGCGCAAACTCGCCCCTCATCCGACCTCGGGCGGGGCCTCGGCCACCTTCAGTCTACGCGCCAAGAGCCGCCTACGGCGGTTGCGCTCCGACACGCGCCTGCGGGCGCAGCCCCGCAGGGGAAGGCTTTACCGCTTACGCATCAAACTTCTCAAAGAACTGCTCATGCCAGGTCAGGAAGGTGTAGGCAGTCCAAATTTTGCGGCGCTCGTGCTTGGGGTCGCCCAGCATGGCGACCAGCTTGTCCTGATCGAAATACTCGGCGGCTACATCGCTGGTAAAGCTTTTGCGCACCTTGGCGGAAAATTCCGGGTCCTCGAGCCACTTGGCAATCGGCACCGGGAAGCCCTTCTTCGTGCGGTTGGCCCAGGCATCGGGCAGGGTCTTGTTGGCGGCGGTGCGCAGCACGGCCTTGGTATCGCCGCGCAGCTTGTAGCTGTCGGGGTAGCACTCGGCCTCGCGCAGGACCTCGCGGTCCAGATAGGGCACGCGCAGCTCCAGACTGTGGGCCATGCTCATCTTGTCGGCCTTCAAAAGAATATCGCCGGGCAGCCAGAGGTTCAGATCGAGGTACTGCTTTTTCTCCAGCTCGCTCAGATCCTTCACGCGGTCATAGATCGGCGCTGCGACCTCGCGGGCGGTGGGGCCGACACGGTACTTCGGCTTCAGGATGTCGTAGGCGTCCTTCTCCTCAAAGACATGGGCCTGCCCGATGAACCAGTCCTCGGGGCGGCCGCTGCCCTTGATGATAAAGTCGTGCCCTTTGAAGTAGGGCAGCTGCTGGCTCACATCGCTGGCCAGATGGCGCAGCGGTGCGGGCAGGCGCTTGTACCGCTGCATCAGCGGGGTGTCGGCGTACCACTCATAGCCGGCGTAGATCTCATCAGCGCCCTCGCCGGAGAGAACGACCGTGACATGCTGGCGGGCCAGCTGGCACAGGAAGTAGAGCGGCACGCTGGACGGGTTGGACTGCGGCTCGTCCATGTGATACTGAATATCCGCAAAGGCGTCAAGGCACTGCTCCTTGGTCAGCATCTCGCGGTAGTTCTTGATGCCGAGCTTGTCAGAAAGCTCCCCGGCCTCGGTCGTTTCGTCAAATTTGTGGGTGCCGTCCGGGCTGGCAAAGCCGACCGAGAAGGTCTCGTCGGGCATCAGGCAGGCGGTGATATAGCTGGAATCCACGCCGCCGGACAGGAAGGAGCCGACCTTGACATCGCTGATGCGGTGGGCGGCCACGCTCTCCCGCACGCGGGCGTCGATCTGATCGGCGCACTGCTCATAAGATAGGGTCGTGGGGTGGCGGAAATCGGCGTCCCAGTACCGCTCGATCTGCATTTTGCCGTCCTTGTAGGTGAACCAGTGGGCGGGGGGCAGCTTGTAGGTGCCCTTGAAGAAGGTCTCGTTCATGGCGCTGTACTGGAAGGTCAGGTAGGGGCGCAGCGCCTCGGCGTTGACCTCCCGGCGGAAGCCGGGGTGCTCCAGCAGGCTCTTGATTTCGCTGCCGAACAGCAGCTCGCCCGCCTCCGTCTGGGTGTAGTAGAACGGCTTGATGCCGAAAATGTCACGCGCGCCGTACATCTCGTTGGTTTTCGTATCCCACACGACAAAGGCGAACATGCCGCGCAGCATACCGGCCAGCTTTGTGCCGTACTCCTCGTAGCCATGAATGATGACTTCGGTGTCGCAGTGGGTCTGGAAGATGTGGCCCTTGGCCTGCAGCGCGGTGCGCAGCTCCATAAAATTGTAGATCTCGCCGTTGAAAACGCAGACAACGGTGCCGTCCTCATTGTACATGGGCTGTTTGCCTGCGGCCAGATCGATGATGCTCAGACGGCGAAAGCCCAGCGCGATCGCGCTGCGGGGGTCATTGCCGCTGATATGGTAGCCCTCCATATCGGGGCCGCGGTGGATGATGCGGTCTGCCATTCTGTGCAGGATGGCCTCGCGCTGTTCACGCAGGCCGGTAAAGCCAACAAAACCACACATGGTAATTTCCCTTTCGTTTTATCTATAGAACAATTAGACAGAATTTTACTTATACATTTGTATATTGTACCACAGATGCAGGGAAAAGAAAAGTATGCCCGTAAAATATTCGGCAAAATGTAGGGGCGGGGCTCTGCTCCGCCCGGTAAGCTGCCGCAGCCACCATGTTTGCGGGTCATCGGGGACGCCGACCCCTACAACCGTAGGGGCGCATTCCATATGCGCCCGAAAAGTTCACCCTGCCGCAAGCGGGCACGGGCGGAGCAGAGCCCCGCCCCTACAGATATACAACAAAACCCCGCAGCAAAGCACAAGTGAAGTGCCCCCAAAAAGTTAGACAATATTCTGAAGTAAAAATTGTTCAAGCAGCCGAAAGGGCTTGCTGTCTGTG
>ENA-UEQN01001251-UEQN01001251.1-human-gut-metagenome-genome-assembly--contig:-NODE-1251-length-20826-cov-3.645429_pt1 | contig 20826 bp, 14 predicted proteins | sample MGYA00242940_ERZ507944 | MGnify/ENA primary metagenome ERZ507944 (study PRJEB26167, sample SAMN06115449) | human gut metagenome | host: Homo sapiens | place: China:Fujian | collected 2015-08-20... | reverse complement strand
TTCATCAGCTCGCAGAAGCGCATGAGGATCGTGGCGACCTCGGCGCGGGAGGCATTCGCCTGCGGGTGCAGCTGGCCGTTCGAACCCTGAATCAGGCCTTGACCGACGGCCCACTGCATCGCGGAGACGGCCCACGCACTGATGTCGGAAGCGTCCGTAAACTGCGTCAGATTCTCAGAGAGCGTAACCGCTTCGAGGCCGTTCTTGACCGCATAGCGGAACAGCATTGCGACGAGCTGTTCGCGTGTGATCGCGCCGGCCATATTCGTGCCGTCGGAGATTTCGTACTCCATTGCCCAGCGCTGACCAGCGGCGAACCACGGCGTGCCAGCGGTGCTCTTGCCGTCCAGACGCGCCAGAACGGTCACGATCATGCCGCGCGTGGTATCCGCGTTCGGGGAGAACTTGTTGCTGCCCGTGCCGTTCATGAGACCCTTGTCGACCACATAGTTGACGGCAGATGCGTACCATACGTTGCCGGAAACGTCTGCAAATCCGGTCTTACCGGCGTTGGGGTTGAACGGATTCTTCGCGGGTTCGCCCGCAGGAACGACCGGGATCGGCGTGTATTTGCCGCAGACCGGGCAGGTCGTACCCGCGGTGTGCGCTTCGCTGCACGGAGTCTTGCAGACCTTGCAGACGCCGTCCTTGTTGGACCAGTCATGCCCGGTGGCCGGGATCACCCAGCTGTTCTTAGTGATTTCAGTTTCACCGTTCTCATCGGAGAAGAATTTGCCGCAGACATCGCAAGTCCAATATGCATGGTTGCCAGCAGCGGTGCAGGTGGCAGCCACAGCGTCGGTCTTGGTCATTCTGGGATGCTCTTTGCTGGTCTGCTTGGACAGTGCCGTGTGATAGGCGGTCAGAACATCTGCTTCGGTGGTTGCGTCATCGATATCGCCGGATGCCTTAGTATAGGCTTCCTTGGGCAGCGTGTAGGCCACGTCACCAAGGATTGTCTCTTTGCCACTGTTATAAACCGTATCCAGCAGGAACTTTACATAGTCCTTCACAGCTTTCAGCAGTGCAGCCTTGGAATCTTCCAGCGCCTTGGTTGCATCAGTTTCGGTCTTCGCGGCCCAGATGGCGGAATAGCCATCAGCCATCGCCTTCTGAATGTCCGGGGCCTCGCTGTACTTCATGTCAGAGCCGGGAACGGTGGTGGTGTCGAGGTTGGTGGACTTAATGTAGGCGGTCCACTGCGCCGCAACGGCATCGGGCGAATAGGTGATCTCTGCCGTGGCGGTGGAGTAGCCATAGCGCAGCTCCACAGTCGCCGTGCCGTCAGAGAAAGCGACGGACTCAACCTTTGCACCGGCAAAGTCGGCGATCTTCGTTTCAACGGCAGCCTTAAACGCAGCCTTGGAAGCCCATGCGCTGTCCTCATAGGTGCTTTCTGCCGCAGTCTTGATCGCACCGATGGGATCTGTCTCGTATCCGCTGATCGTGGTCAGCTGATTCGGTGTTTGGATCGCGGCGTCAACAGCCTTGCGGGCAATTTCCTCATACTGAGCGGGAAGCTTGCCAACAGATGCCGATGCACGCATACCGCAATCGATCTTGCCGTTGCGGAAGCTGGCAGGGATGATCTTTTCAGCGAAAGTCAGCGCCGCGATATAGCGACCGACATTAAAGCTCAGGTGTCCGCCGTCACGCTGCAGGCCAAAAACGGGATCGTTTTCGAGAGTAACCGCGCTACTACTCGTGGCGTTAGACAGTGTGGTCAGATAAGTCGTTCTGGCGTTCTGGATGGCAGTACCGACAGGAACCACGCCCGCCAGACGCTTGCTGGTATTCACAGTCCCGTTGTAGTCCATGACCGTCTGTGCCACCGATGCACGAGCAACATAGGTACTATTCGTATTCGTGAGAGCGTCGGCGTAGTTCGTCGTATTATGCTCAGAAAGGTGCATATAGTAATACACCTTGGCGTGGGGAACATAGGTTTCGGTCAGGTCGAGGAAGTAGGGGATAGACTGTTCGAGCTTGCCGAAGCGATCTGCATCGAAGGCATAGTCGCCCTCATTGTTACCGGCGATACCGGTGGTCGTTTCCACACCATATGGCTGCAGGGAAACAACATCCCACTCGTCATAGGCCAGCGCATCCTTGATGGTGCTAACGGATCTGTCGGTCGTCCATTTTCCGTCCTCACCCGCCAGGCGCAGGGAGTACTTCGCCGCGTTCGTAAAGGCATTGGTGGCGTGCCAGGCAAGGACCTTGCCGCCGTGGGCCATCAGGCCGATCTCCAGCTCGACATCGTTGCCCATAAGGCTCTTGAAGATCTTATACGACTGGCTGATCATGCTGCTGTTCCAGTCAGAGGCATCCTCGGAGTAGCTATTGCCGATCAGCAGGACCTTGAATTCTTTCTTGACCGTTTTGGTAACACCGGAGGCGGAGAAATTAGCGCCGTCCGTGTTGGCGTAAACAGTCATCTTCACATTGCTGCGCTTGGCAAATGCGTCGCCCTCCAGAGCAGTGACCGACTTGGGGATCGTAACGGTCAGTTCGGTGTCATTTGCGGCGGTAACCGCAAACGCGCTGCTGCAAATGGTGCGCAGCGTCATGGGAAGTTCGATCTCCTTCAGTGCGATATAGTCCCTAAACGCATTTGCGGGGATCTCTCTCACGCCGCTTCCGATAACGATCTTGGTGATCTCGCCCGCCTTATCCGCATCCGCCCAGGGCTGCACGCTCGGGATGGTTGCTTTCTTCTCGGGATCGATGGCAGTCAAGGTCAGAATACCGTCATAAAGCTCATACTTCAGGTTATTTACAGTGAGATTAGCGGAGTAATACACATCCAGATCGATATACTTATAGCCAAACGCTGCGGCCTGAGTTTTCACAGTGCAAGCATTGCCGCCATTCCTAACGTAGATCGTCACGGTGCTGTTGGGGGTGTTGCTATTTCCGTTAAAGGAAGATTTCGTGATCTCGGTGTTCGGATTGTCAAGCGTGATACCGGAGAGCTTTGCGTCGGCGTTTTCCTGATAATAGCCAAATGCGTAGGTGCCGACTTTCGTGACCGACGCGGGGACCGTGAAGTTGGCAAACGCATCCTTCGTACCCGCATCCATAAACGCATTTCCACCGATCGATGTAAGACTGTTGGTCGGCAGCGTGACGGATTCGATGTTCTTGCAATACGCAAACGCTCCGGAACCGATCGCAGTGATGCCCTCACCGATAACGACATTCTTGATCTGGTTGCGGAGATTCTTCCAGGGCTGATCCCTGCCGTCCCAGACAAACGATCCCATCTCACCGGTACCAGACAGCGTCAGCGTTCCGTCCTCATCCAGCTTGTAGACCACATTGTCTCTATAGGAGCCGTTGTTGCCTTTGCCGCAATTACCGTTGGCCCTGGGCTGATCCATCGTTGCATTTCGGTTATCAGTCGCGGTCTTGGCAATGACAGCATCTGCGTTGGCCACGCCGAACGCAAACGCTTCCTCGCTCTTCGCAGCCAGCGCAAAGGCGTATTCGCCAACGGAAGAAACGGAGGACGGGAGCGCCACGCGCTTCAAAGCGGGCAGGTCATAAAATGCATAGCCGCTGATCGTTTCAACGCCGTTGTTGATCGAGACATCGGTCACCTTATTCATCCCGGAGAACAGATACTCGCCGACAGTCTTCACACCGGCGGCAACCTCGATCTTCGTGATACCGTTCACTTCAGCCCAAGGCTTTGCCGTATCGGCTGTAAAATCGCCGGTAGTCCCGTTGCCATAGATCAGCAGGGTGTTACCATTCTTGATGCTCCAATAGGTGTTCGTCGAACCGATCCGGTCGCCATTTGCGTCCAGATCGACAAACGTATAACCAACGGAATCCGCATAGGCCTTCGCATTCGTGCTTCCATGCGCGCGCAGAAGGATGCTCTGAGGATTGCTCAGATCGGCGCTGCTGAAGACAAGTTTGGAGAAGGGAGCATTTGCTGTTTCTTCCGTTTTACCGTTAAACTTGATCTGGACATCCTTGCAGTTGAGCGTGATCGACAGGGGGTTCTTTCCGATGCCACCATACTGGCCGAAAGCATAGGCACCGATGGAAGTTACCGTAGCCGGGAGGTTCACATTTTCAATGCTCGTTCCCATGAAGACGTTATTTCCGATGGTAGTAAGATGCTGGCCGCGGATCTCCAGCTCCGTGAGGTTGCTGCAGTAGGCAAAGAGGCCGGTAGCCAAGCTGACCACATTGTCGCCGATAACGACCTTTTTCACCAGCGGGTTAACTTTGCCGCTGTAGGGCCAGACCGATGTGCTTTTTATGTACAGCGGGGAAATGATGTCCTTACTATCATTTTTATACTTATCGTTTTCCGGGGCGACTTCAATGTAATGATAGCCGCCATCCCAGTCGAACCCGCCGACAATACCGTTGCTGTAAGCGTCCACATAGGCGGTTCCGTCCGCTGCAACGCCCAGCAGTACGTTCGTCGTGCGCGGATAGGTGCTACCGCCGATGTTAGCGCCGTAGATATAGTGGACAAACTTTGTGGTGCCGATTTTTGTATCGTCGATCAGATTAGTCTTACCGTCGTTGTTCCAGATACCGTTGTAGATGTACACGGCTGCACTGGTACCCTTGAACGCATCGCTGCCAATGGTCGAAACAGTGGCCGGAACGCGCACCGTATCGGTGAGGCCGGTGTTTTCAAAGGCCGAGGCTCCGATCGAAGTGACGCTCTGCGGGAAGCGGATGCTCTTCAAACTCGCAGCACCCTTGAAGGCGTTCGCGCCAATGCTGGTAATGCCGTTCGCAATGTTCACAGTGGCGATCTTGCTCATATGGTCACTCCACGGCGCGGGGGCTTCAGTGGAGTAATCTTTCATTGCACCGCTGCCGGACAGAGACAGCAAGCCGCTGGTGTAGGTCCAGGAGATGCCATTCTCGGTACCCTCACCGAAATCCGCAAGGTTTTTGACACGATAGCCGTTCGTCTCAGCATACGTGAGCAGGCCAGAGATGTCACTTTCTGTATTTACCTCAATCAGGACCTTCGCAGTATCGTAATTTGCGAAGGCCTTATCGCCAAGCGCGGCCGCAGGGTTGCCCAGAGAGACCTTGCTCGGCGCGATGCCAAAGCCCCCGTAGGGTCCGAAGGCATAACCGCCGATCGACTTGACCGTGTCAGGGATTGTCAGCACATCGATGCTGCTGCACATCAGGAAATTGTTGTTGATCTCTGTAACGGTGGGGGTACCATCCCATTCAAGGGAAGTCACCTTGTCAAAACGGGTGAAAGCAGCACCACCGAGGGAGATTACGCCGTTCTTGATGACAACTTTCGTCGTGACATCCTTGTACGTCGCCCAATAGGGGGCGACGTTTTCATTCTTTCCGGCGGTTGCCCAATCCCCGTTGCCGTCCCAGCTATTCCCGGTACTATAGAGCTTGCCGATATCGGCGTTGGCAACATGATTCGCCGTTGCCTCTTCCGACGTCAGCGCCCGGACGGTCGCCGTATAGGTTTCGGTGGTGGTGTCGTTTTTCGAGAATTCGATCACACAGCCGCCACAAACAAAACTGGTTTCTGTGGTAGTGCCCTCTGCTGTGCCAGCAGTGCCTGGCGCAGCAGTTTCGGTAGAGCCCGTGCCGTCAGTCGCAAGGGCGGCAGAGGGCAAAAGGGAAATAGCCATGCAGAAGCACAACAGGAGTGATAAGAACTTCTTTTTCAATTTGCTTTCCTCCAAAATACAAAGTATCTATATGAAACCCGCCAATGGCAGGCAGTATTTTCAGCGCTTTGCGGAGGGCGTTTTGCCCGCGCAGACGGGGCAACCGCATTTCTTCGCGCCGGTTCGCGGGTAGATGGCAGCCTTCCAGACGTGCCCCAGCGGACACGTCCACCAGACCTTTTTCCGGCTGCCCGCCGTGACCATCTGCGGTGTCAGCATCCCGTACAATACGGGCATCCACTGCCTTCGTGCGGGCGTAAACCGCTGCGTTCCACACATGATTGTTTTCACAGCGCCAGAAAACTTTCTTGTGACTGCCCTGTGAGACATTCGACGGCGTGAGCGGTGCATGTTTCTCACGATCCCACTGACGCAACAGCGTTTCTTTTCGATTTGCGATACAGAAGTCGTATAAAGCTTCCCGCACGGCATCTCCTCCAAAAGTGCATCTTATCCGACGCCCAGCCGCCTCATTTCCTGTTCCCTACGGTCAGCGGTGCTGTGTTAAAGTATGGGCGCGTGTGCAGCAGTTTCCGGAGCAGACAGAGCGGCCGCTGTGCTGCCCACCATGCCCATTTCCGGCGTCAGCTCACCGTTGTGAAGCTTTGGATGTCACTCGGCGGCAACGTCGGGCGCGACAGTCGCAAGATCGTTATCCCCCATGAGCACTTTGCACCGTGTACAGTAGGGGCAGCTCTGCTCGCGCGTTGTGTGGAACGCGGCACGCATGGAAAATGAGTGGCCCTTATCGCAGCGCCACCATGTCATCGCAGAACTCGCGCAGGCTTTCCCCATGCTCTCACCTTCCTCGTCAGACGGAATCCATATTCTGTTCCGCCGCTTGCCGCGGAGCGAGATGAAAATCATGATGAAATAGAGAAGCGCTCCCTTGAAACGCAGGCTAAACGACCAACGAAAAAGAAAAATGCGCACAAAAGCACAGTCTCAAAAAACCGAGCTTTTTGAGACTGGATTTTTTGCGCGCAGAAGTAGCCCCACTATTGATTTTTGACATATTCTGTGCTATATATTTAATAAATAGCAATGTGGAGTATTGCGCTCTGCTGGTACAGGCATGGACGGAATATGGATTCTGTCCTATGTGATCAGGCCCAGCCGGTCGAGCTGGCGCTGGTGCTCCGCGCCGCTCTCGACGAGATAGATGCGCGTCGTTTCAATCGAGCTGTGGCCGAGCATATCCGCGAGCTTCACAATGTCACGATATACGCGGTAGTACGCCGTCGCGAACAGATGCCGCAGATTGTGTGGAAACACCTTCGACGGCGCGATGCCCGCCTTGCGGCACAGCCGCTTCATGGCAGACCAGATCTGCCGCCTGTCCATGCCTTTTCCGCCCGTGGTGAGAAAAATCTCGCCGTGGGCGATTTTTTGCTTTTTGGCGTATTTCAGCAGCTTGCGGCAGAGCTTCGCGGGCAGCAGAATCGTGCGGATCTTGCCCTTCAATGCGATCTCGGCACGGCCGCACTGTGCGGCCTCCACGGTGAGAAACTTCACCTCGCTGACGCGGATACCGGTCGCGCAGATGCTCTCCATCAGCAGCGCAAGCCGCGCATCACCGGAATTTTTTGCGGCAGCGAGCAGACGGGCATACTCTGCGCGTGTCAGCTCGCGCTCCGGTGCGTCGCCCCGTTCGATCGCTTCGAACAGGTCGCGCGGAACAGGCCGTTCAGCGCGGCAAGCGCGGTGTTGATGGTAGACGGGGCCTGATGCTGCCCGGCCAGATGCGCCTTCCATTCCGTCACGGCATCCTTCGTGACCGCCGCGCCGCCCAGCCACGCGGCGAAGGCTCGGATGCTGCGCAGATATTTTTCCCGCGTAGCATCGGCTCGCTCCTCCTGCCGCAGCCAGCGGTCGTAGTCCGCAAGTATGGATGCAGATAACTTTCTCTCGTTCATGGCAGTTCCTCCCGCAAATCGTTCTTTGATTCAGGAGGTCATTATACTGCATCCTCTGGCCTGGATGCCGACACAAGCAGAACGGCAGAACCGAAGCCTGAATGCAATTCGCATTTTTATTGCAGGGCTCCAAAGCGTAAACCAGCAGACTTTTGGGCAAAAGAAAAGTCCTTCCGGTTTCCCGGAAGGACTTCCTTTGCTCTGAGCGGTATTTCGTTGTTGTCCTTGTGCGTGTTCGCCAGTTGGAGCCGGGGGTTTGGTTATTTGGATGCTCAGGGGATGAAGGTGCCGATGAGGTTGGAGGCCAGCACGATGAGCACCAGCGCGACCGGATAGGTTGCGGCGTAGGCCGCGGCGACGTCGTCCGTGCCGGACACGGCGACGAGCGTGCCGAGTGCCGGGGTGGAGGTCATGCCGCCGGTCAGCGAGCCGAGGTTGTTCAGCAGTTGGAGCTTGAACGCGCGCTTGGCCAGCAGGAAGCCGACGATCAGAGGCAGCGTCGTCATGATGACGCCCGCGATGAAGCCGTAGACAACGAGCATCGCGCCGTATTCCGACGCCTGCACCTGCGCCACCAGCTCCACGCCGCCCTCGACGCCCGCGCCGATCAGGAACAGCATCAGGCCGAGCTCGCGGAAAACCTTCAGTGTGGAGGACGGGATGCGGAGGTTGATGCGGCCCATGTGGCCGAAGTGGCCGAGGATGAGCGCGACGATCAACGGGCCGCCCGTGTTGCCGAGCGAGAAGCACGCGCCGTCGAAGCCCGCACCGGTCAGCGGGATCTTGATGGAGCCGAGCAGGATGCCGAGCAGGATCGCAAGGCCGAAGGCCGCGAAGCCGAACTCGTCAAACTCGGTGAGATAACGCTTGATCTCCTTCGGGGCGTATTCCTCGTCGCCGCCCTGAATGAGCTGGCGCTCCGCCGCCATGTCGGCATGGAGGATCTTCGGCACGATCTGCACGAAGAGCACGACGCCGATGACGCCGAACGGATAGGCCACGGCGTGGCCGAGGGCCACCATGCCCTCCTGCTTGGCGACCGCCTTCGCCGCGGAGAACGCAGGCGTGGACGTGAGTGCGCCGGAGAGGATGCCGGTGGAATAGTCGGAGCCGATGCCGGGGATGAGCGCAAAGATGACCGTGCAGACCGCACCGATCAGGATGATGATCGCACCGAGCGGCACATAGGACTTCGCGTTTTTCTTCAGGTTGCGGAAGAAGTTCGGCCCGGCGATGAAGCCGACGCCCGTGACAAACAGGACAAGGCCGACGCTTTCAATGAATTTATAGCTCGTGACGGCAGTGGATGCGCTGCCCTCGATGTAGAACTTCGACAGAATGGGGATATTTTGCAGGCCGGGCTGCGTGAACAGATAGCCGCAGAGCAGCGCCATCAGGAACACGCCCGCCGTGCCGAGGCTGACGCCCTTGACCTGGATACTGCCGAGCGCATAGCCGATGAACGCGATGAAAAACGCACCAAGCAGCACGACCGACGTCGTGCCCATGCCAAAGAGGCTGTTGATAAAATCCATTTCTTCTTTCTCTCCTCACATTGTGAAAGCGTAAATGTCCAAAAGCGGCGCACACCTGTCTTTGAGCGGCGCTCTTTTGATCAAAAATGATGAAAAATGGGTATAGAAATGCCGCGCGACCGGCTTTGTTGGTCGCAGATCGCGCGGCAGCGGTCTTTGCGGCAGGGAAATTAAAGCGTCTCGGTCTTTCTGGTGTAGTCCGGGAGCAGACGCGGCGACGGCATATCGCTGTCGATGCCGGCAGCCTTGCGCTCGGCCTCAAACGCGGCCACATGGTCGAGCGTCAGCTTGCCGACGGTGACGTCCTTCGCCTTGGCGGCGGCGGACTTGCCCGCGTTGCGGCCAAAGACGATGATATCGAGCAGACTGTTGCCCATCAGGCGGTTGCGCCCGTGGATGCCGCCGACGACCTCGCCCGCGGCGAACAGGTTCTCCACGTCCGTCATGCCGTCCGGCGTGATGTGCAGACCGCCGTTCTGATAGTGCAGCGTCGGATAGACGAGGATCGGCTCCTTGCGGATGTCGATGCCGTGCTTGCCGAACATGCGCATCATCGCAGGGATGCGCTTTTCGATCGTGCCGGGGCCGCCCTTGATCTCGATCATCGGCGTATCCAGCCAGACCGCGTCGCCGAGCGGGGTCTTGACGCCCTTGTGGCGCTCGGAGCATTCGCGGATGATGGACGCCGCGGCGACGTCGCGCGTCTCGAGCGGGTTCATGAATGCCTCGCCCTCGGCGTTGATGAGCATCGCGCCGACGGAGCGGACCTTCTCGGTGACGAGCGCGCCGTAGATCTGCGCGGGGAAAGCCGCGCCGGTCGGATGGTACTGGAGCGTGTCCTGATAGAGGAGCTTCGCGCCCGCGCGGTATCCGAGGACGAGTCCGTCGGCGGTCGCGCCGTAGTGGTTCGAGGTGGGGAAGCCCTGATAGTGGAGCCGGCCCGCGCCGCCGGTCGCCAGAATGACGACCTTCGCCTTCGCGACCATCAGCTCCTTCGTCTCCATGTTCAGAAGAACTGCGCCGGCGCAGTTGCCGTTTTCATCCTTAATCAGCTCGATGGCGGACGTGAAGTCGACGACCTCGATGCCGCGGTTGAGCACTTCATCGCGCAGCGTGCGCATGATCTCCGCGCCGGAATAGTCCTTGGCCGCGTGCATGCGCTTGCGGGACGTGCCGCCGCCGTGCGTCGTGATCATCGTGCCGTCGGGGGCCTTGTCAAATTCCACGCCGAGGTTCGAGAGCCACTGGATGGCCTCCGGCGCCTCGGTAACGAGTTTGTAGAGCAGATCCTTCTGCGCGGCAAAATGACCGCCGCCATAGGCGTCGAGGAAGTGCTGCGCGGGGGAGTCGTTCGGCTTGTCCGCTGCCTGAATGCCGCCCTCGGCCATCATCGTGTTCGCGTCGCCCATGCGGAGCTTCGTCACGAGCAGGACCTTTGCGCCCGCATTGTCAGCCTCGATGGCCGCGGAGCAGCCCGCGCCGCCGCCGCCGATGATGAGCACATCGGCCTCATAGTCGGGCTTGGTCAGGTCGATGTCGCGGCCCGCAAGACGGGACTGGCCCTCGAGCAGGGCACACAGCTCCAGCGGGACCTTTTCGCCCTTGTTCGCGCCGATGTGGAGCGTGGTGAACTGGTTGTCGCGATAGTCGGGGTGGAAGGTCTTGAGCAGAACGTCCTTCTCCTCCGCCGTCATGCGGCGGGGATTGAGCTTGACGTTTTCCGCGCGGGCGGCCTCTACCTTCTTGATGGATTCCTGCAATGCTTTGTCCTGATACATACCGCTCGCCTCCTTACGCTTCGATGTCGCGGTTGTTGTAAAGCTCCTGAATTTCGCTCAGGGGCTTGCCCATGAGGTCTTCGATGAGCTTTTCAAACACGCCTTCGTGGATCTCCTCCACGCGCTTGTCCAGATGGTCGCAGTGCGGGGCGAGATATTTGCCGTTCAGGCGGCGGGCCAGCATCGCGACCTGCGGATGCGAAATGCCTGCGGGACACCGCGACGAGCAGACGCCGCACATGACGCAGTCGAACGACTCTTCCGCGCACTTTTCATATTCGCCGCGCTGCGCATAGGCGATGTACTGCATGACGTTCAGGCCCTGCGTACAGGCCTTGGTGCAGGCGTTGCAGCCGACGCAGGAATAGATCTCGGGATAGAGCTGCATCATGATCTGCTGCGTGGGCTTCACCTGCTCGATGTCGTAGACCTGCTTGACCAGCGGGAAGAACGGGAGCGTCGCGACGTACATATTGTCCTCGACCTTTGTCGAGCACGCGAGACAGGCATGCAGCTCGCGGTCGCCCGCGATGCGGTAGATCGTCGCGCACGCGCCGCAGAAGCCGTTGCGGCAGCCGCAGCCGCGCACCAGCTGATAGCCGGAATACTCCATGGCCTCCATGATCGTCAGGCTCTCCGGCACCTCATATTTTTTGCCGAACAGGAAAACAGTTACCATTTTTTCCATTGTCTTTCTCCTTAATACTCGTCGGGCAGCTCGTCGAGCTGATCGAAGCGGAACACCGGGCCGTCCTTGCAGACGTATTTGTTGCCGATGTTGCAGCGGCCGCATTTGCCGAGCGCGCACTTCATCTTCAGCTCCATCGTCGTATAGATATGCGTGCGGTCGAAGCCAAGCTCCATCAGTCCGCCCAGCGTGAACTTGATCATGATGGGCGGGCCGCACATGACGACGGTCTTGCTCGTGTCAAAGCCAAGCTCCTTGACGTAGTTCGGGACGAAGCCGACGTGGCCGTCCCAGTCGGGCTGCTCGCGGTCGATGGTCAGGTGAACGTTGATGCCGTCCTCCTTGCACCAGACGTCGAGGATCTCCTGGAAATCGACCAGATCCTCCTTCGAGCGGGAGCCGTAGACGATGTCGATGCTGCCATAGCGGTCGCGGTAATGGCGGCAGTAGTTGATGACCGAGTGCAGCGGCGCGAGGCCGATGCCGCCCGCGATGAAGAGCAGGTCCTTGCCCGCGAAGTCGGTGTCGACCGGGAAGCCGTTGCCATACGGGCCGCGGACGGTGATCTGCTGGCCCTCCTCCATGCCGTGGAGCCACTGGGTCACGCAGCCGCATTTCTTGATCGAAAATTCGACGAAATCCGGCTCCGTGGGGCTGGACGTGATGGAGAACAGCGCCTCGCCCACGCCGGGGATGGAGAGCATCGCGCACTGGCCAGGGATGTGCTCAAAGGGCTTTTTGCCGTCGAGGCCGACGACGCGGAACGTCTTGACGTCCGGCGTGTCGACGCGGATCTTGGTGACGACGCAGATGGCCGGGATCAAAGGGTCATGTCTCATGCTTCGGCACCTCCCAACGTTTTGACGACCTTGACGATGTTCATGTGGATCGGGCACTTGGCCAGACACCGGCCGCAGCCGACGCAGCCGAAGCAGCCGTCGTTGTTGTCCGGGAAGTAGACCAGCTTGTGCATGAACCGCTGGCGGAAGCGCTCGAGCTGCGTCGGGCGCGGCTGTCCGGCGGACATTTTGGTGAAGTCGGAGTACATGCAGCTGTCCCAGCAGCGGAAGCGGCGGACCGTCTTGCCGCCCGTGAACTCCTGAATGTCATAGCACTGGCACGTCGGGCACACGAACGTACACGTGCCGCAGCCGAGGCAGGCCTCGGAGAGCTGCTTCCATTCGGGGCGGCTGAAAAGCTCCTTCGTCTTGCCCGCGCCGACTTTCGACAGGTCGAGGCTTGCGAGTGGGAGCTTTTTCAGGATCGCGCGCGTGGCCTCCTGCTGCGCCGCGACGGCCTCTTCGCCGGAGTCCTCCAGCATCGGCAGCTTCGCGGTCAGGGTCTCGCCCTTTTCGGTGTTCGCGCGCCAGTAGAGCGCGTCGCCCGCGATCCAGCAGGTCACATCGCCCGCAGGATTTGCCGCGTCGATGCCGAACGCGCCGCAGAAGCAGGTCTCCTCGGGGCGCGTACATGCCATCGTGACGACCGTGCCGTGTTCGCGCCGGGCCTGATAGTAGGTGTCGACCGGCTCGGCCAGAAAGACCTTGTCCAGAATTTCAAAGCTGCGCGCGTCGCACGCGCGGACGCCGAACAGGACAAACGGCGCAGTCTCGTCGCGCATCTCGATCAGCTCAATCTGCTTCTCGCTGACACGGAAGCCCATCAGGTTTTCCACCTGCGGGAAGAACAGATCCTTGGCCGAGCGGACGGTGTTGAGCTTTTTGGAGAGCTGCATGCCCGCCTGCCAGCGGGTGAAGCTGGCCTGACCGGCGGCGTCATCCGCCGGGATGTACAGGGCCTCGGCGGCGTTGATCGCCGCGAACAAGTCGTTCAGGGCAGAAAGTGCGAGTTTTTTCATCCGTTCGCGCCTCCTCTCTCGTAGACGACGGACGGCTCGCAGTCGTCCTTGGTGAAGTTCATGAGCGGCGGGCGGCTGTCAAAGTCCGCGCCGGCCTGATATTCGCCGTACAGCTCGTTGATGTCCTTGATGAATTTACGGTTGAGCAGGTGCAGCGGGATGTGCTGCGGACAGACACGGGAACATTCGCCGCAGTCGGTGCAGCGGGACGCCACATGGAAGGCGCGGATGATGTGGAAGAAGTTTTCTTCGAAGCTGTCGGCCGGGGCCTTGTTGTCGGTGCCGAGGTCGTGGTTATCGAAGACGCACTTCTCGCACGAGCATGCCGGACAGACGTTGCGGCAGGCGTTGCAGCGGATGCAGCGGGAGAGCTCTCCGCGCCAGAACGCATATCGTTCCTCTGCGGTCATCGCCTCGAGTCTTGCGACCTCGTCAAACCGGTCGGAGGCGATCTCCTCGCCCTGCTCGCCGAGCATCTCGTCACAGGTGACGATCTTCTTGCTCTTGCAGCTCGCGCACTTGCCGAGCAGCGCGGCGTCCTTTGCGATCGTCTCATTGCCGTAGATGGTCGAGACGTTCAGCGTTTCGCCGTCCTCCTCCACAGCCGTCACGCCCGCGAGGCCCGCTTCCTTGATCTTTTCCATGTCGCACATGCCGTCGCACTGTACGCCGACGGCGTAGACATTTTCACGGAGGATGCGGTGCTCCTTCAAAAGCTGCACGAAGGAATAGCTATCGCACGGCTTCAGGAACACGCCGACCTTCCCGCCCTTGCGGGATTCGGCGATCAGATATTTCGAAAGGTTCGCGCCGGAGAAGACGCTGTACACAAACTCTTTTTCGACCTCTTCCGCGCTCGTGAAGCAGCCGGGCGTGAGATCGTAGAAGAACTCGCCCGCGCGCCAGCCGAGGACGCGGTCAACGGTGCCGTTTTGGAGAAGCTCGATGGCCTTTTCTTTTACTCTTTGCATCTCAAGTCCTCCAATCTGCGGTTTTCGCCGAGCTTTGTGATGGTGGCGACGAAGTCGTTCATCGTGGCGGCGAACTTTGCGCCCTCGGCGGCGGAGACCCATTCGACTCTCGTCCGCTCGCGCTCGATGCCGAGGAAGTCCAGCATCGAGAACAGCAGCGTCATACGCCGCCGTGCGTAGTAGTTGCCGGTGGTGTAGTGGCAGTCGCCGGGGTGGCAGCCGCAGAGGATCACGCCGTCGGCCCCGCGCTGGAACGCACGGAGAATGAACATCGGGTTCAGGCGGCAGGAGCAGGGGATGCGAATGATCTTGACGTTCGCCGGATACTGGAGCCGGTTCGTGCCGGACAGATCCGCGCCCGCGTAGGAGCACCAGTTGCAGCAGAAGGCCACGATGGTGGGGGTCCAGTTGTTATTTACCTGCATATCGCGTCCACCTCCGCCATGATCTGTTTGTTCGAGAAGCCCTTGAGATCCATCGCGCCGGACGGGCACGCGACCGTGCACGCGCCGCAGCCCTGACAGACCGCCGGGTTGACCTGGGCCACGCGGCGGATGAGCGTCGTGCGGTTCGGGCCACGGAATTCTTTGTCGATGTACGTAATGGCGCCGTACGGGCAGACCTTTTCACAGCTCGAGCAGCCGTTGCACATCATCTCGTCCGGCTGGGCCGTACACGGGTTGCAGGTCAGGCTGTCCTTGCACAGAAGGCCGATGACCTTTGCCGCCGCGGCGGACGCCTGCGCGACCGTCTCGGGGATGTCCTTCGGACCCTGGCACGTGCCGGAGAGGAACACGCCCGCCGTCGGGCTTTCGACCGGACGGAGCTTCGGGTGCGCCTCGGTGAAGAAGTCGTTCGTGTCCATCGACGCGGTCAGCATCGTGGCGATGCTTCTGGCCGACTTGTCCGGCTCGATGGCCGCGGCCAGGACGACCATGTCGGCGTCGATATGGAGCTGGCGGTTATCGAGCAAATCGCTCGCCTGCACCTTCAGCTTGCCGCCCTCGGGGACGACCTTGCCGACCATGCCCTTGATGTAATGGACGCCGTATTCCTCGACGGCGCGGCGGTAGAACTCGTCAAAGAGCTTGCCGGGGGTACGCACGTCGATATAGAACACGTAGACGTCGGTATCGGGATATTTTTCGCGGCAGAGCATCGCGTGCTTCGCCGTGTACATGCAGCAGATCTTCGAGCAATAGCTCTTGCCCTTCTGCGCGCCGTCACACCGGGAGCCGACGCACTGCACGAAGACGATGGTCTTCGGGTGCGCGCCGTCGGAGGGGCGGAGGAGCGTGCCGCCCGTCGGGCCGGCCGCGTTCATCAGACGCTCGAATTCGAGCGAGCTGACGACGTCGGGACTCTTCGAGTAGGCGAACTCGTCAAACTGGTCGAGCTTGATCGGGTCGAAGCCCGTCGCGGCGACGATCGCGCCGTATTCCTGCTCGATGACGGTGTCCTGCTGCTTGTAGTCAATCGCGCCCGCCGTGCAGACCTTGGCGCAGACGCCGCACTTGCCGTTTTTCAGCATGTTGCAGTAGTCGGCGTCGATGGTCGCCACCTTCGGCACAGCCTGCGCAAACGGGATATAGATGGCGCGGCGGGTGTCGAGGCCGAGGTTGAACTCGTTCGGGACCTTCTTCTGCGGGCATTTTTCGGTACATGCGCCGCAGCCGGTGCACTTCGTCTCGTCGACGAAGCGGGCCTTGCGGCGGATCTTGACGTGGAAGTTGCCGACGAAGCCGCCGACCGACTCCACCTCGGAGTAGGCGTAGATATGAATTTTCTCGTTCTGTGCGCAGTCGACCATCTTCGGCGTCAGGATGCACGCCGCGCAGTCGAGCGTCGGGAACGTCTTGTCGATCTGGGTCATTTTGCCGCCGATGGTCGGCTTTTTCTCGACGATGTCGACCTCGAAGCCGGCCTCTGCGATGTCGAGCGCAGTCTGGATGCCGGCGATGCCGCCGCCGATGACAAGCGCACGCTTCGTGACGGGGCTGGTGCCCGCGGTGAGCGGCGCGTTGAGCTGCACCTTTGCGATGGCCGCGCGGCCAAGGATGACGGCCTTCTCGGTCGCTTCTTCCTTGTCCTTGTGGATCCAGGAGCACTGCTCGCGAATGTTCGCGATCTCGACCATGTAGCCGTTCAGCCCAGCCTTTTCACAGGCCTTGCGGAACGTCTGCTCGTGCATACGCGGCGAACAGGAACAGATGACCACGCCCGTCAGCGCGTATTCCGCGATCTTCTCGCGGATCATGTCCTGCCCGGTCTGCGAGCACATATAGGGATAGTGGGTGGCGAAGACAACACCGGGTTCATGCCCGAGGGTCTCCGCGACCCGTTCGACGTCTACCGTCGCGGCGATGTTCGTGCCGCAATGACAGACAAATACACCGATTCTCTGCATCTTCGTCCCCCCTTACTTTCTGTATTTCCGGAATGCGCTGGTGATGGCCTGCTGCGGCAGCTCGTCGTCGAGCAGCTCCGGGATCTGCTCCGGCGCGAGATGGTTCATGCCCTGCTGGCGGATGACCGCGAGGCGGACGGCCTCGATGAGCTTCGCCGGCTCGACATTGCGCGGACAGCGCTCGACACAGGCGAAGCAGCTCAGGCAGGTGTAGATGCCCTTCGAGGCCATCAGCTCGTCGATGCGGCCGTTTTCGACCATCGAGACGAACTGGTGCGGATGGTATTCCATCTCGTCATAGGCCGGACACGCGCCGGAGCATTTGCCGCAGCGCATACACTTGCGCGGGTTGACGCCGGCGATGCGCTGAATTTCGTTCATCAGATCTTCCTTCATTCCGCATCCTCCCCGACGCCGAGCGCCTCGGCCAAAAGTTCTGTAAAGTACCGGACGGGCAGCGTGCCGTCCGTATTCTGGCTCAGATTGTAGAGACAGAGGGGACATGCCGTGATCAGCAGCTCCGCCCCCTGCGCCTTCGCGCTGTCTGCGATTTTCTGTGCCTGCTTCGAGGCGTAGGCGCGGTTTTCGATCGTGGTATAGCCGCCGCAGCACTCGTTGCGCATGCCGTAATAGACCGGCTCGGCCCCGATAGCCCGGATGAAATCCTCCAGAATGGTGGGATTTTCGGGGTCGTCAAACTGCATCTCGCGGCTCGGGCGCAGCAGCAGACAGCCGTAATAGGCGCCGATCTTTTTGTCCTTCAGCGGGTTCTGAACCTTCGCGGCCACGGCGTCCCAGCCGATGCGGTCGCGCAGGACTTCCAGATAGTGCAGCACCGTCGTCTGCCCCTCATAGGGCACGTCCAGCTGCAAATAGTTGTTGACCTTCATGCGGATGTCGTCGTTTCGCTGCATGTCGCCGTTCACGCGCTTGATCACGTGATGACAGGCGGAACAGAGTGTCACCAGCTCCTGTCCGGCGGCGTCCGCCGCGGCCAGCGCGCGGACGGAGGAAAGGCGCGTTGCGATCTCGTCCGTCGCCTGCGGATAGACCGCGCCGCAGCACTGCCATTCCGGCAGCTCGCAAAGCTCGAAGCCAAGCGCCTCAGCGGCCTTGCGGCCGCAGGTGTCCAGCTGCACGCCCTTTGTCTTGAGCGTGCAGCCGGGGAAATAACTGAATTTCATTTTCTGTCCTCCGGGGTTAGACCATCTGTTCCGGATGGAACACTTCGTCGAATTTTTCCGCCGTCAGGAAGCCGAGCGCCACGCACGCTTCCTTCAGCGAGATGTTCTCTTTATACGCCTTTTTCGCAGTCTTTGCAGCATTTTCATAGCCGATGTAGGGGTTCAGCGCCGTGACCAGCATCAGCGAATTGTGCAGGTTGTGCGCCATCTTCTCGCGGTTGGCGCGGATGCCGAATGCGCAGCGGTCGTTGAACGACTCGATGGACTCGGCCAGCAGGCGCGCGGATTGCAGGAAGTTGTAGATGCAGACGGGCATGAACACGTTCAGCTCGAAGTTGCCCTGGCTGGCCGCCATGCCGACGGCCACGTCGTTGCCCATGACCTGCACGGCCACCATCGTGACCGCTTCGCACTGCGTCGGGTTGACCTTGCCGGGCATGATGGAAGAGCCGGGCTCGTTTTCCGGAATGAAGATCTCACCGAGTCCGTCGCGCGGACCGGAGGCCAGCCAGCGGACGTCGTTGGCGATCTTCATCATGTCCGCCGCCAGCGCCTTGAGCGCGCCGTGTGCGAACACGATCTCGTCCTTGCTCGTCAGCGCGTGGAATTTATTTTCCGCCGTGCGGAACTCCCGCCCCGTCAGCGCGGAGACCTCTTCGGCCACCTTGACATCGAAGCCCTTCGGCGCGTTCAAGCCGGTACCGACGGCGGTGCCGCCGAGGGCCAGCTCGCGCAGCTCCGGCAGCGCAAGTTCGATCATCTTTTTGTCTTTTTCGAGGCTCGTGCGCCAGCCGGAGATCTCCTGCGAGAACTTGATCGGCGTCGCGTCCTGCAGATGGGTCCGTCCGGATTTGACGATGCCCTCGTTTTCTTCTTCGAGGCGGCGGAACGTCGCAGCCAGCTTGTCGATTGCGGGCAGGACCTTGTCCTCCAGCGCGAGGACAGCGGCAATGTGCATTGCCGTGGGGAACGTGTCGTTCGACGACTGGGACATGTTGATATCGTCGTTCGGGTGCAGCAGCTTTTTGCCTGCCAGCTCGTTGCCGCGGTTGGCAATGACCTCGTTGGCGTTCATGTTGGACTGCGTGCCAGAGCCGGTCTGCCAGACGACCAGCGGGAAATGGTCGTTCAGCTTGCCGGACGCGACCTCCTGACATGCCTGCTCGATGACGGTGAGCTTTTCGTCGGTCATCTTTTCGGGCTTGAGCGCATGGTTGGCGAGCGCGGCGGCCTGCTTCAGGATGCCGAAGGCATGGGTGATCTCGCGCGGCATCGTCTCAAGGCCCACGCCGATTGGGAAATTCTCGTGGCTGCGCTCGGTCTGTGCGGCCCAGTATTTGTCGGCCGGGACCTTGACCTCGCCCATGGAATCATGCTCGATGCGGTATTCCATCGTGTATGTATCCTCCAATTATAGAATTTGAAATGCGTCGATGAGATCGTCCGCAGCGCTGCGGACGATCTCGTCGGGAAATACGTGATAGGGATGTTTTGGCAGGGAACCTCTGATTCCGGGGGCGGGCGCATTCCGCGCGGCCCGGCGGCAATGGATGCGGGAGGTTCTCAGATCTCGACGTCGCCGATGACGGCCCGGAGGCAATCGGCGCTGTGGCGCAGCTTGGCGATCTCGTCCTCAGTCAGGTGGTTGAGAATCTTGCCGCGCACGCCGGTGCGGTCGACCAGCGCGAGCGTCGACAGACAGACATCGTCCACGCCGTATTCGCCGTGCATCAGCGTCGAGACGGTCAGGGCCGTGCCCGCGGTGCTCTGGAGGCACTTGCAGAGATGACAGACCGAAACGGCCACGGCATAGAACGTCGCGCCCTTGTTCTTGATGACCTGCGCGCCGGACTTCTTGACGAACTCTTCCATGTCAGCATAGTCCGCCGGGCCATTCCATTCGATGCTGTCCTTGTCGGGCGAATGGTCGCGATAGCTGTCGATATGGTTGTTTGCGATGTGGACGAGCGACCAGGGCACGAAGGACGAATCGCCGTGCTCGCCGTAGACGTGGGCGTGGACGTTCTTCGGGCTGATGTGAAACCGGCGGGCCAGCGCGGCCTGCAGGCGGCTGGTGTCGAGGATGGTGCCGGAGCCGATGATGTGGTTTTCCGGCACGCCGGAAACCTTGTGGAAGACGTAGGTCAGCACGTCGACCGGGTTGGAGACGATCACATAGAGCGCATTCGGCGCGACCGGGACGATCTTGGACGCGATGTCCTTCATGATATTGACGTTGACCTGCGCCAGCTCCAGCCGGGACTGGCCGGCCTTGCGCGGCATGCCGGACGTGATGACGAAGACTGAAATTCAGGAACTTACGGAGGAAGAATGGAAAGCGGTGCACGCTGCTGTAGCGGAAGCGATCGGACATCTGGTGGATTTCCGCAAACAGGAGGGGGCTGCACTGGAAAAGAAGTTCCGCGAGAAGATTGCCAACATCACAAGCCTGCTCGAAAAGATTACTCCTTACGAGAAAGAACGTGTGGAAAAGGTGAAAGAACGTATCACAGACGCTCTCGAAAAGACGCTGAGCGTGGACTACGACAAAAACCGTCTGGAGCAGGAGTTGATTTACTATATCGAAAAACTGGATGTCAACGAGGAGAAACAACGCCTCAGCAACCATCTGAAATATTTTATCAGTACGCTGGAAAGCGGCAACGGACAAGGCAAGAAATTGGGATTTATCGCTCAGGAAATGGGACGTGAAATCAATACGCTGGGCAGCAAGTCCAATCATGCCGAAATGCAGAAAATCGTGGTTCAGATGAAAGATGAACTGGAACAGATTAAAGAACA
>ENA-UEQN01001219-UEQN01001219.1-human-gut-metagenome-genome-assembly--contig:-NODE-1219-length-21180-cov-8.182012_pt1 | contig 21180 bp, 19 predicted proteins | sample MGYA00242940_ERZ507944 | MGnify/ENA primary metagenome ERZ507944 (study PRJEB26167, sample SAMN06115449) | human gut metagenome | host: Homo sapiens | place: China:Fujian | collected 2015-08-20... | reverse complement strand
CGGCTTTTGCATCAGCCTTAGGCTCTGAAACCGGCTGTGCCACTGTTTCCTCTTTTTTAACTTCCACCGGCTTTACTGCTGGCTTTGCTGTCTTTGAGTTATTCTTTTTACGCATACTATTTTCCTCCTCATGCTCATTATTCACATACTAAAAAATTTTCAATTGCAACTAAAGCTTCCTGCTCATCATCACCCTTTGTAACAATATCAACAGACATTCCATCTGAAGGATTAAATGCCATAATACCCATGATGCTTTTTGCATTGATTTTGCGATTGTCACTCTCCAATGTAATCTCACTATCGAACTTGCATGCCACTTGAACAAGCTCTGCGATTGGATTATCATGACCTTCACATACTTTTGTAACGACAATACTCTTCTTACTCATACGTTCTCCTTAAACAAAAAGTATTAAACCTGTTTCATACTTATTTAATATATCCCAATTGTAACCGCTTTTCAATCCTTATGAAAATTTCTGTTAAACTTTACCTAAGGAGCTTACATTTAATGTCACAAAATCGGCATTATTACAACATTATTCTGTTTATTTTGTCATGTACGTGATAAAATGCAAGCCACCATTATAAAACATTCTGTCAGCATCCTCATAGCTCATCGATGTTGTTGCACCATTATCCGGATTATAAATATATAAAGCTCCATTTGAAGAGTATCCTGTCACAAGCACTGCCGACGTATTTCCCGTCATCGCAAATACCGGATTGCCCTGGCTGATATAAAAAATAATATCCTTAGAAGACACTCCCTGTAAATCCAGGATTTCCTTGTCCGGCAGGTTGTTTTTGAGCACATCAACAGCACTGCTGCCTGCTCCAATCAGCTCAGACACACTTACCGTAACATCGTTGTAGGTAAGCATTGCACTTACTGACTTCACGACACTGTCAGCATCCTTATCGGTTTCATTACATGCAATATTCGCAAATGCATTTACTGCATTTTTTCTTGCCCTCATCCATACATACTGCTGGTTTGAGTCAATTACCACTCCCATGCTGTCATTTGCCTGTTTTATGGCATCCGAGATGTTATCAGATGCAAAAATCACATCCCCCTTTGCATAAACATAGAAATGGACTGTATTGTCATCAAACTTTAAATCAACAGTAGTATCATGCGAATTTATAGTCATCTGTGCTGTCAGCTGCTTCAGCTTATCCGGCTTTTTACCACCTGCTATACTAATAGCGCTGACCGTCAGCTTTGTATCGGACTGGCTCGTATCAAGAGCTATCTTCTGCTTCGAATCAGCCTCCCGGTTCATAATGGTATCCTGACCGATTTCTGCATACACACCATTGTTTTGCGCAATCAGATCTATCGTTACCGTATATCCATCCACAGAAATTTTCTCGACATAGCCGCCCGAAGGGGTATATGTCTTAAGCTCCGACTGGTCAGATGTATCAAGAATAATAAGGCCATTCATCGGAAATGTTGTGTTTCCGGCTGCATCAGAGACCACATCAGCAGCATTCGCCTGTCCATATATGAAATCCTCACCTATGAAGCCAAGCGGACGCAGATACTGGTCGTCGCCCTTTTTGACCTCAAAGGTCTTGCCACTCTTTAAATCCATCACTTTTATGGTATTTGATGAGTACTGATTTGCAGAATCCACCCATGCAAAGTATCTGTTACTCTCCGATGCGCAGTAAGAGCCTGTAGACAAGCCCTCAACCACCTTCTTTACTGACATCGAGCCTAAATTAATCCTATAGAGACTGTCATCCATCATGAGATAGAATTCATTCTTCTCATTGAGATAAAGCATCTTGCCCATCTCTGCCTTTAGCACCTCATATGATGTCTTAGAAGGGATAAACGCTTCCTCATCTATAGTATGTGCCAGACCGTCATAATGGTACACACCGGTTCCCACCTCTCCCTCGTGGGTGCCTCTGTTCATATATCCGTATACCACAAAATCAATACTGCCCGCTTCGTCTACACTGACAATCTTTATATCGTGATGATTCCAGTTTTCACGCTCATCAATGCCCTCAGCGTCCCTGAAGCTGAATACCTTGATTATCATTCCATTGTTGATATCATAGGAGTATAAATCTCCCTCCTGGACAAAGCATATCACACTGCCTGCTTCATTGGCCCTGTACTCTGCCTCACTGCTTCTGATGCCAAGCATTACGCTGCCTGAATCCGATATAAAGCTGTTTTCACTGTTAAAAATCTGATTTGCCGTTCTCTCATAGTTGAGCACGTACATACGGCTTTCCGTCTGGCGCAGCCTGAAATATTCTCTCACATTGTAATACTCAGTCTCACCCTTACCGTCCACACAGCTCATCACATAGTCTATTGTGACCACATCATAAGAATCGTTTATTTCCTTTATGGCTATGACAGGATTCGTATACTGTGCAGCGTCCATTGAGCCCCAGGTAATCTGACTCACCGTAGATGTCAGATCCACATGTGCAAGCGTATTTCTGTCACCGGTTGTTGTCTCCATATATGTTGTAAAGAAGGATTTGTCATCCTTTATAAACGTCTCATCATGAAACTTCTTTGCAAACTCGACAACCTTTGCAGCTGCCTTTCCATCGGTCTGCATAATCCTGCTGTAATAATATACATTATCCTGACCGCTTGTGATGGTAAACACCAAAAGATACTCAGTATTTTCATCCATAACATTCGGCATGCTTATGTCCGCCTGAATAGTATTATCCTTATTAGAAAAAGAAGATATCTCGTCATCGGCCACCAGCCTCTTGCCATCCATGCTTCTGATCTTGTATGATATCCTGTCAACAGCCATGCCATATGTTGAAATGGATAATGATAGCTTCCTGTCATCCGAAATTGGAATAACGCAATCGCGCATCTTTGTCGGATCCATCTCGGTAGTATATCCATGGAGGGTGTTTATCTTTATTTTATCCAGATTAAATGACATAACCGGCAGCGTTGCATCCGCCTGCTTCGTGGTCATATCCTTATTTCCCTTGTTTGTAGTTATGCAAAATGTAATTAATGCTGCAATAAATACTACTATAAGTACTATCGGCTTTATCACTTTCTTACTCATAAAATCATATCCTTATATCTACCAGAATCTTTGGTACCTTCTGTATCTGCATCTTCGTCTGCAGAGTTCACAGTTAAAAAGTATGCCCGCTATTGTACAGATAAAGCACCTGCTGCTTTGCTCTGAGATAAATCTGCCGGCAATCCTGTCTGCCTCATCGAAAAGACGCTGCCTGTCAGGCACCTCATCATAGATAAAGCTGCCCTCATACTCCAGCTCATCCATTCGCTGCTCTACTGCAGACTGTATCATCGCCGTATCATGCGGATACATATCCTTTATCATCCCCAGGTCCTTTGCAAATGCATCCTCATTTTTATAGTAATCCATAAACGGAAATGTTTTATAAAAAGGTAACATCAAAAAACCTCTTTTTAATCATTATATGCTATATTCAGCTATTAGTTGCATGCTATAACAAACAATGCTGCAATAAAAATGCATGCGCCCAGGAATTTCTTTCCCGATACCTTCTCCTTCAGTATCACGCTGGAGCATATCATCATCACAATAATCGTCAAATTAAAAATATACCCTGCATAGCTGCCGGACATTGAAACTGCCCTGCCATAAAAATCATATGCTAACGGATATGCAATGCCTGCAAGAATCAGGCATATACCATCAACAAATGACATGGATCTGATTTTCTTCATGCCTCCTGTTGCAATAGTAAATATAATAAGCACCAGCGTTCCAATAAATACACACCAGAACGCAATAAAGCCCTTATCCCGCTGTATCCCGCCAAGTGACACCAGAATATGTGCTGCCGACGCACAAACTGCAGCAAGAAGCGCAAACAAAATACCTGTTCCATCCAGATTTAAAATAACCGTTCCAACAATCATGAGTGCAATCGCTATATAATCAAAAGTGTCAGGGGTGTTATGAAACAGAAAAAATCCCGCTGCAAGCGTGATTATATAGCTGCATTTAACTATAGCTGTAACCTGAAATGTGCAGCCCTCATGTATGGATTTAAAAAAACAGATGCCAAAAAGCCCTGTTGCAAGCCCTGCCAGAAGTATAAATATAACGCTACTTTGGCCGAGTGCAATCAGGCTGCTTCCCATTATATTATCTTTCCTGTAAAAAAATATAGACGCACATAAAACAATCCCGGCAATGCTTCCCGCCAGCGCCGGGTCTGTCTTTTTAGTTCCAACCTTGGCCAAAATAGGCACACATGCTGCAATAAAGGTTGCAGCACATGCCCATATAATTCCTGTCATATACATTACCTCACCATGTATCTATTACTGTGACTGTGCAGCACTATCTGCAGCTCCTGTTGTACTGCCATCTGCTGTACCCTGACTGGCAGCCCCGCTATCTGCCGCACCTGATGTGCCGCTGTCTGTAGTGCTGTCAGCCATATCTGACTTGACGTAGTCCGAGCTGACATAGCCTGTCTGTCCCTGGAAGATAACCTGTGTCCAGCCATTGTCCTCTGATACAAACTCAAGCTTCACATCCTGTCCTATAACAGTAATTATATTTGCGTTTTTATCAGGCTTCTCTCTCATGTTTACACTGCTTGTAGTGGTGACATAAGTTTTTTCGGTTCCCTCTGTAGTCTGCTGTGGCAGATATATGGCGCCTATCTCTGTACCACTATCGCCGGCACTGTCAGTTTCACTTTCGCTAACTGCATTCTGTTGTGCCTTGTCCTGCTCCTTTTTTTTGCCGCCCTTTGAGGTAACGGTAATCACTATTGTAGCAATCAGGGCAATAAGAAAAAGACATATTGCTGCAAAAATCAGTCTGGCGATTATAACATCTTTTCTGTGGCTCGCTTTCATATTATTCTCCTTTTGTATTATCTGTGTTTTGGCTCATTATAGCATAATAATCTAAAAAGAAAAAGGCAGTTAATAGAATGTTTATTGGTAAATTTCTATAAATTACCTTATAATATTTTTAAATTGCAGCACATCATATCAGAGGGAGATAAAATCATGGAACAAAAGACACCTTTTAAGGAGCTGACATTCAGTCAGAAAATACAATATATATGGGACTATTACAAAATACCGATATTTCTTGTCATCATCGGAATCATAGCAGTCACAACCTTTATTTGCGGCCGGCTTGCGCAGAAAAATACTGTTTTGAGCGTATTATGCGTAAATGCAGAAAACAGCACCACAGAGGACAGCGGCGCCGATATTTTCAATGACTTTCTCACAGATAACGGCTATGATTTGTCAAAGGATGAAATTGCCTTAAACAAAAATATCTGTGTCGATGTAGACAAAAGCGGCTTAGACTATCAGAACATGGCAGTCCTCACAGCATACTTTGCTTCTAACGAATACGATATATGCTTTATGGATGATAAGACCTTTGATTATTACGCCAAAAATGTCTGCTTTGAAGATATAAGCAAATATCTGGATAAAGCCGTCCTTGAAAAATATAAGGACAGGCTTGCATATGTGACAATAGATGGCAAGGAATATCCTTGTGGTATCAGGCTTTCAGCAGATGACAATGAATTTGTCAAAGCCTCCGGCTTATACTCTTCATGTACTGTCGGAGTGTGCTGTGACTCCTCCCATGATGCTATGGTCAAAAAATTATGCGGCTACATATTACAGTAGCCGCATTTACTATTTCTTACGCTTTTCTTTTTGTCTTATGAATTTCTTCTGTTTTTAAGCTTCAGGATTCCACCTATTGCAAGAAGTACTACACTCAGGCATGCCACAATAAATAAATCAGGAACATAGTCCTTTATTACCCAGTATGGTATACCTCCGACAATAGGCGCAATAACTATGCCCACCGGCAAAAACAGATGCAGAAAAATATTCGCTATCAGGTTTCCGCTATTGTCTGTTCTCCATTTGTGCGACTTGATAATCTCCATCAGCGCAACCAATATAAATGCTGCAAAAACAAGGTCATAGAACAGGTGCGCATCGACATAATCCTTTGGGTCAAGCTCGTCTGTTGCATATCCCATAAGCGTCATCACAACCTTTGAGGTTACCTTGTTCATCAGATTGTTTGTAACCATATAGTCATTGGTATTTGCAAGAAATACAACACCTACACCGCTCTCCGGAAGCAGATACATGTCTGCGATATAGTTTTCCGTGAGACCTGTGTGATTGTACACTGTCTCGACATATTTATCCGAACGTACCCAGCCCATACCATAGCCTGTCTCACCGGACTCATCCATAGGAACTGTTGCCCGAAACATTGTGCTAAGGCTCTTGTCAGAGAGTATTCCATAGCCGCCACGCAGATACATCTGCAGATATTTTCCCATATCATTTGCGCTGGATGCAATATAGCCCGCCGGTACAGTGGACCACGAATCGCTGAGCGGATACTTCACATCGCTTTCCACCGAAAAACCGAAATAATTGTTGTGGCCTGTAATCAGACCATCCTCCTTCGCTTTTGCATAGGCTGCGCTGCTGTGAGTCATGCCAAGTGGTGTAAAAAATGTCGCTGTCACATAATCGCTGTAGCTGACACCTGATACTTTTTCCACTATAAGTCCAAGTATGTCATAATTGACATTCGCATAGGTATATTCTCCATTTTTGCCAACAATCTTTGCATTTCCCACATGCTGGTACACGCCAAGTCCGCTTGTGTGATTGAGCAGCTGTCTTATCGTAATCTTAGTCGCATCCTTTGGATTTTTGAATACCTCGGCTGCATCCAGATAAGGATTTACCGGGCTGTCAATATTCAGATGTCCTCCCTCATACAGCTTCATGATGCATGCCGCAGTAAACGACTTGCTGAGTGAACCGGTGATAAACGGTGTGTCAAGGCTCTTGCATTCCCCATATGTACCGGAGAAAAGCACGCCCTCTGCATCTACCACCTCAACAGCCATGCCCGGAATCCTGTAATTGTCACAGGCTGCCTTTAAGGTATCCTCTATCTCTGTATATTTCGGCGAATAATTGTTGTTGTCAAGCCTTGGTATCATATCTATCACAAGACCCACTATAATAGCAACCACTATTCCCATCAGAGCTCTCTGTGGTATCAGCCCGATATAATGTGCATAATTGGTATATGTCTTTTTCGCCATATCCTCGGTGCCCTTTATCCACACCTTCGGTGTATGTGCATACCAGCCACAGTATACTACCAGTTCAAGAAACAATAGGACTGCCATCCATATCAAAAGTGCAAACACAAAGCCCGTTGAAAAGCTTGTTGCCCCTGCTATTGATGTCAGTATAACAAGAGCTATCGTCCAGAATATAAGTGTCGGAAGCTTCTTTACAAACTTCTCCCAGTCTGTCATGATACGGATATTCCTATTTCTGTAGCCGCGCATATGCATGACCTTTTTCTGCAGCTTCTCGGGCATATTACTTATCTTATATGCCGGATCCCGCTTTATCCGTATTACTCTGTATGTGCCAAATATTAAGCAGCAGACTATTATCTCAACTGCCAGTACCATTCTATCAACCACCTTATGTCTTATTTACAGTCATTTGAGACTGTACTTTACATAAAAATTTAGCACATTTTTTGTGCTATGTAAACACAAAATAATATGAATACTACGGGCCGTATAACAGCTACAAATCAGTTCTGTCCATAGTATGCGTTAGCCCCATGCTTACGGTAGAAATGCTTCTCCTTTATGTTGTCCGGGGCTGGCTTCACGTCAGGATTTACTGACTCTGTGAGTCTGGCCATCTTTGCCACTTCCTCAAGGACAACGGCGTTGTGCACAGCCTCAGCCGCATCCTTTCCCCAGGCAAACGGTCCGTGATTCTGACAGAGCACAGCCGGTGTGTATACAGGATTGATTTTTCTGTTCTCAAAGGTCTCTATAATGACAAGGCCTGTGTTTTTCTCATAGGCTTCGTTGATTTCCTCTGTGGTGAGATTTCTCGCACATGGAATTGAGCCCAGGAAATAGTCTGCGTGAGTGGTGCCGTAGAGCGGAATATCCCTGCCGGCCTGTGCCCAGGCAACTGCCTCAGGTGAGTGCGTATGTACAATTCCTCCGATATCCGGATACTTTTTGTAGAGCTCTAAGTGTGTTGCAGTGTCTGACGAAGGCTTGTATTTTCCCTCTATCTTATTTCCTTCAAGATCCATGACTACCATATCATCAGGGGTGAGCACATCATAATCCACTCCACTTGGCTTGATGACAAAATAGCCTGTTTCCCTGTCAATTCCACTGACATTGCCCCATGTATATGTGATGAGCCCTCTTCTTGGGAGCTCCATGTTTGCTTCGTAAACCTGTTTCTTTAATTCTTCAAGCATTTTCTGTTCCTCTCTTATTATTTTTTACTGCTATTACAGCGGAAGTGCCTTTACCATGGCACGCTCTGCCTCAATTGCCGCCTTATATGTATTTATGTACTCATCAAAGCCCTTTACATCGTCAGGGTCCGGCTGCATTACTATGCCCTTTTCGCCATTAAATACCCTGTCTGAAAGATATTTTTCCAAAGGCTCTCCATCTGCTTTATTCACCATATATGCTGCGAGCACTGCCATGCCCCACGGGCCGCCCTCTCCGGCTGTCTCCATGACCGCAACCGGTGCATCCATGGCTGCTGCAAGTATGCTCTGGCCCACCCCCTTTGTCTTGAACAGACCACCATGACCGTAAAGTGTGTCAACCTTTACTTTTTCCTCTTTAAAGAGAATATCACAGCCGATTTTTAGTGTTGCAAGACTCGCATAGAGATGTGTGCGCATAAAGTTGGCAAGATTCATCCTTGCATCCGGCTTTCTGGCAAACATAGGTCTACCCTCGTTGAGTCCGATTACAGGCTCTCCCGAGAAAAGGTTAAAGGCTACAAGACCGCCACAGTCCTTATCGGCTGTAAGTGCATTGTTGTAGAGCTTTCCATATATGTCATTCATATCTATATCCATGCCAAACAGCTCTGAAAATTCCTTGAATAATCCCACCCATGCATTTAAGTCTGACGTACAGTTGTTGCAGTGCACCATAGCTACCGCATCTCCCGATGGTGTGGTGACCATATCAAGCTCCTCATGAACTGCCTTAAGTGCCTTTTCAAGCACCACCATAGCAAATACAGATGTGCCCGCTGAAACATTTCCGGTACGCACTGCAACAGAATTGGTTGCGACCATTCCCGTGCCTGCATCTCCCTCCGGCGGTGCAAGCAATATACCGCTCTCCAGATTGCCGCTTACATCAAGCCTTTTAGCTCCTTCCTCTGTCAGCGTACCTGCCTTTTCTCCAGCCGTAAGCACCTTTGGCAGAATGTCTCTTATATCCCACGGATATTCTTTTACCTTATCTAATGCTGCAAATTTATCAAGCATTGCCGCATCATAATCCCTGGTCTTCGAATCTATAGGAAACATGCCTGATGCCTCACCGACACCCATGACCTTTTCACCTGTGAGCTGCCAGTGAATATAGCCTGCCAATGTTGTGAAATATGATATCTTTGATACATGCTCTTCTTTATTTAATATAGCCTGATACAGATGCGCTATGCTCCACCTCTGCGGAATATTAAAGCCAAGCACCTCAGTAAGCTCTGCTGCAGCTTCACCTGTGATGGTATTTCTCCATGTCCGAAATGGCACAAGCAGATTATCCTCCTTGTCAAATGGCAGATAGCCGTGCATCATGCCGGAAATACCGATTGCCGCAAGCCTTTTGATGGTAACTCCATACTTTTCCTTTGCATCCTGCGCCATCTTGCTGTAGCAGTCTGAAATGCCCTCCCAAATCATATCCAGGCTGTATGTCCAAATGCCGTCCACAAGCATGTTTTCCCAGTCATGGGCACCTGTGGCTATAGGAGCATGGTCCTCCCCGATAAGCACCGCCTTTATTCTGGTAGAACCGAACTCTATTCCGAGCACAGCCCTGCCGCTTTCAATAACACTTTTTACGTCTGACATAATATACCTCCACCTTGTAATGTAAATTTCTGAATAATTACCTTAAATTATTATACTGTAATTGTACAACGTTTTTCTTCAAAAGTAAACAAAAGAAAACATAAATATACATAAATTTTAAAACGTTTTCAAAAGCGTTCAAAAGTGAATATCACTTTTTTTATTAAAATTTCAGATTATATTGATAGAATGTAAAAATTATGTTATGTTATATGTGTTTTGTGTAAACTAAATATGTATAACTGGAGCAAATAGTAAAACAAATTATTTTTACAAACGGAGGTAAACATGAACATTTACTCTATATTGCAGTTATGCGGTGGACTTGCCTTTTTCCTTTTCGGAATGCATGTTATGTCAGGCAGTCTTGAGAAGCTCGCAGGAGGCAATCTCCAAAAGATACTTAAGGAGGTAACCTCAAACCCTGTCAAGAGCTTATTTTTTGGAGCAATAGTCACTATTGCAATCCAATCCTCATCCGCACTTACTGTTATGCTTGTCGGACTCGTAAACTCCGGCATCATGGAGCTTGCCCAGACTGTCGGTGTCATCATGGGTTCCAACATCGGAACCACTCTCACCGCATGGATTCTTAGTCTTTCAGGTATCGAAAGTGACAATCTGTTCATCTCGATGTTAAAGCCTGAGAACTTCTCCCCTGTCATCGCGCTTATCGGTGTGATTATGATTATGGGAAGCAAGAAGGAAAAGCGCAAGGACGTTGGAATCATCATGGCAGGTTTTGCCGTACTCATGTATGGTATGCAGCTCATGAGCGGCGCTGTATCACCACTCGCAGATATGCCTGAATTTACCGGACTGCTCACCACCTTTAACAATCCATTCCTCGGAGTGCTTGTAGGTGCTGTATTTACCGGAGTCATCCAGTCATCTGCCGCATCAGTTGGTGTGCTGCAGGCACTGGCCATGACAGGCGCTATCTCATATAGCATGGCTATCCCGATCATCATGGGTCAGAACATCGGTACATGCGTGACTGCACTGCTTTCGTCAATCGGCGTAAACAAAAACGCCAAGAGAGTATCCATCATCCACATCAGCTTCAATCTGTTCGGTACAGCAATAGGACTTGTAGTATACTGTATCGCACGTTATGCTGTTGATCTGGCATTATTTAATGACAGCATCACTCCTGTAATGATTGCGGTATTCCACTCAATCTTCAATATCGCTACCACTATTATTCTTCTGCCATTTAGCAATACTCTTGTAAAGATTGCTAAGAAGCTTGTCACAACTGACAACGCAGACGGACAGGTTGTACTCGACGAGAGACTTTTACTCTCACCTGGACTTGCTGTCAAAGAATGTCTTGAGAAGACAAACGAGATGGCTGAGCTTGCAAGAGACAGCTTCAAGAATGCTTTAGACCTCTTTGACAATTACTCAGATTCAAAGTTTGATGATATTGAAGTCATGGAGGAGCGACTTGATTACTTAGAGGATCAGCTTGATACCTTCCTCATTCACTTATCCGGAAAGGATGTTTCTGAGGACGGCAACAACGAGATTTCAAAGATGCTTCATGCAATCAATGACTTCGAGAGAATCGGAGATCATGCGATAAATATGGCAAAGCTTGCCAAGCAGATTGATGACAACAAGCTTGAGTTTTCAAAGAGCGCAAGAAAAGAGCTCACAGTGCTCAATAATGCTCTGCGCGAGATTCTCACTCTCACTGTAGAGGCATTTGGCAAAAACGATTTGACAGAAGCAGTCAAGGTTGAGCCTCTTGAGCAGGTTATTGACGATCTCACCAAGGAGATTAGAAATCATCATATCGAGCGTCTTCAGAAGGGCAAATGTGACAGCAGGCTCGGCGTATTCCTCACAGATTACATCACAAACTGTGAGAGAGCTTCGGATCACTGCTCAAACATTGCTGTATGCCTGATTCAGACACACAACTCTTCATTCGAGACACATGATTATCTCAATGAGCTTAAGGCAGGACAGGAGCCTGCATTTGTAGGTCAGTTCACCATGTATCAGGACAAATATCATCTTGATGAGGATTCTAAAAAAGCAAAGAGTAAAAAATCATCGAAATAATATAACGTAATTAAAAAGCAGGATTTCTGATTAATTTCAGAATCCTGCTTTTTTATTATCGTCTGGATATGAAATGCTTCACAATCGTATAAAGCACTATGATGCATGCGAAAACATATCCCATCACACCAAGCGCCGGTATGCCAAGTATCTTAGGTGTCATATCTGTGGTACACACTATGCTTGAGCTTATTAGAAGTGCCATAACCCATAAGCCCATGACGATATTTCTCACCAGCCTGTGTAAAAGCCTCGCAAGCTCATCCGAAGCATGCATGTCAAGATTTATGCGTGTCTGCCCTCTTTGATATTCCTCTAGTATCTGCGCCATTCTCTCCGGCAGTTCTGCCATACGGTGAGCTGATTTGTAGGCTGTCTTCCCGGCTTTTTTAAGCTCGCCCTTCAAATCAAAATTCTTAAGCATCTCCTGTTTAATCCTTGCAGATGCAATCCCAACCATGTTGATGCCTGGTGCAATATCCGCAAGCACTCCCTCTATCTGCGTGATGCCTCTCGCAAGCATTGTAAGACCGTGTGGCATAACAATGCGATTGCTCTTCATTACCTCCAAAAGCTCCTGGATAAACTCTGCGACATCCACCTGTCCCATATCCAGACTGCCGTATTTATTTATGATTATCTTGATATCCTTGTACAGCTTTGCCCTGTCAGGCTCACCCTTAAAGTCACCAATTGCAAGCACCGCATCCTCTATCATGCCGATATCGTTCATGGCGATGCCGTAAACAGCATTGCTCAGTTCCTTTTTGTCATGCTCAGAAAGCCTTCCCATCATGCCCATATCAATCCAGACAATTTTGCCATCCCTTATCTTTACATTGCCCGGATGCGGGTCCGCATGGAAGAAGCCATCCTCTATCACCTGCCTGATATAGTTGTCAATCAGCTTGCTGCCTATCTCCTCAAGATCATAGCCATCCTTTAAAAGCCCCTCCTTGTCATCGATATTAAAGCCCTTTATATACTCCATGACAAGTACATGTGATGTGGTATACTTGCGGTAAAGCTTTGGTGTGGCCACAAATGCAACATCCCTGTTATTGTTGGAAAACTCCTCAATATTGGATGCCTCAAGCAGGAAATTCATCTCCTCCTGTGCCACAGTCCACATCTCATCAAGCACCATGTCAAAATCCACAATGCCCTTTATAGAGATGGGCGGCACAAGCTTAACCGCCTTGTGAAGCAGCGCCATATCCTTTGACATCACCTCGTGAATGCCCTTCCTTTGCACCTTCACAACCACCTGCTCACCGGTTTTAAGTGTGGCCCTGTGCACCTGCGCTATAGAAGCTGCCCCAAGAGGCTTTTTATCTATTGAAGCAAAAACATCCTTCCATGAATAGCCAAATGAAGCATCTATGACAGCCTCCACCTGCTCAAACGGCATCGGCTCCACATCTGAGCATAGCTTCATAAGCTCCTCACAATATTCCTTTGGCAGAATATCCGAGTGAAGCGACATTATCTGTCCAAGCTTAATATAGGTAGGTCCCAGCTCCTGCAATATAAGTCTGAATTTTTCGGGTGTAAGTCCATGCGTGAGCTTGTACTTCTTCAGTACCGCTGTCATCTCCTTCAGGCGGCTATCCATACTAGTTCACGCTTTCCTCTTTATCGTCCTCAGCTTCTATTTTTATATCCGCTGTCTGTGATTCTCCACCGGAAGCACTTTTTCCATCGGCTGAAGTATCTGTTACGATGTCCTCATCCTCGAAAACGCTTTCATCAGCATCTTCCTCAACATCAGCCTCATCCATCTGTGCAAGCTTGTTCTTTAAAGCCTGTATCTGCTCAGGTGTCATCTTGTCCAAAAGCTCCTCCGGTGACTGTGGCTTAACAGACACATTTACATTTTTCTTTACTGTATCCTTGATATTGTGCTTAAGCTCCTGATTGAGCACCTTGCCCTGCTCGACAGTCAGCTCACCGCGCTTAACCATCTCATCAAGCACTTCCTTTGATTTCTCAGCGGTCACTGCCACTGTTCCTATTCCTGCAAGTAAAATCTTCTTTAATCCGTCTGTAAGTCTTTCCATGGTAAAATCCTCCGTTTCCTGTTATTATAGTGAAACAATCCTTGGCACAAAAATAATAAGTCCAACTATCGCAGCCATTATAGCTGCCACAAGCACTGCTCCTGCAGCCGTATCCTTAGCCACCTTGGCAAGCGGCTTTCGCTCTGTCGTTACCAAATCTACAACCGACTCAATCGCAGTGTTGACCAGCTCCAGCGCTATCACCAGCCCAAACAGCGTCAGGCAGATGCACCACTCAGTCGGTGTTATCCCAAGTACCGCTCCTGCTATCACTACAAGTATCGCGACAGTGCAGTGTATCTTGATATTGCGCTCATTTCTGATGCATGTAAATATGCCCTCGAAGGCATAGCCGAAGCTTTTGTACAGAGGTGGTTTCTTTGCTTTTTTCATGTTGATACCTCTCGTGATTTAATCTTGGAATTAGTTTTGATGCCTTTTACTATGGTACTATTGTATAACTTTTTGGTTCAAAATAAAAGAGGATTGTGCAATATTGTTCAAAAAAGTAGAAGTAATTGACATTATAAATTTATCGTACTAACCTAAACACGTAAAATATATAGTTATAAAGGTAATCATATATGACAAATTTACATTCAGATAAAATAAAAACAGCAAACCTGCATACTACAGCCAATCATATTTATACAAATACTAAACTTCGAAAGCTTTTGGTTCCGATTATAATAGAGCAGCTGTTGGCCTCTCTCATGGGAACTGTGGATACAATGATGGTCAGCAATGTAGGTTCTGCCGCTATCTCAGCGGTCTCGCTTGTTGATTCAATCAATATTCTTGTCATACAGGCACTTTCAGCGCTTGCCGCCGGTGGTGCAATCCTCTGTTCACAGTATCTTGGAAGCCACAATGCAAAAGGTGCCCGCCATGCTGCAAAGCAGGTATTTTTTGTCATGGCGTTTCTGTCTGTTATTTTATCTGCTTTTTGTCTGATAACAAGAAAGCCGCTGCTTCGTGCCATATTTGGCGCAGTTGAAGCTGATGTAATGAGAAACTCACAGGTTTATTTCTTTTTTACATTGCTGTCATTTCCTTTTATAGGTCTCTATGATGCCGGCGCATCCATTATGCGCGCACAGAATAACAGTCGCAATCCTATGGTCATATCTGTTATTTCAAACTTTATGAATATCGGCGGCAACGCTATTCTGATTTTTGGCTTCGGCATGGGTGTTGAGGGAGCTGCTATTTCCACTCTCATATCACGAATATTTTGCGCGATTGTCGTTATCTTTCAGCTTCGTAGAGAAAATGAACCGATTTTCATAAAGAACTATATGTCTATACGCCCTGAATGGGGCCTGATTAAAAAAATCCTGCTCATCGGTATCCCATCAGGAATTGAAAACAGCATGTTCCAGTTTGGAAAGCTGGCTATCCAGTCTACTGTATCCACTCTTGGAACCGTGGCCATCGCCGCTCAGGCCATGACCAATATCCTCGAAAACCTAAATGGTATTGCTGCTATCGGAATAGGAATAGGTCTTATGACTGTTGTAGGACAGTGTCTTGGTGCCGGCAGAAAGGATGAAGCTGTCTACTACATTAAAAAACTGTCACTGGTGTCTGAGGTCGTTATCATTGCCAGCTGTCTGATTATTTTCATACTCACAAAGCCTATTACAATGCTTGCGGGAATGGAACCGGCCAGTGCAAGTCTCTGCTTTGAGATGGTTGCCTTTATCACAATTGCCAAGCCAATCTGCTGGGTACCATCCTTCATACCGCCATATGGACTGCGTGCCGCAGGCGATGTGAAATTCTCCATGATTGTATCCTGCTGCACGATGTGGCTTTGCCGTGTAAGCCTGTGCATATACCTCTGCCGTGTATGGGGCTTTGGTCCGATTGCCGTGTGGATTGGCATGGCTTGTGACTGGATGCTGCGTTCTATTATATTTACCGCCAGATTCCACTCAAGAAAATGGCTGAATCATCATGTGATTGATTGATAATAACAAGCTATACTATGCTCTATTCACAAATCTGTATAATATAAGTAAAGGAAAAACATGAAAAACTATCAACCGGACTATTACAACAATTTCAAATGTATTGCTGACAAATGCAGTATCACATGCTGTCAGGAGTGGAAAATTGCGGTAGATGACGCTACAAACCGCAAATGGAAGAAGCTTTCTGCTGATAAAGTGTCTGGAAAAAGTGACAATCTAAGCTCTTACACATGCCATAAGGATGGCAGTCTGGTTATTAAACTGGACGAAAAACATCGGTGTCCGTTTCTTTCAAATGATAAGCTATGTCATCTTGTAATGACATACTCAGATGAAGTGCTTTCAGAGACATGTGCACTGTTTCCCAGAGAAATCCACCGGTTTTCAAGACATGAGGAACGAACACTCATGCCGTGCTGTCCGGCAGTTATCGACCTGTGGTGCGAAAAACCTGTCACATTTCCTGTAATATCCGATACCCGGAATAATTTATCTACGGCATTTTTAATCCGTGATAATCTGATTAAACTGATATCTGACCAAGGGCTTTCAGTGGAGCAGGCTTTGCTTGACGGGCTTTACATTTTATTGGAATTATATAAAAACCAGCCAATCACCAATGCACATATACAGGAATATTTTTCCGGACATACGCTTAATGAGCTGAATACCGCCATGGAAGATATCCATATCCCGGACGAAGATACATTTATTGAATGCAATGAGCTGCTTCAGGATTTATCAGTAAATTATCGTAAAGAGGGTTTGTATACAGCCTTTCTTCAGCCTGTACTGACCGAGGCTTGTAGATACTCCAATATTTATTCACAGTCAGACAATAATTCCATAAGCCGCACCTTGCAAACATCGCGGAAACAATTTGGCTCAATACTCACAGATTATGACATTGTTTTTCGCAATTATCTGGCAAACGAGCTGTTTTCCGACCTGATATCGCCTGAAGCAGCATCCACTAAAAAGATTATTGAACACATGATTATCAAAATGCAGTGGATTATGATTGAATACACTGCTATACGTCAAAGTCTTTTCTTGTGGTACAGTCACAATGCCAATAGTCCGTTGACATATGAAACCATCAGAGAGCATATGGTCATCATCTCACGCATGACAGGATATGATGATGATGACATACGCGAATATCTGGAAAACAGCTTTGCAAAGCTCATATGGGATTGGGGCTACGCCGCACTCATTATGGGAATTAGAAAATAATTACAAAGGAGATTTTTACTATGAGAGAAACAATTTTAGGCAATAACATACGAAAGGTTCCTTCAGTTGCAGTTGGATGCATGCGCCTTTCTGAAAAATCGAAGGATGAGATGAATCATTTTATTCATGCAGCTCTGGAACAAGGCGCATATTTCTTTGATCACGCGGATATCTACGGTGGCGGTATGAGCGAGAGCGTATTCGGCGAAGCAATTGCAGACGATCCATCCCTAAAACGTGAAGATATTTACCTGCAGTCAAAATGTGGCATCCGCCAAGGCTTCTATGATCTCTCAAAGGAGCACATTCTGAAATCTGTCGATGGCATTTTACAAAGGCTCCATACAGATTATCTTGATCTTCTGCTTCTTCACCGTCCGGATGCACTCGTAGAACCGGAAGAGGTTGCCGCTGCATTTGATGTTCTTTTTGAAAGCGGAAAGGTCCGCCATTTTGGAGTTTCAAACCATAAGCCGATGCAGATTGAACTGCTACAGAAATATGTCCGCCAACCACTCGTTGTCAATCAGGTTCAGTTCAGCATTCCTGTTTCCAATCTCGTTGCAAATGGTATGGAAGTCAATATGGAAACACCCGGTTCAATTGATCACGACGGAAGTCTGCTCGACTACTGCCGCCTCCACAACATTACTCTCCAGGCATGGTCTCCGTTTCAGATGCCGGCATGGAAAGGCTGTTTTCTCGGAAGCGATGAATACCCGGAACTGAATAAAAAACTTCATGTGATAGCCGGAAAATACAATGTCAGCGATACTACTATTGCGGCTGCATGGATTTTACGCCATCCGGCAAATATGCAGATTGTTACCGGAACTTCAAGTGAAAGCCGCCTGAAGGAAATTATCGCGGCATGCAATATTACTCTGACTCGCGAGGAATGGTATGAGCTGTACCTGGCTGCAGGTCACCTGCTTCCGTAGAAATTATCAGCACTATTTTTCAAAGTGCTGATAATCCTTGGAATGCGTCCAATCGCCTCCCCACTCAAAACCATGCTCCGTAAACAGCTTATAGCATAAATCATCATGGTCAATCTTGTGCGAAAAATCCTTGCTCCGGTCAACATAATCTGCGGCATTTGCAGGCTCAATCGAAAGCTCCCCATCGACTGTTTTGACATAAGGATTGTATAGAGTGTTGATATCCACCGCCATTCCCATTCCATGCTTCGATATCTTTGTAGTGTGTGAGATGAATCTGAAATTGAAGGCCGATGAATTATTGTCGCTCATAGATGCCTCATCATCTGCATCGTATTCATCAACAAGTCTGACTTTTTCTATTTGATATCCGGACTCATAGAGCTCCTTAAATATTTCAAGTACATCATCTGCGATATCTTTATTTACAACCAGCTCACCTTCATGTACCTGATTGTCAAAGCCTACGTGTAGTACATGTATATATCGCAGATTTTCTCTGGGGAGTGTACAATCTGCCTTGTAGGATTTGCCATGCATTTTTTCAAAAATGTCATCCGGAATCTCAGATATATAAAATTGCTCTTTATTATTCTCATAGGTCGGATCCAGAATATCTGCTTCAGGTGTATTCGTATCAGCTACACTCGTATCAGGTCTACTTGTGTCAGGTATATCTTCACATGTATTTTCTGATACATTCGTAGATATTTTATCATTATGCTCTTTCTTATGGTTTTTAATGAATTCTCTGCCCGCAAGTGTGACGATAAGCAGCGATGCCACGGCTGTGATTATTATGTTTGTGTGTCTTTTCATATTGGTTTTATGCCTTTCATATTGTTCGAAGCATTTCTAATCTCTATTGTAATGATGATAGCTTTTATTTACAATAGGCATTGTTAGCAAACGTTATTAAACCATTTTGGGGATTATAGGTGGAAACAGTGAAGATACCCCCGTATTATTATAAAATTACAAATGTGTTGCTGGTAAATCCTGTTGCAGCCTCTCATATATTTTCTGTATATCTGGTTGGGTTGGAGTAAATTTTATTCCTCTTTTCAGCATTCCCAAAACTTTTCTTGCTTTTTGTTCAATTTCTTTTGCAGCATGTTCACTGGTTAAACGAAGATGATTACCTGCTATAGTGTATTCCCGTTCTATATATTTTTCTGAAATTGGAAACATATCCTGTATCAGAAAAGCGCTTTCATGATTATCATCAAGTTTCACAATGTGAATTATATCACAGGTTCTTCCTTTACCGGTTCTTTTACTTACTATTTTCTTATACTTATCAATCCGACTTGAAAGTGGAATCATCCAATATATTCCATTATAATTGCTATCTTCAAAACAATAGTAATGTGGTCTATTTTGTTTTTTATTTCCTTTCAAATATGGATCCGACATATCCGAAAAAAAGCTATCTTTGATAATATAAAAACCATTCCTTATCATTTGTTAATCTCCACAAAAAAAGTCTCTTGCACTACGGCAAAAGACTTTTTCAACCCGACCATTTATATACCACATATCGGTCAGTGGTAAACTTTCAACCCGACCATTTATATACCACATATCGGTCAGTGGTAAACTTTCATTTATATCCTAACAATTCCAGCCAAAAAAGTCAACCTATCTTCAATTTATCTTTAATAATTTCCATTGTCACCTTACTGCAAAGTTTGCCTCCAAACTCACCGGCTTTCTTTAAAATCTCCAATTCTTCCTTCACGCAATCCTCATACACAGCCTTTGGTAGATTTTGTGCAACATGCTTCATATGTTTCAATTCAAATTTCTCCGGTAAAATTCCATTATCAACAAGCTTATGATAGCACTTCATAACCCTTGCATCTGTTACAATCATGCGTATATACTCTTCTGCCTCTGCTTTTTCGTTCAATTTATTCGGATCTTCAAGTTTCTTTTTATGATTCTTCTGCGTTTCCTTGAACTCCGGATTTACATATTTTAATATATGCGGACCTCTCTCCTGCTCCAGTGCAGTCTGATTCTTTATGACGATTCCCTCTTGCTGCGTGCCATATGCCGGGGCATTGGCAAAGCTGAGACAATGGCTCCAACTAATAAATGGTCCATAGTATAATTCATGTGGATAACAAAAATCATATTTTTCAGCAAATTTTTTAACAAAGTCCTGTGACAGCCATCTGCCCGAAACTGTATCATACACACTAAATAAATACCATTTGTTATAATTGGAATCATCATAAATGACCGTATGGCTCACAAGCCACTCTCCAAAAAATATATAATTCGGATATTTAATAAACGGCTCCTTATCCAGACTCTCAACATAAGTCAAAAAACCTCTCAACTGGTTGCTGAAATCAAGTTCATTTTTACTGCTAAAACATCTCAGTCTATCCAGCTTTTTATCATAATATATACTTGAATTGGCACCATCTATTTTCTCAGTGATACTGATTATATCTCCCTGTATAAATGCATCCGTGTTTTTTATACCTTCTTCCCGTAGTAGGGCCAAATCTCTACCGTCACCGTTGATTACCAGTGTTGATTTTAATTTATCGGCGATGAGGATACACTTTTCCCGGTCTTTTTCGATAATCTTGACATTGTAATTTTTTTCGAGTAGGGAAGCTGTTTTGATCCCGATACGGGAACCTCCCACGATAACGACATTTTTTACCTCGTATTGTGATTTACCGCAAAGGGCGAATACATTGGGTACGTAAAAAGGTTTCGTCACGCTAAATACCAGATCACCGTAACGGAAGGAGTCATTTCCTCGCGGGATAATAGTGTGTCTTTAACTTCAAGTGAGTAATCACCATTTCCGCTTTCCAGTCCAAGGTAACGTCTGCCACCCATGGGCACTTCATATTCACTGTTGTAAAAACGAAGTGGATTTTCTTCA
>ENA-UEQN01001217-UEQN01001217.1-human-gut-metagenome-genome-assembly--contig:-NODE-1217-length-21187-cov-3.719469_pt1 | contig 21187 bp, 17 predicted proteins | sample MGYA00242940_ERZ507944 | MGnify/ENA primary metagenome ERZ507944 (study PRJEB26167, sample SAMN06115449) | human gut metagenome | host: Homo sapiens | place: China:Fujian | collected 2015-08-20... | reverse complement strand
ATAAATAAACACAGAGTTATTCCTTTTTGGTATACTATTTCAAAGGTGAAAAAATGAAATCTACAAAACGGTCTATTTTAGGAACGGGTCTTGCCCAAGCGATGAAAAATAAAGGTTTTTCGCAAGCGCAACTTGCGGAATTATTACACGTAAAGCAAACCACAATAAGCAGATGGGTAAGCGGAGAACGAGAACCAAATTATAAAATGCTTTTACTTTTGTGCGCATATTTGGAAGAATCTCCCAACGAATTGCTCAATTACAACGAAAAGAATGCTCGGGCAGAAGCAGCGGACGCGCTGTTAGAAGCGATATTTAAAAGCGAAACTTTTGCGGCAAGACGAGAAGAAGCCGTTTCTCAATGGAAAAAAGAAGGAAAAACAGAGCAAGAAATTGACGCGGGCGTCGAAAAAATGCTTCGAGAAGAATACGCGGTCTTTTGCAAAAAATATCGACTCAATTTATAACCTCAAACGGAAAGCTCCGTGCGAGGTTTTCTTTTTGTTCTCCGCCCTTCAAAAAATTCTCTCGAAAAGCTCCTTTTCGAGCCATATCGCTCCACCTATTTGACAATATTCATAAGTTCAACGCACACCTGCCCCCCGCGTTCCTGCTTTCGATAAAATTTTTCAAAAAATTTTTCAAAACCCCCTTGAAAATTCCCGCCGAATATACTATAATGGTGACAGTTATCGATTGCGGATAACAAACTTTAAAATTTCATTACAAGGGGGACTTTTTATATGGGTATCACAGGAGAAAATATCCGCAACATTGCGGTCATCGGGCACAGCGGCGAGGGAAAAACCACCCTTTGCGAGGCGATGCTCTTTAATGGCGGCACCACCGACCGTCAGGGAAAAGTGCTCGACGGCACCACCGTCACCGACTTCGACGACCTCGAAAAAGCCAAGAAAATGTCCATGTATACCGCCTGCGCCTATTTAATGTGGAAAGGCGTCAAGATCAATCTTCTCGATCTTCCCGGCTTCTACGATTTCGAGGGCGAACGCCACGAGGGACTTCGCGCGGCGGGCGGCGCTCTTCTCGTCATCGGCGCGAACGGGGTGCTTCCCATCGGCGCGGAAAGCGTCGTCGATTACTGTTTAAGGCTCGGAAAGCCGCTCATCATCTTCATCAACGGCATGGATAAGGAAAACGCCGACTACTTCGGCACCGTACGCGCTTTAAAGGAAAAATACGCGGGCAAGCTGGCGCCCATTCAGATCCCCATTATGGAAAACGGCAAGATGCAGGGCTGTATCAACGCCTTACAGGAAAAGGCGTATCGTTTCACGCAGGACGGCGTCGAGGAGATCCCCGTTCCCGACGACTTAAAGGCGCAGGTGGAAGAAATGCAGGCGAATCTCATGGAAACCGCCGCCGAAAACGACGAGGTACTGCTCGACAAATACTTTGAGGCGGGTTCCCTCACGCACGAGGAAACCGTCCACGGAATACGCCTCGGCATCGCTTCCGTCAACACCATTCCCGTCATGGCGGGCAGCGCTCTGCAAAACCGCGGCGTCATCAACCTCTTAAACGAGATCGTCGAATATATGCCGCAGGCTAACGAGAGAGTCACCACCCTCGCCACCGACCTTGCGGCGGATAAGGTCGTCAACGTTCTTCCCGAAGAAAACGCGCCCCTCGCGGCGCAGGTGTTCAAGACCGTCATCGACCCCTATTCGGGCAAGCTCAGCTACTTAAAAGTATTCCGCGGCACTTTAAAGAGCGGCAGCGTCGTCTGGAACGCAAACGCCGAAAAGGAAGAACGCATCGGACAGATTTACCTGCTCAAAGGCAAAAAGACGGAGCCTGTCGCCGAGCTTGCGGCGGGCGATATAGGCGCGGTGAACAAACTCAGCGTCACCGCCACCTCCGACACCCTCTGCGATCAGAACGCGAAAATAAAGTTCGACCCCATCCGCTTCCCCAAGCCCACCCTGTTTATGGCGGTTTCGTCCGAGAAAAAGGGAGAGGAGGACAAAGTGTTCGCGGGACTTAGCAAGCTGGCGGAAGAGGATTACACTTTCTCCGTGGAAAAGAACGCCGAAACGGGCGAAATTCTCATCGGCGGGCAGGGCGACACGCAATTGGAAATGCTGGCGAAAAAGGTCAAGGCGCGCTACGGCGTGGACGTCAAACTGACGGAGCCGAAAATCGCTTACCGCGAAACCATCCGATCCACCGCCGAGGCGGAAGGCAAGTACAAGAAACAAACGGGCGGTCACGGACAGTACGGGCACTGCAAAATACGCTTCGAGCCGTGCGCGGAAGACTTCGTCTTTGACGAGGAAGTGGTGGGCGGCGCCGTGCCCAAACAGTATTTCCCCGCCGTCGAGAAAGGACTCAGGGAAAGCCTCTTCTCGGGTCCGCTCGCGGGCTGCCCCGTCACGGGACTCAAAGCCGTCCTCTACGACGGGAGCTATCACGAAGTGGACAGCTCGGAAATGGCGTTTAAAGCCGCCGCGGCGCTCGCGTTCAAGGAGGGCTTGAAGAACGCCTCCCCCGTGCTCTTGGAGCCTGTTTACAGGCTGAAAATCGCCGTTCCCGGGGATTATCTCGGCGACGTCATGGGCGACATCAACAAGCGCCGCGGGCGCATTATGGGCACCACCACCGAAAACGATCTGACCGTCGTCACCGCGGAAGTTCCGCAGGCGGAAATCAAAAAGTATACCATGGAACTCAGATCGCTGACCCGCGGCAGCGGCAAATTCGTCGCGGAATTTTTGGATTACGAAGAAGTGCCGCCCATGTTCGCGGATAAAATCGCCGCCGCAGCGCACGCGGCGAGAGCCAAAGAGTAATTTCGGCGCCGCAAACGGGCTTTGCCTTTTAAAGATACCATTTTGACGCAAAGACCGAAAAGAGTAAAAAATGCTTTTGCGGCGTTAAAAATTGCGGTTTAACGCGGCGTACCCTTCTCACCGCGCTCGCCCCGAACGCGAAGAGGGTATGCGGCAACATTGCGGCGTCGTATCTTTCTTTTCCGTCGGGAAAACCGCGACCGGATACGGCGGAAAATAAGCGACAGCGTTTTCGCGGCGCGGTTTTTTCCGTCGCAAATCCCGCTCGGCTCCGTGAGGGAAGTCAAGCGGTAGTTTGGGCGGCGCGAAATTTCTTTGCCGCGCGAAAAAATGCCGGACGGTCGTGAGGCGGAGTCCCTTTTCGGGCATCCGATTTGCCGCGAAAAAAATGCCGCTCGGCAAGCGGGCGCCGACTTTACGGATAGCGCGGGGGAGCTTCCCCGCAAACCGCCGCGTCCGCACGGACGCGGCGGACGGGCGAAACGCGGCTTTTCGAGCGCGCGGCTCGTTTAAAAGGATGCAAACCGCGGTTGTTGAAAGCTATGTGCGCCGCGGGGCGCGGGCGGGATTTCCCGAATCCCCCTTCGGGAGGTCCCGTTTTATATTTTGCCGCCGTTTGCGGTCGGCGGCGTTTTTGTGACGTTTCGGCGAAGTCCCTTTTCCTCCAAGTGAAGGCGCGGGCCGTTAAGTTGTCGGCGGTAAAAAAGGAGAGAATCGAAAAATGTATGAAAGAATGCTGGATAAAAAAACGGCGCCGACAGACGCCGATTTTATTGCTCATTGCGGAACGTGCGCGGGACTTTTTACGGCGCTCGACGAATTTTTGACGGGCGAGGGACGCGCGCAAAAGACGCTCCGCTTCCCTTACGGAAATCATTACGGCTGGGGATACAAATATTCGGTAAAAAACAAACACCTCTGCGATATTTTTGCGGAGAAGGACGCTTTCACCGTGATGGTGCGTCTAAGCGACGCTCAGTTTTCCGAGATTTACGAAAGTCTGCTCGATTGCGGCAAGGAATACGTCGATCACAGGTATCCTTGCGGGGAAGGAGGCTGGATCCACTACCGCGCCACAAGAGAGGAGCAGCTTAACGACCTCGAAAAAATTTTGAGAAAGAAATTCGGGTGACTTTTCTCTATTGCGGCGACCTCGCTTTTTCCTAAAAGAATTTTTCTCTTAAAGTTTTTCGAGCGGCGCAAGAGAATTGATGTTCGGGGTTTCGCTATTCCTTTATGCGAAAATTCGCGTAAACTCTTGCATATTTTTTCACGGTGTGATATACTGAATTCATGATACGCGACGTCTATCAAAAATGTTATGAACGGCAGGCGGCATTCTACCGAACGCGCCCCCGCGCGAAAAAGATGCTGACGGCAGGCAATTACGCCCTGACCGCGGCGGTATTTGTCGCCTATGCGCTGCTCTGTCTGATCGAGCTTATTGTCCGCCGTAAGACGGCGACGCAGGCGGACGTCATCCGCATCGTCGCTGTTCCTTTGCTCTGTCTTTTGGCGGTGTCTATCCTGCGCAACCTCATAGACCGCAAGCGTCCCTATGAAACGGGCGGCATTTTTCCCGTCATCGCCAAAAAGAAAAAGGGGCATTCCTTTCCGAGCCGCCACGTCGCGTCCGCTTTCGTCATCGGCATGGTGCTGCTACCCTATTGCCTCTGGGCGGGCATTGCCGTCCTCGCCGCGGGGGCTTTGCTCGGATACATACGTTTCGCGGCGGGCATACACTATCCCTCCGATCTGTTCGCGGGCGCGGGGATCGGCGTCTTATTCGGACTGATGGTGTTCATCTGACAAGAAAACGAGCGCGTCCGTTTTGCCGCGGCGTTCGACTTTTCGAGATAAAAAATCCCATTTTCGGCGCGCCCCGCTCGGGGAATAAGACACGGGCCGAAAAAAGCGTTTATCGTTTTCTCGCCTCGTACCCGAGGTCGTTTTTCACGATCCGTTCCATACACGGGGATAGGCGAAGCGGATCTTCCGGCGGGCAAAAAATACGGCAAAGCAAAAGAAAAATCCGGAGGTGGATTATGAAAAAATGGTACGACGAAGAATATGAGTTCGAAATCGAAGTGACGGGGTTTCTCCGCGGCGACCATACCGAGCGGTATTGCCGCAACGGCGAGGAAATCGGGGATAAGTATACCTGCACCTACGGCTGTCCCGTGAACAAAGACGGACAAGGCATTTGTTCCAAGGTGATGATGCTCCTGTTCCCCGTCATGGAAGCCGTCCGAAGCGGCGGAGATCTGGAAAACGTCGGCGGATGCGGCAAATACTGTAAGGATATTGTCTGTCCCGACGGCTGCGTCATGTTCAGGCTGACGGCAAAAAAACTCGGGAACGAAAACTTTTTTAAGGGAAAGTTTTTCGATTCCCTTTGATCTCCCCCAAGCAAAAAAAAGGCGCGGCTTAAGCCGCGCCTTTTTTGCGGAAAAGCCCGAATATACGAAAAAGCCTATAAATTTTCGTCACGCTCCTATATTTTTCGGAAAAGCCGTTCCTTTTTGGACTTATTTTCCGCCACGAGCGTGACGATGAGATACGAAGCCAAAAGGAAGCCGCCGATCGTAAATGCCCCCGTCGCTGCGGAATCGCCGATGAAAGGCAAAAAAAGCATGGCAACCGCGAACAATGGAACAGACAGAATTTTCAAAATCAGCGACACCACGTAAGGAGTTTGAGAAAACAGGCGGGATTTTCCCTTCCGCTCCTCGGCGCAGATATGGAGGAATTTCACGGATAAAACCGTCTGCCATACGATATCGGCAATACAAATCGGCACGAAGCAAAGCAGCAACACGGGAAGAAACACCAACGCTCCGAACGCATAGCCGATATTTTCCTCCGCGTTTTCGCCCTCGCCCGTGCCGCCGACAAGCAAGCCGCCGTACAGACAGACGATAAAAGCGACAAGAAATAGAAAGCAAAGCACGGCGCCGATCAAGTTCATGATCCCCGCCGTCCTGGTCTTTCGCAATAAAATCTGCGGATTTTGTTCCATGACTTTTTTCCTCCTTCGATATACCGAATTTCCAAAGCGCCTACGCAGAAACGAAGATTTATAAATCTTAAAACAACTTTTCGCCAAGACACGGCGCAAAAGGCGCAAACGCAACGCCTTTCCCCTATGGGTGAGCCTCCCGTCGCTCTTCGCAGCGTTTTGTCATTGCGTCGTCGACGTCGGCGCAACAGCGAAAGAATCCGTGCCGGCACTCCTTTTCGTTTTCCCCTCGCGTACAGACAAAAGAGGAGAAACGAATTTGCGAAAACGCAAAGAAATTTTCCCGCAATCCCTTTTCCTATAACGCCTTGTCCGTATGTTGAAACGGAGTGCGAAAATATTTATAAATACTTCTTACCTGCCTGTTTTCGTTTCTATTATAACAATTTTTTCGGAAAAAAGTCAAGCCTTTTATGTGCGATAGAGCCGAACCGAAAAAGAGTCCTTCCCGCGCCCGTTTATTCGGCGCGGCGAATCTCGCCGTATTTTAAGATCTGGCGGAAGGCGTCCTTCGTGTGCGACAAAAGATAGTTCCATTCCTTTTCGTTTTCGAGGACGAGTCCGAAAGCGCAGACCGCAGAAAACAGCTCCTTCGTGAGGGATTTCGTAAAAAATCCGCCGTCGGGAAACTCGAACAACAGACTCAGACGAACGCGGTTTAAAGCATTGGACGAAAAAAACGTGATTTTCGTTTCCGCATAGGAATATTCCCGAAGTTTATATTCCCACTCGTAAGCGTTCGCTTCCCTGTCCGTCGCAAAATATTCCTTTCCCCGCCAAAGGATCTTGTCCTTCGTAAGCGCTACGTATTCGCGGCAGTCGTCAAAGAAGCCCTCCTCGATTTTCTCCGCGCATTCTTCCGCGGCATCCGATCCGCATTCCTGTTCCCCGATTTCCGTCCGCGTCCGTCCGCAGGAAAGAGAATCCTCGCAGGGAGTTTCAAATACGTATTTTTCCTCGGCCTTTCCGCCTCGGACCTCTGAAAAGAGAAAGGAGTATTTTTTTAGCTCGTACTCCGCCTCCCTTCTGCGGATCAGCGGCGTCGCGGCTAAAAGAGCGAGCAGAGGGAAAAGTCCCGCGCCGAGCAGGACGAGGAAAGGAACAACGAACGCCTTTTCGTCCGCCATCATCAACGCAACGCCCGAGGCAATGCACAAAATCTCCCAGATAAAAAGGCAGGGGATGACGATATAGTTGATTTTAAAACGTAAAGGCGTCATTTCCGATTTTTCATAGGCAATAATTTCTTTCAACTTCATATCTATCCCCTTTTCCTCCTCGCGCTTTTGTCCCTCTTACCCTTCCTTTCCGTTCTGCGGCTCCGTGCCTCCGTCGTATTCCCATAAAATGTCAGAAAGCGCCGCCAGCCTTTCCGGAGAAAGCGTTTCCCCGCGCGCTTTTTCGTCGACGCCCGCCTTTTGAAGCACCTCTTTCGCCTGCTCGCGGGAAAGGGAAAAACTGATCATCAGATTGTTTTGGAGGGTCTTGCGGCGGTTCAAAAAGGCGCAGCGCACCGTGTCGCGGTACATCTTCCGATCTTTGACGGGCAATCTGTCCCGCTCGAATTCTATCTTCACCACCGCCGAATCGACGTTAGGACGGGGATAAAAGAGGGTGCGGGGCACTCTCTTGACGATTTTCGCCGTGCCCTTCAAGGCGATTCCCGCCGTAATGGCGCCGTATTCGGGCGTATTTTCCTTCGCGCAGAAGCGTTCCGCCACTTCTTCCTGCACCATCACGGATACCCCTTCGCAAAGCTCACTTTCGTCCAAAAGCTTGGCAATCAGCGGCGTCGTGATATAATAGGGCAGATTTGCGACCACCCTGTAAGCGCCGATCTCTTTTTCAAATTCCTTTAAATCCAGTTTATGGAAATCCCGGAAGATCACCTCGACGTTTTCAACTCCCGCAAGCGTTTCTTCGAGCACGGGCTTTAAATCGGCGTCGATGTCGAAGGCGTATACCCTTTTTGCGCTTTCCGCCAAAGCACGCGTCAACGTACCCGCGCCGCAGCCGATCTCCACCACCGTCGTATCTTTCGTGACGCCGGACGCCGAAACGATAGATTTTAAAAGATTGGTGTCGGAAATGAAATTCTGACCGAATTGCTTTTTGAAACGAAAGCCGTGTTTTGTCAGGACGGTGCGTAAATCTTCCATGAGAACTCCTCGATAAATTCTAAAACAAAAGCCGCCTTTCTCTCGGAAAAACGGCGGGGCGGCGCGCGGGAAACCCGAATTTCGACGATCTTCCGAAAACGCATCGGCGCCTTGTCTTTGTTTCTTTTCCCTTATCGTCCTGGAAAACGAAAAACTCGCCCGCCTTTTAAAGTCTTTTCCTTTGCGGACAGATCAGGACCTCGCCTGGACGGGGCGGGGAAATGCGTTTTTAAAAAGCTTCGCTCTTAGGGGCATTCTCCTTCTCCCCTTTCCTCCCTTCGCAAGGAAAAGGGCGAGCCTCTTCCTTTTGCCCGCTCTTTACTCCTCCACCGAAGGTAGGGGAACGCCGAATTTTTGAGCCGCCGCCACGTACTCCGCCACCAGATAAAAATTTTCGAGGTCCCTATCGTCCAGCCCGCGAAAGGCGATGAGTTCGTCGTACAGTTCCCCGCTGCCCTCCACGCAAAAGTATCCCGTTTCCAGATCGATTCCGACGAAGATTTCTTCTACGTCTTTGAAAATTTCTTCTTTATTTTCGTACAATCGCCCGCCTGTTGCCGATCTTTCCACAAAAAAAGTCACGGGATGCGGCAACGCGCCCTCCGAAAGCTTTTTTCGGAAATGCTCGTTTTCCACAACGTTTTCCCGCACCACGTCGAGCGCCTTTTCCTCAAAAATGGGGCGGACAGGGTAGCGTTCACAGAGATAACGGGCAATTTCCCCGCCGCTCTTGCGATTGGGCTGTAAAAGTCCTTTATACGACTCGAACGTTTTTTTCCATTCGGCGATCTCCGCCTTTTTCGCTTTATGGGTCAGCATCGTTTCTCCTTTCGGACTTTGTTTTTCAGCGTTCCGATTGTTCCCCTTTCGCCTCGAAGACGTCGGGAATGATTTTACCGCGGCGGGCGCAATACTCCGCGGGATAAAAAGAGCAGCGCAAACAGTTTTTCCCGAACATTTCAAAATCGGGAATTTTTATCGCGTCCTTCGTCCGCGGCGGGCGCAAACGAAACCTCCTCCGCTTTATGCCGTCAGGGAAAAATTCAAAGGCGTGAGGAGGAAAGGAGATATTCCCTTTGTCAACCGCCGCAATGCGGACAATTCCCCGTCGTCGCTGTCGTTTTGGACGAAAGCAACCGCGCCTTTGCGGAGGCGACCCCGCGCGAAAAATCAGGAATCCGCGATATACGCCCGCACCCGCAGGGGAATCCCCACGCTGTCCGCGACTCTTTTGCAGGCCGCTACCTCGTCCTCGCCGATGCAGTCCACCACGGAAAACCAGCATTCGATGCCGTTTTTCCTGGCGAGGCGCGCGAAGTCGAGAATCGCCGTATACCCCGCCTCTCCGAACATGGAACGGCAGATTGGCTGATATTTCTCCGCGCAGGACGCGTTTAAGGAAATGTTGATTTTATCTATCTTTCCTTTGAGTTCGGGCAAAATGTCCCGCTTATTGACGAGGTTTCCCTGACCGTTGGTATTGAGGCGGGTAGTTAAGCCCTTTTCGTGTACGTATTCCGCCACCGCGCACATCTCCGCCACTTTATACGTCGGCTCGCCGAAGCCGCAGAACACCACTTCCTTGAATTTTTTGATGTCCCCCATGCCGTTTATCGCCGCGATCACTTTTTCGGGCGTCGGGTCGCCGTGGCGGAGCCAAAGATAATTTCCGTAATAGCTCGCCCGCTCGTTGCGCACGCAGAAAGAGCATCCGTTGGAGCATTTATTCGTAAGGTTGATATACAGATTGCCGTCGAGCGCGTACACGTACGTGTCTTTGCGGTTATCCGCGGCGTTCTTCTCCTTGCCGCCGCCGTTTTGATTCTTCGCGCCGTTATTGACTCCCCCTTGTTTGCGGGGAGCGCCGTTTTTCGGCGGGACGGCCTTTCCGCCGCGATTGTCGCGGGGTTCCCTGTTTTCACGGCCGTCGCGATTTTTATTCTGCGAAGCAAACGCATTGTTGTTCGGCTTTCTCGCCTCGTTATTCCTTTCGTTTTTCATGATTTTTTACGCTTTCAGTCGGGGGAACAAACGCTTCGCGTTGGCGAAAATGCGTTCCTCCAACTCCTCCTTTTTTTCTTCGCGCAGGCGCGCGAGATTTTCCACCACGTACTTCACCTTTTCCGGCTCGTTGGGGAAAGAGCCGCGGAAAGGCTCGGGCGTCAGGTACGGACTGTCCGTTTCCGACAAAAGGCGGTCGGCCGGGATCGCGCGGGCGTTTTCGTGTATCTTTTTGGCGTTTTTATAGGTGGACGTGCCGCCCAGGGAAAAATACATCCCCAGCGCCGCAAACTCCCCCACCATTTCCTTGGAGTAGGAATAGCAGTGCAACAGCGCGCCGTTTTTCAAAAACGCCCGGTTCGCCCTTAAAATTTCCAGGGTATCCGCCGCCGCGTCGCGGCTATGAACGACCACGGGCAGTCCCGCCGCGTCCGCAAGCCGTATCTGCCGCTCGAAAATTTCCTTCTGCTGCTCCTTCAAAGGATTGTCGGGATAATGATAGTCAAGGCCTATCTCCCCGATTCCCACGCATTTGGGATGATTTGCGAGCGCGGCTATTCTTTCGAGATCGCCGTCGCGGTATTTTTTCAGCTCCTGCGGCTGAAAGCCCGCGCAGAAATATACGTCCGCAAACCTGTTTGCAAGCTCTGCGGCGCGGTAAGAGGAATCCATGTCGAACGCCGAGCAGACGACCGCCTTTACTCCCGCCGCGCGGGCGCGGTCCAAGACGGCGGTCACGCCGCCCACCCGCTCGTATTCCCTGCCCGTCAAGTGGCAATGCACGTCTATCAGCATCTTTTCTCCTTTAACGAATCCCCGCGCCGCTCTTCAAATCGGGTTTATCCGAAACGACGAGGGACAGCGTGCCGTCCTCGTCCTCCGCCGCGAGGATCATGCCCTCGGACACGATTCCGCAGAGCCTGACGGGTTTCAGATTGGTGACGAACACCACCTTTTTGCCCACCATCTCCTCGGGCGTATAGTGTTTGGCAATGCCCGAAACGACGCTGCGCGTTTCGCTGCCGAAGCGCACCGTTTCGTGCAGCAGTTTGGAAGATTTGGGCACCTTTTCGCAGGCGACGATCTCTCCCACCTGCAACTTGACTTTCGCAAAGTCGTCGATGGAAATTTCGGGATAGGCGTCCCCGTCCGCCTTTTCCCGCTTCTCCTCTGTTCCCGCGTTCGACGCGACATCCGCGGGCGAAGAAACCGTTTTTTCCGCCGCGGCGATCTGTGCCGCGCGGATTTTTTCGATCTCGGGTTCCAGCGTTTTAAAGTCGATGCGGGCGAACAGCGCGGGGACGGGCGTCACCGTCACGGAGTCCGCCAAACCGAAGCAAGCGCATTCTTCGAGCGTCCTGCTTTCGCCGCCGAAGGCGGACAATATTTTCGCAGATGTTTCGGGCATGAAGCTATCGAGCAGGGAAGCGCCCGTTTGAATCGCCTCCGAAAGATTGTACAGCACGTCGTTGAGGCGCGCCTTTTTGCCCTCGTCCTTGGCGAGCGCCCAGGGCATGGTTTCGTCGATATATTTATTGGCGCGGCGGAAGAGCGTGAAAATTTCCGTGATCGCGTCCGCGATATGCAGAGAGTCGGCTTTCGTTTTCACTTTCGCGGCGACGCCCGCTATCGTTTCCTTAAACTCCGCGTCGGGGGCTTCTTCTTGCGCCGCCGCCCTTTGCACTCTGCCGCCGAAATACTTGACGATCATCGCCACCGTGCGGGAAACGAGGTTGCCCAGGACGTTGGCGAGTTCGGAATTATACCGTTCCGCGACCAGTTCCCAGGAGATTTGTCCGTCGTTGTCGAAGGGCATTTCGTGAAGCACGAAGAAACGCACCGCGTCCACGCCGAACAGGCGGGCGAGGTCGTCCGCATAAATGACGTTGCCCTTGGACTTGGACATTTTGCCGTCCCCTTGCAAAAGCCAGGGATGACCGAACACCTGCTTGGGGAGCGGCTCTCCGAGCGCCATCAGGAAAATGGGCCAATAGATGGTATGAAAACGGATGATGTCCTTGCCGATGAGGTGGAGATCGGCGGGCCAATACTTTTTATAGTCTTCGCCGCTGTTCCCGTCCGTACGGTAGCCAAGACCCGTGATATAATTGGTGAGGGCGTCCAGCCACACGTACACGACGTGTTTCTTGTCGAAATCCACGGGGATTCCCCATTTGAAAGAGGTGCGGGAAACGCACAGATCCTGCAAGCCCTTCAAAAGAAAGTTGTTCATCATCTCGTTCTTTCGGGAAACGGGCTGTATAAATTCGGGGTGGGAATTGATATGCTCGATCAGCCGATCCGCATATTTGCCCATTTTAAAGAAATAGGCTTCTTCTTTCGCGGGCTTCACCTCCCCGCCGCAGTCCGGACATTTGCCGTCCGCAAGCTGGCTCTCCGTCCAGAAAGATTCGCAGGGAGTGCAGTACATTCCCTCGTAATAGCCCTTGTAAATATCCCCCTGATCGTAAAACTTTTTAAAAATTTTGGCGACCTCGGCTTCGTGCCCGCCGTCCGTGGTGCGGATAAATTTATCGTAAGAAGTGCCCATGAGGTCCCAGATGCGTTTGATTTCGGCAGCCGTCTTATCGACGTACTGTTTGGGCGTCACGCCCGCCGCCTTCGCTTTGTCCTCTATCTTCTGCCCGTGCTCGTCCGTGCCCGTCTGGAATCTGACGTCGTAGCCTTCTTTGCGCTTGAAACGCGCTATCGCGTCCGCCAAAACCGCTTCGTACGTGTTGCCGATATGCGGTTTGCCCGACGTATACGCGATTGCCGTCGTGATGTAATATTTCGGTTTCGTCTTGTTCGTCTGTTTTTCGTTTGCCATGATTTCCTTCTCCTTGTGCGGAAACTCGTTTCAATTGTTATACGGAAATATTATACACCATTTGCGCTCAAAAGTAAATTACTTTTACGCCGTTTTGTTTCAGGGATACGCCAAAACCGACTTCCCGCGCTTTTCAAGCCGTTTCCAAACTCTAAAAGGACAGGCTTTGGCGCCTTCGGGGTGCCGAGGACCTCTGTGTGCCAAAAAAGCGGGACAAAAGAGGGCGGCGCGGAAAAGAGCACGATTTTTTTAAACGCCGTAAGCAGATACTACTGCCGCAAAGAGAAAGAGCGGCTTATGACGGCAAACGGGCAAGGAGAACTCCGAGAAAGCAGGCTATCCTGTGCGCGAAAAATTCGAAAAAAATTGTGCGCGTTTTGCGGACAAACATTCGCAGAGGAAAAAGAGGCGAAAAAAACGCCGCTAAGAAGCCCCGTTTTTCCTCCGTTTCGGAGAGTTATTTTCGGCGGGACAAGGACATATAATAGGAGTATGAATGTTGTCTTTGCCGTTATTTTTATTTTGTCGGGAGCCGTGCTGCTCCTCGTCGATCCCGCGGGATTTCTGCCCGCGCTGCTCGACGGGGCGACGAAAAGCGCCACGCTGTGCCTCGCGCTGCTCGCTTCTTACGCCGCGTGGCTGGGACTGATGCAGCTCTGGGAGGAGAGCGGCGTGGCGCGGGGAATCTCCAAGCTCTTAAAGCCGCTCTGCCGCAAGCTATTTCGGACGAACGACGAGGAAGCCCTCTCCGCGATCGGCATGAACCTCTCCACCAATCTTTTGGGAATAGGCGGCGCCGCCACGCCCTACGGAATCAAAGCCGCATCTTTGCTCGAAAAAAACAAGGACGCGCACTATTCCTCCTCCATGCTCTTCGTCGTCAACGCCACCTCTTTACAGCTGATCCCCACCTCCGTCGTCGCCCTGCGCATCGCCGCCGGCAGCGCTTCCGCCGCCGATATTATCCTGCCCACGATGCTCGCCACCGCGTTTTCCACGATTCTCGGCGTCCTGCTCGTCAAATTATTTATCAAAACGGACGACAAGCGGGCGAAAAAAAACGCCGCTCCGAAGGAGCGCGAAAAACGGAAGTTCGGACCCGTCAGGGCAAAAAGCAAAGGGCAGGGCTGAGATAATGAAGTTTTTTACTCTGATCATCCCGATCATCTTTCTCGCTTCCTTCCTCTTTGCGGTCGTCAAAAAAGTGCGGGTCTACGACAGTTTTACCGAGGGAGTCAAGAGCGCGCTTCCGCTCGTCATGTCCGTCTTTCCCTATATCGCCGCCGTCATGATGCTGACAAAGCTGTTCGAGGTGAGCGGATTGGAAGCGAAGCTCGTGAAATTGATCGAGCCGCTCTTTCGCGGTCTGGGTATTCCCCAAGAGATCGCGGAACTCGTCCTCATCAAGCCGCTGTCCGGCAACGGTTCCACCGCCGTACTTTCCGACATCCTCACCCGTTACGGACCGGACAGCTATGCCGCGCGCTGCGCCTGCGTCGCTTACGGGTCCTCGGAAACCGTCTTTTACATAGGCGCCGTCTATTTTTCGCAGGTAAAACAGAAAAAATTTACGGGCGCGCTGATTATTTCCCTCCTTTCCTACTTCGCGTCCGTCGTCCTCTGCTGTTTCCTTTGCAAAATTCTATGAATTTCCGCTTTTGATTTCAAGTAAAAGTCCTTCCCCGCCCCTGAGGGCGCGTTTGCTTTTCAAACAGAAACTCGTCCCCTTTCTCTACCCCTTTTTTTCCATTTTACCCGATATGTTTGCCGTTTACAAAAATTTAACAGTTAACATCTTTGTTTTTGTGAAAAATATGTGAAAATGATAATATATTTCATTTTTTGCTCGTTTCTAATGATTTTGGAGGATTAAAAAATTTTTCGACAAAATAATTTACTTTTTTGCGGATTTATAGTAGAATATAGTTGTAAATCAAAGGAAGGTACTTTTCAAGAGATTTACTCATCAATAAGCTCATCATTTTCCCCCTTATCATATAGGTAGCGCCCTCACGACTTTCTGTCGCGGGGGCGTTATCCTTATTTTAACGATTTTTCGTTCCCGTGCCCGGCGATGGCTCCCTCCATTTCGCGGATCTCTTTCGGCGTTTTTCTGCGGAGTCCTTCCTCTTCCTCTCTTTTTGCGCTCCTCCGCGGCGTTTTCCTCGCTCTATGGACGTTTCGCCGTCCCGTTCCAAAAATGCCGATGGTTTACGGCCTTTTGACTGCCGTCTTTAACTAAAAAGGCGTTCTATCTTTACCGATTTTTTCTTTCCTTAAAGGAGAAATTTTTTTTCAGGAACGATTAAACGACTTTCTCCGTCGCAAAAAAAGCGACACGCGTATCGCAAGGGCGCAGCGCCTCTTGCCGTTGCCGTGCGTCCGTTCTTCTCCGCGGCATGAATTTCATCACGAGTCTTAAAGGACGCAAAAGCGCGGAAAAAGGATGTTTTCCGCGCTTTTCTCTATTCGATTTATAAATTTTATCCGAGCGTACTGCTCAATTTTTCCAGCAAAGGTCTTAAATATTCGTCGAAAGTATCGTATAATCCGCGCATCAGCGGAGAGGACGATTCGAACAGCGAACTGCTCTCAAATACTCCGAAATGTTCGAGTATGTATAAGAGAGCCGCGATGAGGGCGCAGATGATCGCTCCCAGCGCCAGCATGACGATCGTAGAAAGGATCCCGTCCACAAAGCGGAGCACGGGAACGCGTTTCACCGCTTTCGCCAGCAATTTGAGCAGCAGACCGAGGAGCGCCACGACGATACAAAAACCGATGCACAGCACCAGCCCGCAGGCGACTTTGCCGAGGACTCCCGCCACCGATTCGGGGAGCGCCTTGCCGATAAGCGCGCCGAAATAGTCGGACAGCTTGCCGATAAACGACAGCCACTCCTTATTCGCGGCAACCTTTGAAAAAGGCAGGTAGAACGCAAGCCCGACCGCCGCGATGTATCCCAGCGTCAGAAACACCGAACGGAACCCGCCGATGATGCCGGTGCGGTATCCGCCGTAGCCGACCGCCGCCATGACGGCGACGAACAGGAAATCGAGCGTATATTTCTGCACGAAATTCCAAACCTTTTCGACAAAACCGTTTTCGTAAACGGATTGCAAAGAGCCGTAACGAAGAGGCGTGACGTTGAAGATCAACAACGCCGTGCAGGCGATCGCCGCCAGCACCAAAACGGCGTTGACGACGGCGGTAAGCCCGCCTATGACACGGTTGAACGCGCAGATTCCTCTTTGCGCGCCTCCGCGCTCCTCTTCTTCCTCGACGTCCTCGATATCCTCGTCTTCGTCCTCGTCGATATGCTTTATCGCCGCCTTTCTGCGCTTTTTCGGCCGAAAGACGAGCGCGACGACACCGAACACCGCGAGCGCTGCAAGAATGCTTAAAAGCGCTATGGAGAGCGTGGAGGCAAAGCTCTGCACGCCGGGGTCGAGTTTGGCGACGGCGCCTATTTTTAAAAGGGGATTGGCGTCGTGGCACTTGGTTTCCAGCGCATAAAACAGCGCGCAGGAGCCCGCCCAGATCAAAGCGCCCCAGCCCAGGCGCGTAAAGCCCTTGACGGCGCCGACGATGAACGCCATGAGCGCGACGACCGCCACGGCGGCAATCGCTATTCCCTTCGCGTTTTCCGTCAGCCACGCGGGCATAGCCATAAGCGAATAAAGTGTCTGCATAGTATCAACCTCCTCCGACGCGCCTGCCGCCGTCGGACGAATTCATTTTCGTTCGTTTTTCTTCGTTGAGAAAAGTTTATTTATTGAAATTGTCCTTCAAGGAAACAATCTCGGAAAGGACAAGCCCCCCGTCCTCCCGCGAGCACTTTTTGTAATACCCCACGCGGAGGAGCTGAAAAGGTTTTCCGTCTTCGGCGTCCGCGAGATAGGGCTCCGCCTTGCCGAAAAAGATGCGCTCGCTGTCGAGATTCATTCTTTCCCCGAAATCCTGCCCGGGATATGCCGCGTCCTTTAAGAGATAGCCGTACTGACGGATCTCCGCGTCCACGCCCGTCGCGCCGTCCACCCACTGAATCGTCCCCTTCACCTTGATGCCGCTCGTATCGTGCGAGGAACGGCTCTCGGGAATATAGGAGCATTTCAGTTCGGTCACGTTTCCGTTTTCGTCTTTTACGACCTCGTCGCAGTGAACGATATAGGCGTTTTTCAGGCGCACGTACCCGTCGGGGCGGAGCCTTTGATATTTGGGAGGCGGATTCTCGGAAAAATCCGCGCGGTCGATATACACCGTTTTGCCGAATTTCACCCTGCGCACGCCAAGCTCGGGCTTTAAGGGGTGCAGGGGAGCGTCTAATTCTTCCTCTCCCTCGTAATTGGTCAACGTGATTTTCAACGGCTCCAAAACCGCCATGGCGCGCTCCGCGTTCTCGTTGAGATTGTCGCGGATGCACGCTTCGAGATAGGAGAGCTGGCACTCGGAATTCGCCTTGACGACGCCGATCTTCGTGCAGAAATCGAGCAGCGCCTCGGGCGGTACGCCGCGGTTGCGCAGCCCCGCGATGGTCGGCATACGGGGATCGTCCCAGCCGTGCACATACTTCTCCTCCACCAGCTTTTTAAGGTAGCGCTTGGACATCACCGTGTTGGTGACGGCGAGCCTTGCAAACTCTATCTGGCGGGGCTTGGGGGAAAATCCGAGATTGACGCCTACCCAGTCGTAAAGAGGGCGGTGATCCTCGAATTCGAGGGTGCAGAGGGAATGCGTGACGCCCTGCATATAGTCGCAAATCGGATGCGCGTAGTCGTACATGGGATAGATGCACCACGCGTCCCCCGTGCGGTGATGGGTACAGCGCAAAATGCGGTAAATGACGGGGTCGCGGAGATTCATATTCGGCGACGCCATATCGATCTTCGCGCGCAGGCACTTTTCGCCGTCCGCGTACCTGCCCGCCTTCATCTCCCGAAAAAGCCTGAGATTTTCCTCTTTTGAGCGTTTTCTGTAAGGGCTTTCCCTTCCCGCTTCGGTCAAGGTGCCCCTCGTCGCGCTGATCTCTTCGGGAGAAAGATCGCACACGAACGCCTTGCCGTCCATGATCAACTTTTCGGCGTATTGATAGATGACGTCGAAGAAATCGGACGCGTACACTTCTTTCGCCCAATGATACCCCACCCATTCGATGTCGCGGCGGATCGCCTCGACAAATTCCGTCTTTTCCTTGGAAGGATTCGTGTCGTCGAAAAACAGATTGCACTTGCCGCCGTATTTGAGCGCGGTGCCGAAATTGACCAGCATACTTTTGACGTGCCCGATATGGAGATACCCGTTCGGCTCGGGCGGAAAACGGGTCTGAATCTCCCTGACCCTGCCCGCTTCGAGATCCTCGTTGATGATTTGTTCGATAAAGTTAGCAGCTTCTACTTTTTCCATAAAATATATCCTGTAATTAAAATCGTTTGCGTAAAAACCTTCGACGGAAAGCGCGCGGAAAGAAAGTTCTCCGTCGATAGTTCCCGTTTTCCACTTTTTTCAATCCCCGACGAAAACTGCGCCCCGAAAAAGCGCAATTTTTCTAAGAAAGCCCGACGATCTTTCCGTCCCCGGTCAGATCGATTTTTTCCGCGGCGGGATGCGCGCCCAGTCCGGGCATCAGCATGATCTTTCCCGCAATGGCGACGATAAAGCCCGCGCCGCCTTTCAGGACGATATCGCGCACGGATACGCGGAATCCCTGCGGGCGCCCTACGAGATCGGGATTATCGGACAGGGAATACTGCGTTTTGGCGATGATGACGGGCAGATCCCCGCAGCCCTTTTCCTCTATCCTCCCGATTTTCGCAAGCGCTTCTTCCGAGAAATCCACGCCGTCCGCGCCGTATATCTTTCTCGCGACGTCCTCTATCTTCTTTGCGACGGGTTCCTTTAAATCGTAGGCGTATTCGAGTTTCGAGGGAACGCCGCACGCCTTTACGACTTCCGCGGCAAGCTCCTTTCCGCCCTCGCCGCCCTTCAAGAACACGTCGGTGAACACCGCTTTCGCGCCGCTCTTTTCCACGGCGGCAATCACGAAATCCGTTTCCGCTTTCGTATCCGAAGCAAAGCGGTTCATCGCCACCACGACGGGCTTTTTATAGACGCCGACGATGTTTTCGATGTGCTTCAAAAGATTGGGCAGTCCCCTTTCGAGAGCCGCAAGGTTTTCCTCGCCCAAAGTTTCTTTCGCCGCGCCGCCGTGCAGTTTGAGCGCTTTGACGGTCGCCACGATGACGACGCAGTCCGGCTCGATCCCCGCCGCGCGGCATTTCGTGTCGAGGAATTTTTCCGCGCCGAGGTCGGCGCCGAATCCCGCCTCCGTCACGGCGTAATCGGCAAGGCTCATCGCCGCGTACGTCGCCTGCACGCTGTTGCACCCGTGCGCGATATTGGCGAACGGCCCCCCGTGGATGATCGCGGGCGTCCCTTCGAGCGTCTGTACGAGATTCGGCTTCATGGCGTCCTTCAAAAGCACCGCCATCGAACCGACCGCGCCGGGAATATCCCTCGCCCGCACGTAATCGCCGTCCAGATTCAATCCCACGATGATATTGCCAAGCCTCTTTTTGAGGTCGAAGAGGTCGGTGGCAAGACATAAGACCGCCATCACCTCGCTGGCGGCGGTGATGTCGAAATGATCCTCGCGCTCCACGCCCCGCCCTTTGCCGCCGATCAGGATATTGATGAGTTCCCGGTCGTTCATGTCCATGCAGCGGTGGAAATAAATATTTTCCGTGTCGATGCGCAGGGCGTTGCCGCGGAAGATATGGTTATCCGTCAAAGCGCAAAGCAAATTGTTCGCCGCGGTGATGGCGTGAAGATCTCCCGTAAAATGCAGGTTGATGTCCGCCATGGGCACCACCTGCGCATACCCTCCGCCCGCGGCGCCGCCCTTGATGCCGAAAACGGGGCCGAGCGACGGCTCCCGCAGCGCGAGGCACACTTTCTTTCCGAGCTTTTTCATGCCGTCGGCAAGACCGATGGAAACGGTGGTTTTCCCCTCGCCCGAGGCGGTGGGATTGATGGCGGTCACTAAGATAAGTTTCGCCTTTTTGGGCAGTCCCTTGGGAAGCGAGAGTTTCGCCTTGTATTTTCCGTAGAGTTCCAGCTCGTCTTCCGTCAAAGACAGCTGAGCCGCCACTTCGCGTATGTCTTTGAGCTGCGCGCTTTCCGCAATTTCGATATCCGACAGCATGATTTCTCCTTTTTCCGTTGTATGCGTCCGTGCGGTCGAAAACGATCGCCGACAAGTTTGCGTTTTCACTATTATAACACATTTTTTTTAAAATGGGAATAGTTCTCCTATAAATTTATTCTCTTTTTTTTATTTTTCCGTGCACTTTTTGGCGGTTTATGATATACTGAATGGTATGGAAGTTTCAATCTTGCAATTTTTGGAAAAACTGCGTACCCCCGCCGCTACTTTTTTAGCGGGAATTTTTTCCCTTTTCGGGGAAACGCTGGTGCTCGTCGCGCTGATTTCCGTCGTCTATTGGCTCGTCGATAAACGGCTCGGCGAACAGCTCGTATTCGTTTCCTTTTCTTCCATGAGCGTCAACGCCTTCTTAAAAGGCACGGTTTCCCGCCTCCGTCCTTACGCAAAGGGCGTTGTTTCGCGGGTGGAGATCGACACCCCTTTCCTCTCCACGATGAATTTAGAGGAGGCGATGTCTTTTCCGAGCGGTCATGCGCAGATGAGCGCGGGGTTGTTTTTTACGTCCGCGTTTCGGATTAAGAAAAAGTGGGCATGGGCGCTCGCGCCCGTGTTGACGCTGCTCGTCATGGCGTCGCGGCTCTACTTCGGCGTGCACTATCCCTCGGACGTATTAGCGGGCGCGGCGTTCGGAATCGCCTTCGCCTGCTTTTGGCAGATGGTCTATCAAAAAGCCTACGCAAAGCGCTTCGTTTTTGCGGGATTCTTCGCGGCGCTGTCCCTGGCGCTCCTGGCGATAGCGCCGAATAAGAGCCTCAGCGAGCTGTCGGGGTGTATGTGCGCGGCGGCAATCGCGGCGCCGATCGAGCAAAAGTTCGTCGGATTTCAGATACGAAAAGGAGCGTTGCGAAAGCTTTTTCGGGCGCTGGTGGGTTTTGCGTGCGTGGGCGTCGTTTTTGCGTTGTCCGCAGCCCTGCCCTGGTCGTTTTTGTGGTTAAAATGGATAAAATACTTTCTTTTGGTGCTTACGGCGGCACTGCTTGTGCCCTTCCTTTTCGTCAAGCTGAAAATCTGATTTTTCCGCAAGGGAGCGGCTGCGCGTAAGCGCAGCCGCTCCCACCTATACCGCGCTGGCGCGCGGTATAGGTGGAGGGAGGCGCACAGCGCCGTATCTAAACGAGCCGTTTTTGTATATAAGGCGCTTCC
>ENA-UEQN01001207-UEQN01001207.1-human-gut-metagenome-genome-assembly--contig:-NODE-1207-length-21258-cov-8.623153_pt1 | contig 21258 bp, 12 predicted proteins | sample MGYA00242940_ERZ507944 | MGnify/ENA primary metagenome ERZ507944 (study PRJEB26167, sample SAMN06115449) | human gut metagenome | host: Homo sapiens | place: China:Fujian | collected 2015-08-20... | reverse complement strand
ACCGGGAAGATCGGCGAATACCTCCAGGTGGGGCAGCAGATCATGGTCCAGGTGGCCAAGGAGGCCATTTCGACCAAGGGACCCCGCCTGACGGCCGACATTTCGCTGGCCGGCCGCAACGTGGTGCTGGTGCCCTTCACCTCGAAGGTGTTCCTCTCGCAGAAGATCCGTTCGGCGGACGAGAAAAAGCGTCTGAAACGCATCGCCGCGGCGGTGCTGCCCAAGAACTTCGGCGTCATCATCCGCACGGCGGCCATGGAGGCCCGGGACGAGGACATCGAGCACGACATCCAGACCCAGATCGACCGCTGGCGCAAGACCTGCGCGGCGATCAAGAAGAACGTGGCGTCGGCTCCGGCGCAGCTGATGAGCGAGATGAACCGCGCCAATACGATCATCCGTGACTCGCTGAACGGCTCCTTTTCGCAGATCGCCGTCGATGACGAGGCGATGTTCAACGAGATCCGCAACTACATCCGGCAGATCGAGCCCGAGAAGGAGAAGATCGTCAAACTGTACAAGGGCAACGTGCCCATCTTCGACAATTTCGACATCTCGAAGCAGATCAAGTCGTTGTTCGCCAAGTACGTGTCGCTGAAGCGCGGCGCCTACCTCATCATCGAGCGCACGGAGGCCATGAACGTCATCGACGTCAATTCGGGCAACCGCACCAAGGCCGAGGACAACCAGGAGCAGACCGCGATGGACGTGAACCTCGCGGCGGCGAAGGAGATCGCCCGGCAGCTGCGCCTGCGCGACCTCGGGGGAATCGTCATCATCGACTTCATCGACCTGCACAAGGCGCAGAACAAGCAGGCGTTGTTCGACGAGATGGTCAAGCTGATGGCCACCGACAAGGCCAAGCACACGGTGCTGCCGCTGACGAAATTCGGCCTGATGCAGATCACCCGCCAGCGGGTGCGTCCGGTGGCCGTGGAGAGCGTCTCGGACGTTTGTCCGACGTGCAACGGATCGGGTAAGATCGAGCCTACGGTGCTGTTGGACAAGAAGATCGAGAATCAGATCTCGTTCCTCACGCAGGACCGCGGGCACAAATTCATCAAGCTGGTCGTGAGCCCCTATGTGGCGGCATTCCTCCGGAAGGGATTCTGGTCGCTGCGCCGCCGCTGGGAGTGGAAATACAAGGTGCGCCTCGAAATCGCCGAGGACCAGAGCGTCGGCATCGTGGAGGTGCATTACCACGACAAAAAGGATAACGACCTGATTCAGAAATAAGGTATGGCAACTGCCCGCGAGCAGCTGGCGCAGTTTGCCGGCGGGTCGAAGACCCTCGGCAAGCTGTGCCGCGAGTATAAGAACAGGAGTGCTACCGTCCACCTCGAAGAGCTGGTCGGCGGTGCTCTTTCGTTTTATGCCGCGGCTGCCGTGGCGAAGAGCGGCGGGGTGCACCTCTTCGTGGCCGAGGACCGCGACGCCGCGGCCTATCTGATGAACGACTTCTACAACCTGCTCGACGAGGAGCGGGTATGCTTCTTCCCCTCGTCGTGGAAGCGTTCGGCAGTCTACGGCGCTGAGGACGCGCAGGGCGTGGTGCAGCGCACGGCGACGATGAATGCCCTGCGGGGATTCCCGGGAAAGGGTTACCTGGTCGTCTGCACCTATCCGGAGGCTCTCGCCGAGCGGGTCGCCGATGCCGATACGCTCCGTAAGGGGACGATCTCCGTGCGCGTGGGCGACAAAATCTCGATCGAGGTGCTGGAGCAGGAGCTTGTCGATGCCGCCTTCACGCGGGTGGATTTCGTCTACGAGCCGGGGCAGTATTCGGTGCGCGGCGGCATCGTAGATGTCTTTTCCTACTCCGAGAGCAAGCCCTACCGACTGGATTTCTTCGGCGACGAGGTCGATTCGATCCGGCGGTTCAACATTTCGAGCCAGTTGTCATCGGACAAGCTGGACCGTGTGGAGATCATCCCCGACCTGAATGCCGGGGTGCCGGCCGCGGCGAAGGTTTCGTTGGCGCGTTTCGCCGGTGCGGATGCCGCCTGGTGGTTCTACGACGCCGATTTCGTGTTCCGGCGGGTCAACGACGTGCGCCGCAAGACGCTGGCGGACATGGAGCGTCCCGAGGAGATCGACTCGCTGCTCACGAGCCGCAACGGACTGCTGGCCGATTTGGCCGGATGCCGGATTTTCGCCCTGCGGGACAATCTGCCCGAGCGTCCGGCGGAGGCGAGCGTGAAGTTCTCGACGGCTCCCCAGCCGAAATTCAACAAGAACTTCGAGATGCTGGCGGACGACATGATCCGCAACGCCCTGCGGGGATACGACACCTATATTCTTTCGGAGAACAAGGCGCAGGTCGAGCGTCTGGAGAACATCTTCCACCAGATCGGCCGCGGGCAGGCCGTCGTGCGGTCGCTGTCGGTGACCCTGCACGAGGGTTTCGTGGACAACGACCTGAAGCTGTGCCTCTACACCGACCATCAGATTTTCGACCGCTACCAGCGTTATCGCATCAACGGCGAGATCCGGCGCGACGAGCAGATGACCGTCGCCGAGCTGAACCAGCTCCGCCCGGGCGACTACGTGGTGCACATCGACCACGGCGTAGGGCGTTTCGACGGGCTGGTGAAGATCGCCGCGGGCGACGGACGCATGCAGGAGGCGATCAAGTTGGTCTACAAGGACGGCGACGTGCTCTTCGTCAACGTCCACTCGCTGCACCGCATCTCGCGTTACAAGTCGGGCGACGGCGAGCCGCCGAAAGTCTACAAACTGGGTAACGGCGCCTGGCAAAAGCTGAAAAACGCCACCAAGAAGGCCGTCAAGGATATTTCGCGCGAGCTGATCGCCCTCTACGCCAAGCGCAAGGCTTCCAAAGGATTCGCTTTCTCGCCGGACAGCTATTTGCAGCACGAGCTGGAGGCTTCGTTCAAATGGGAGGACACGCCCGACCAGCAGTCGGCGACGGCCGCCGTCAAGAAGGACATGGAGTCGGATCAGCCGATGGACCGGCTGGTGTGCGGCGACGTGGGCTTCGGCAAGACCGAGGTGGCGATCCGTGCGGCGTTCAAAGCGGCCGTCGATGGCAAGCAGGTCGCCGTGTTGGTACCGACGACGATCCTCGCCTTGCAGCACTACCGTTCGTTCACCGAGCGTCTGCGCAACTTCCCGGTGCGCGTGGAGTATCTGAACCGCACGAAGTCGGCCAAAGAGGTCAGCCAGATCCGCGAGGACCTCGCGGCGGGCAAGATCGACATTCTGATCGGCACGCACAAGATACTGGGCAAGCAGATCGTTTTCCGCGACCTGGGGCTGCTTATCATCGACGAGGAGCAGAAATTCGGCGTTGCGGCCAAGGAGAAGCTGACGCAGATGAGCGTCTCGGTCGATACGCTGACGCTCACCGCCACGCCTATTCCCCGCACGCTGCAATTCTCCCTGATGGGTTCCCGCGACCTGTCGGTCATCTCGACGCCGCCGCCCAACCGCCAGCCGATCCTCACCGAGTCGCACGTCTTTTCGGAGGAGATCGTCCGCGACGCCATCGAGGCGGAGCTCGCGCGCGGCGGGCAGGTCTATTTCGTCCACAACCGCGTCGAGGACCTGCCGGTCCTGCAAGGGCTCATCACGCGCCTCTGCCCGAAGGCCCGGGTGGCCGTGGGGCACGGCAAGATGCCCGCCGAGCAGTTGGAAAAACTCATCATGGACTTCATCTACGGGGAGTTCGACGTGCTGGTCTCGACGACCATCGTCGAGAACGGCATCGACATCCCCAACGCCAATACGATCATCGTCAATAATGCCCAGAACTTCGGTCTGAGCGACCTCCACCAGCTGCGCGGCCGCGTGGGGCGTTCGAACCAGAAGGCATACTGCTACCTGCTCTCGCCGCCCGACGAGCTGCTGTCGGCCGACGCACGGCGGCGTCTGCGGGCCATCGAGGAGTTCTCCGACCTGGGCTCGGGGTTCAATATCGCCATGCAGGACCTCGACATCCGAGGTGCGGGCAATCTGCTGGGGGCCGAGCAGAGCGGGTTCGTCGCCGACATCGGTTTCGAGACCTACCAGAAGATCATGAACGAGGCCGTCGCCGAACTGCGCGCCGAGGGGCTGAACGTCCCGGGCCTGAGCGACGGCGAGCAGGGGGTGGTCGAACAGATGCGCTTCATCGACGACGCGCACATCGACATCGAGGTCGAGGCGGCGCTGCCGGACGCCTACGTCTCCCAGCAGGCCGAGCGTCTGAAGCTCTACCGCGAACTCGACTCGACGAAGGACGAGGAGGCTTTGCAGGCTTTCGAAAGCCGTCTGGCGGACCGTTTCGGACCCCTGCCGCGCGCCGCGAAGGAGCTGCTGAACGTCGTGCGGCTCCGCTGGGAGGCCATCCGCCTGGGCATGGAGCGCGTGAAGGTCAAGAACGGGCTGATGATCGTGCATTTCGTGGGCGAGGAGAATTCGCCCTATTACAAGAGCGAAACCTTCATGGCGTTGTTGCAGCGGGTTACCCGGCACCCCGACCGATTTGTGCTCAAACAGCACAATAATCGGCTGGCGATGACCGTTAGGAATGTCAAAGACGTTGAGGACGCTTATAAAACGCTGCAACAACTTTGAATCTGGTCGTGGACATAGGCAATACCCTTGTCAAACTCGCCGTTTTCGACGACGGACGGCTCGTTGCACAGCGTTGTGCGGAACGGCTGCTGCCGTCCATGCTCGACGATCTGCTGTCGGGCCGCAGGGCCGCGAAAGCCGTGGTGGCTTCGACGCGCGGCGTGACCGGCGATGCGGCGGAGACGGTGAGGCCCTTTGCGGATTACCTGCTGGAGTTCACCCCGCAGACCCCCGTGCCGATCGGCAACGCCTACCGCACGCCCGAGACGCTGGGCCGCGACCGGCTGGCCGCCGCCGTGGGCGCCGCGACGCTCTACCCGGGACGCAATGTGCTGATCGTGGACTTCGGGACGGCGGTGACGATCGACCTGGTGACGGCCGACAACACCTTCCGCGGGGGATGTATCTCGCCGGGGATGACGATGCGTTTCAGGGCGCTGCACGACTACACGGCCGCACTGCCGCTGTGCGGGCCCGCCGAAGACGAGCGGTTGCAGGGACTCGCCACCGAAGATGCCGTCCGGCTGGGGGTGATGAACTCGCTGACCTTCGAAATCGAGGGGTATATCGCCCGCATGCGGGAAAAAATCGACGATTTATGCGTTATTTTTACCGGCGGGGATGCGAAATACTTTGCGAAAAGAATTAAAAACACGATATTTGCAAATTGTAATCTCGTCTTTTGCGGATTGGATAGAATATTAGAGTATAATGCAAGTGAAGAACACCTTGATTAAACTGATTGTCGCGGCCGTGGCGATGGTCCCGACTGCCGTCGCAGCCCAGACAAGCAGTATTAACGCATTCTCGCCCTATACGATGTACGGCATCGGCGAACAGAACACACCCGGTACGCTGTCGATGCGCTCGATGGGCGGTGCGGGTGTGGCCATGCGTTCGCCGGGGACGCTCAACCTGCTCAATCCCGCGGCTTACAGCGCGGCCCAGCAAAAGACCTTCCTCTTCAACTTCGGGCTGGAGGGACAGAACTACTACAATTCGCAGAAAGTCGCCGGAGAGTCCAAGAACACGGCCTACAATACGTTCAACTTCCACGACATCGCCTTTCAGATGCCGCTGGCCAGGAAACTGGGCCTGGGTTTCAGCCTGACGCCTTACAGTTCGGTGGGGTACCGGACCAAGTACTATCACGAGTACGATCCGACGGACCCCGTGTACGGCAACGTGGGTAACGTTCAGTACAACTATCAGGGCGAGGGCGACGTGACGGAGGTCAAGCTGGGCATCGGCTGGGAGGTCTTCAAGAACTTCTCGATCGGCGTGGCCGCCCAGTACTACTGGGGCGACATCGACCGCACGTTCGTGATGACCCCGACGGCGATCACGGGCGAAGGAAACTTTACCTCGACGGTGGGAGCGGACAATTACAGCATTTCGAGCGTCAAGGGACAGGTCGGAGTGCAGTGGAGGGCGATCCAGAACCAAAAACGCCTGCTGACGTTCGGCGCCGCCTACGATTTCGGCGGGGACCTGAATCCGGAGGTGACCAAGCGGCTCTACATCGGCGACCTCTACAACACCATCGTCAAGGGCGACACGACGCACCTCAAGCTGGTGCTGCCGAGCCAGCTGGCCGTGGGCGTCACCTACGAGACCCCGAAACTGATCATCAGCGCGGATTACGTCTACCAGAACTGGGGCGGCCGCAACAAGGGCTATGAGATGACGGGCGTGAGCGGCAAGGACAAGACCTCCTACAAGGTCGAGTACACCAATACGAGCACGTTCAAGGTGGGCGTGGAGTACACCCCGAACCGATACGACATCCGCCATTTCCTGAAACGCTGGTCCTACCGTGCGGGCTTCCGCTACGGCAGCTACAACCAGACGTTCAACGGCGACCGGCTCGCGCAGTACGCCGTGACGGCGGGCATCGGGATTCCGGTGAAGCTGTGGGCCGTCTCCGGAATCGACGTGGGCGTCGAGTACGGACGCCGCGGCTACAACGTGGCCGACCGGCTGGGACTGGTCCGGCAGCAGTATTTCAAATTCGCGGTCGGCTTCACGCTCTTCGCGGGCCAGGAGAACGGCGAATACTGGTTCATGCGTCCCAAATACGAATAAGACAGGCAAACAACACAAAACAAAAATTAATCTGACCGATGAAAAACGTTAAATTCCTGCTTTCCGCTGCCTGCGCGCTTTTTGCAGTCGCGGCGATGGCTCAACAAGATTTCAGCGACCCGAAGTATGCGGTCTGGGGCGATACGCCTGAGGCGCGTCAGCAGAACATCCTGAACAGCAACTTCCTGAAGGAGTCGTGCGACAACAAGGATTACAACGCCGCCGCACACTACCTCAAAGAGCTGCTCGACAAGTGCCCGAAGGCTTCGGAGAACACCTTCGTGCGCGGCACCACGCTTTATAAGAACAAGATCAACCGGGCCAAAAGTCTCGCCGAGAAAAACGTGTACATCGACTCGCTGATGCTGCTCTACGACCTGCGCAACGAGTATTTCGGAGACCATCCGAAGCGCGGCACGGCCTATATCCTCGACCGGAAGGCCCGTGAGTACCTGACCTACAAGCCTTCGGACCGCAAGGGCATCCGGGAGGCGTTCCGCGCGGCTATCGAGGCCGGCGGCGACAACACCGATCCCGAGACCGTCGTGGCTTATTTCTCGAATCTCTGCGACGACTACAAGAACACCGACGAGGTGATGCCCGACGAGATCATCGCCGAGTACGACCGTCTGACGCCGTTCTTCGAGAAGAATCCCGAGGCCGGCGAGTACAAGGGCCAGTTCGACGCTGCGTTCGGACTGAGCGGCGCCGCCAGCTGCGAGAACCTCGAAAAGCTCTTCCGCGGCAAGCTGGAGGCAGCTCCCAACGACGAGGCTCTGTTGGCACAGGCCGTGGCACTGATGTCGCGTGCCAAGTGCGACGGCGAATTCTACTTCTCGATCGCCGAGAAATACTATCAGGTGAAACCCTCGTCGGAGACCGCGATGTTCCTGGCGCAGGCTTTCCAGAACAAGGGCGACTATCCGAAGGCCAAGACCTATCTGAACGAGGCGCTGGCTGTTGAGCAGGACCCCGCCGAGCGTCAGAAACTGCTCGTGCGCATTGCGCTGGTGGGTCTCGTTTCCAACGACATCCAGGGCGCTGCCGCCGCTGCGCGTCAGGCCCGTGACCTGAATCCCGAGGACGGCGTTCCCTATTTCGTGCTGGGACAGTGCTACGCTTCGTCGGCCGGGGCTTGTGGCGGGTTCGCCGGACAGGCCACCTACTGGGCCGCTTACGACACGATGGCCAAGGCCATTGAGCTGCTGCCGAGCGATTCGGAATACCTCGAACACGCCAAGACTTCGCTCAGCGCTTTCCGCAGCCGTTTCCCGAGCTCGGAGGAGTGTTTCTTCAACGAGCTTCAGGAGGGCGCACGCTATACGGTGAACTGCGGTACCGCCGCCGGTATCTCGACCACCGTACGTGCCCGCTAAAACCTTTCCGACGGGTTTCCGATGGGAAAACGCACTGCAAGATATCTCAGGGTAGCACTCTCCGCAGCGGGGAGTGCTATCTTGCTATTCTCGTGCGGGGAGCGGCAGGGTGAGGGCGCTTCGGGTTCCGGGGAGACGATGATGACCGAATACAGCGAGAATCTCTCGGTGGTCATGTCGCAGAACGGACGGCGTTCGTACCATTTCGTCACGCCGCTGCTCGAAGGCTATTCGCAGGCCCGCGAACCCTATCGTGAATTCCGCAAGGGGGTGAAGATCACCACCTACCAGAACGATTCGCTGTCGGAGGTCGATGCCGTGCTGACGGCCAATTACGCCATTTATTACGTCAACCGCGAACTGTGGGAGGCCAAGGGAAATGTCGTGGTCGAGAAATCCGACGGCAAGACCCTCTATACCCAGCAGCTGTTCTGGAACTCGCGGACCAAGAAGATCTATTCGAACGTCGATTCGAAGATCGTGCAGAACAACGGCCGCGATGTCTTTATCGGCGAAGGCTTCGAGTCGGACGAGGAGTTCAAGGACTGGCGCTTCCGCCGGATGAAGGGCCGCATGGAGGTCGAAATGAAGCAGCGCGCCGATTCCGCGGCGACGGATTCCGCGGCCGCGCGGCCGGCGGGGGAGCGGGAACGGCGTGAACCCCTGCCCGCGGACTCCCTGCCGAAACCTCGCAAGGAACCGCTCCCGGAGAACGGGCGGTCCGGAAAACCCTAAATCAGAAACGATGCTATCCACTGTCATCCTGATCGTCGTGATGCTCCTGCTGTCGGCCTTTTTCTCGGGGATGGAGATTGCCTTTACGAGCAAGAACCGTCTCAAATTGGAGATCGACCGCAAGCAGAGCCGCCTGTTCGACCGGATCGCCGCGGTTTTCGCCCGCCACCCGGGACAGTACATCACCACGATTCTCGTGGGCAACAACATCGCGCTGGTCGTCTATTCGCTCGCAATGTCGCTGCTTCTGCGCACCCTTTACGGCGCCCTGGGCTGGGACCGGCTCGCGCAGAGCGGTTCGGTGGTGGCGGATACGGCCATATCGACCGTCATCATCATCTTCTGCGCCGAGTTCCTGCCCAAATCGGTCTTCCGCAACAACCCCAACTTCTATTACCGGGCGCTGGCGCCGGTGATCTACTTTTTCTACATCCTGCTTTACCCGGTCGCGCGTTTCACGACGCTGCTTTCGCACGGCATCCTGCGCCTGATGGGGCGCCGCGTCGAGGAGAAGGACATCACGCCGAGTTTCGACCGCGAGGACCTCGCGGCGCTGCTCGACACGAACAATTCGGAGCCGCACTCCGAGCCCGACAACGAACTGAAACTGTTCCAGAACGCGCTGGATTTCGCCGACCTGCGGGTGAGGGACTGCATGGTCCCGCGCGTGGACATCGAGTCGGTGGACGTTGACGACACCACGATCGAACAGTTGACGGCACGGTTCGTCGATTCGAAATATTCGCGCATCTTCGTCTGGCGCAAGTCGGTTGACAACATCATCGGTTATGTCAATTCGAAGAGCCTTTTCACGCGCCCGGCGCAGATCGCCGACGTGATGATGGAGGTCAACTTCGTGCCCGAGACCATGCCTCTGCAATCGATGCTCGAAAATTTCATCAAGCACCGCTCGAACATCGCCGTCGTGATCGACGAGTTCGGCGGTACGGCGGGCGTCATCTCGCTGGAGGACGTGCTGGAGCAGATATTCGGCGAGATCGAGGACGAACACGACATTCCGGACCTTACGGAAAAACAGGTCGGGCCCGACGAGTATGTGCTTTCGTGCCGTCTGGAGGTGAAGTATCTCAACGAGAAATACAATCTGGGAATCGAGGAGAGCAAGGAGTACGACACGCTGGCCGGGCTGATCATCTTCAACTACGAAGGCATCCCCACCGCCGGGGAGACGATTTTCATCGACGGCCTGCAACTCCGGATTCTCCGCACGACGCGCTCGCGCATCGAACTGGCGCGGGTGAAAAAATTATAGCGGCAGCCAGACCTCGGGGCATTCCGGGTTCCACGCTGAAAGTCCCCGCCGGGGCGGGGATTTGGGGGTGGGTCAGATGTGTAAACACGGCGGCACGCCGTGAGTATTTTTTATTATTATTCTGTTATTTTTACAATAATTTTACTACCTTTGGCTGATAATTCGAAACAAACGAATAATTAACAATTTATATGGCAAGTCTAAACACCTTACGAACCAAGTTCGGCATCGTGCTTTCGATCATTATCGCACTGGCCCTCTTGGCATTCATCCTCTCTCTGAAGACCGAAATGGGCTTTTCGGGCAACGATCCCCGTGTCGGCGTGATCGACGGCAAGAAGATCAACTATTCGGAATACTACGACCAGTACGAGCAGATCAAGCAGCAGAACAACGTGCAGGAGAACGACGAGCAGCAGTCGGCCATGCTGGCCAACGCCGTCTGGCAGACGCTGATCGCCAAGTACGTGATGACGCCCGGTTTCGACCGGATGGGTCTCCGCGTCACGGAGCCCGAGCGTCTGGCGATGGTCAGCGGACAGACGCCCTCGCAGGCTTTCTACAATGCTTTCGCCGATCCCCGCACGGGTCACTACGACGTGACGGCCGTCAGCCAGTTCCTCGCGCATGCCGAGACCAACCCCCAGGCCGCAGACGCCTGGGCGCAGATCAACGAACAGGCCCGTCTGGAACGTGAAGTGCAGAAATACCTCGGTCTGGTGAAGGGCGGCGTCTACGTTAACTCGCTGGAGGTCGCCGAGGGTGTCAAGGCCGCCAACAACACCTTCGCAGGCAAATGGGCCGGCAAGAAATATTCGGCCGTTCCCGATTCGCTCTTCAAAGTGTCGTCGAGCGACCTGAAAGCCTATTACAACAGCCACAAGGATATGTTCAAGCAGAGCCCGTCGCGCACGATCTCCTATGTCGTGTTCGAGGTGGCTCCCACGGACGACGACCTGCTGGCGCTCGAAAAGAGCGTCGCCGAGGTAGGCCGCGAGTTCGCTGCCGCCGGCGAGGTGAAGAGCTTCGTGCGCGGCAACCGCAACGGCAAGATTGCCGACAGCTTCGTTTCGGCCGCACAGCTTCCCGACGAGGAGGCCAAGGCGCTGATGGCTGGCGAGATGTACGGTCCCGTGCTGAAAAACAACGAATGGACGATGGCCCGTGTGCTCGATTCGAAGATGGCTCCCGACTCGGTGGGCATTCGTCACATCGTGCTGCCCTATACGCAGGAGGCGCTGGCCGACAGCCTGCTGACGACGCTGCGCAACGGCGCCGATTTCGCACAGACCGCCCGCAACTACTCGGTTTACGACGCTACGGCTGCCAACGGCGGCGAGGTGGGCGTGATGCCTTTCTCGGCCTTTTCGGGTGAGTTCGCCGCAGCGCTTGCCGACGCCAAGAAGGGCGACATCGTGAAGATCTCCGCAGGCGACGCCATCCAGCTCATGCAGGTGTACCGTGCCGACAAACCCTCGAAGCACATTCAGATCGCCTCGATCACCTATCCCGTGGAGGCTTCGGCCGCTACGCGCCGTGATGTGCACAACCAGGCCGGCTCCTTCATGGTGGCCGCCAAGGGCGGTTCGACGGGCGCCTTTGCCGACGCCGCTTCGGCTGCTGCCGTGACGCCCCGTGTGGCTGGTATCGCCCAGGGTGACCGCACGGTCCGCGGTCTGGACGATTCGCGCGAGGTGGCCCGCTGGGCTTACGGTGCGGAGAAGGGCGACGTTTCGGACATCTTCAACGTGGGCAAGGACTATGTGATTGCGATGGTGACCGAGATCGACGACAACGAGTACGCTTCGCTGGAGAAGGTTTCGGCGCAGGTTCGCTCGCAGGTGCTCCGCGACAAGAAATACGACTATATCGTCAAGGAACTTTCGGGCGCAACGCTCGCCGAGCAGGCCGCCAGCCTCGGTTCGGAGGTGGAGGAGTTCTCCGATGTGACTTTCGGGTCGTTCTATGTGAACGGCGTGGGTGTCGAACCCCGTCTGGTCGGTGCCATCGCATCGGCTGAGAAGGGTGCGCTCTCCGCTCCCGTGAAGGGCATGTCGGGCGTCTATGTCTTCGAAGTGGAGGACGTTCAGACCGCCGACAAGCAGAATTCCGAGGGCGAAAAGGTCCGTGCGCAGGCTATGGCCGAGGGTATGGCCCAGCAGTTCTCGATCCCGGCCATTCAGCAGATGGCCAAGATTCAGGACCTGCGCGGCCGTTATTTCTAAATTTCCGATTTTGCAGGGTATTCGCTCTGCCCCTTGTTCGCCCCGAATGGGAATACGCCGGTATATCCCATCCGGGGCGAACTTCGTTGGAATGAAACCTGTTTTTCTGAAACCGAAACCGGTTATTGATTATCTTTGTATGGAATAAAACAGATATTCGCCATGAACAATTTCATCTATCACAATCCTACCGAGCTGGTTTTCGGCAAGGGGCAGATCGCCCGCCTGCCGAAACTCATTCCCGCCGACAAGCGGATCATGGTCACTTTCGGCGGTGGCAGCGTCAAACGCAACGGCGTCTACGACCAGGTGGTCCGGGCGCTCGAAGGACGCGATTTCATCGAGTTCTGGGGCATCGAGGCGAATCCCTCGGTCGAGACCCTGCGCAAGGCCATCGCGCTGGGCAAGGAGCGGAAGGTCGATTTCCTGCTGGCCGTGGGCGGCGGTTCGGTGATCGACGGCACGAAACTCATCGCTGCGGGACTGCTCTACGACGGCGACGCCTGGGAGATCGTGCTTCGGGGACGTGCCGAAAAGAGCGTGCCTCTGGCGACGGTGCTGACCATTTCGGCGACGGGCTCCGAGATGAACTCCGGAGCTGTGATCTCGCGTTATGAAACCAAGGAGAAATATCCCTTTTCGGGCGATTACCCGCTCTTCTCGATCCTCGATCCCGGGGTGCTCTATTCGCTTCCGAAGCGGCAGATCGCCTGCGGGCTTGCGGATACCTTCGTGCATGTGCTGGAGCAGTACCTCACCGCGCCCGGGCAGTCGCGCCTGATGGACCGCTGGGCCGAGGGCATCCTGCATACGGTGAGCGAAATCGCGCCCGAGGCGCTCTCCGACAATCCCGATTACGACGTGATGTCGGAATATATGCTTTCGGCGACGCTGGCGCTGAACGACATGATCCGCATGGGCGTCCGGGAGGACTGGGCGACGCACATGATCGGTCACGAAATCACGGCATTGCACGGGCTGACGCACGGTGCGACGCTGGCTATCGTCATCAACGGTACGCTGCGCGTCCTGCGGGAGCAGAAGCGCGGCAAGCTGCTGCAATACGGCGAGCGTATCTGGGGCATCGCCGAGGGCACGGAGGAGGAGCGCATTGACCGCACGATCGCGGCCAACGAGGCGTTTTTCCGTTCGCTGGGGCTTTCGACGCGGCTTTCGGAGGAGGGCATCGGCGAGGAGACCGTTGCCGAGATCGAACGGCGCTTCAACGCCGGGGGCTGGAAATACGGCGAGGAGGGGAATGTCGATGGCGTCATGGCCCGGCGGATTCTCGAAGCCTGCCTCTGACGGGATCGGCTTTGTCTGAAAAATCCCCGCGACCGGAAAGAAGGTTGCGGGGATTTTTGTCTGCGGGGCTGGGCTATTCGTATTTTATAGTCGGAGTTCCGGAATCTTGATAAATGGCGCGTGTCGTGCGTCCAGCCTGAATCTGAAAATATTTGTTGCTGTTGCCGGTGTTGCTTGATGTACTTGAAAAGATAGAGTAGTTGCCGGGATTCAGATCAACCGAAAATTTGGTCCTTGGGTTCCACATTGAGTAGATTTGGTTATCGGCTTCCGTATCAATACTGACGAAATCCACTTCCAGATTTCTATATTCTACTTCCAATCGTCCGACGACGGGTGTTTCGTCTTTTTTGCAGGCGGCAAATCCCGCGGCCAGCAGCAGGCATAAAGCGATCTTCAAAAATGTTTTCATGCGAATGATTTTTAAGAGAGGGGTGAGGTTTTGCCAAATATACGGATTTTTTCGCCGATCGGAGCCTTTTTGGAACAAAAAAGCCTCTGCATTTGCAGAGGCTTTTCCGATTTGTCGCCGGGGATTAGTCCGCGAGCAGGATTTCGAGGATCTTGATGGCTGCCGTGGCGATCGGCGTGCCGGGGCCGAAGATGGCGGCGGCGCCGTCGCGGTACAACTCGTCGTAGTCCTGATGGGGAATCACGCCGCCCACGATGACGATGATGTCCTCGCGGCCGAGCTTTTTCAGCTCGGCGATGATCTGCGGCACGAGCGTCAGGTGACCGGCGGCCAGCGACGATACGCCGACCACGTGCACGTCGTTCTCGACGGCCTGCTTGGCGGCCTCCTCGGGGGTCTGGAACAGCGGGCCCATATCAACGTCGAAGCCGATGTCGGCGTAACCCGTGGCGACCACCTTGGCACCGCGGTCGTGTCCGTCCTGACCCAGCTTGGCGATCATGACGCGCGGCTGACGGCCCTCTTTCTTGGCGAATTCGGCGCACAGTTCCTTGGCGCGCTCGAAGGATTTGTCGTTTTTCACTTCTGAAGAGTATACACCTGAAATGGAACGGATAACTGCTTTGTAGCGGCCTACGACGACCTCGCAGGCGTCGGAGATCTCACCCAGCGATGCGCGGACCTTGGCGGCCTCGACGGCCAGTTCCAGCAGGTTGCCCTGCTTGGTCTTCACGCACTCGGTGATGGCGGCCAGCGCCTTCTGCACGGCTGCTTCGTCGCGGTTGGCGCGCAGCTCCTTCAGACGCTTGATCTGGCTCTCGCGCACGGCCGTGTTGTCCACGGCGAGGATGTCGATCGGGGCCTCCTTTTCCAGACGGTATTCGTTCACGCCGATGATCTTCTCCTCGCCGGAGTCGATGCGGGCCTGCTTGCGGGCCGCGGCCTCCTCGATACGCATCTTCGGAATGCCGGTCTCGATGGCCTTGGCCATACCGCCCAGCTTCTCGACCTCCTGAATACGCTCCCAGGCTTTGTGTGCGATCTCGTTGGTCAGCGTCTCCACGTAGTAGGAGCCTGCCCACGGATCGACCTCGCGGCAGACGTTGGTCTCCTCCTGAATGTAGATCTGCGTGTTACGCGCAATACGCGCCGAGAAGTCCGTCGGCAGGGCGATAGCCTCGTCCAGCGCGTTGGTGTGCAGCGACTGGGTGTGTCCCAGGGCGGCGCCCATGGCCTCGATGGCCGTGCGGGCCACGTTGTTGAACGGGTCCTGCTCGGTGAGCGACCATCCCGAGGTCTGCGAGTGGGTGCGCAGGGCCAGCGACTTGGGGTTCTTGGGGTCGAACTGCTTCACGATCTTGGCCCACAGCATACGCGCGGCGCGCATCTTGGCGATCTCCATGAAGTGGTTCATGCCGATCGCCCAGAAGAACGACAGACGCGGCGCGAAAGCATCCACCGACATGCCGGCGTTGATACCCGCACGCAGGTACTCCAGACCGTCGGCCAGCGTGTAGGCCAGCTCGATGTCGGCCGTGGCTCCCGCCTCCTGCATGTGGTAACCCGAAATCGAGATCGAGTTGAATTTGGGCATGTTCTTCGAGGTGTACTCGAAGATGTCGGCGATGATGCGCATCGAGAACTCGGGGGGATAGATATAGGTGTTGCGCACCATGAACTCCTTGAGGATGTCGTTCTGGATCGTACCTGCCAGCTGGTCGAGCGTGCAGCCCTGCTCCAGACCGGCTACGATGTAGAAGGCCAGCACGGGCAGCACGGCGCCGTTCATGGTCATCGATACCGACATCTTGTCGAGGGGAATGCCGTTGAAGAGGACCTTCATGTCCTCCACCGAGCAGATCGACACGCCGGCCTTGCCCACGTCGCCCACCACGCGCGGGTGGTCGGCGTCGTAGCCGCGGTGCGTGGCGAGGTCGAAGGCCACCGACAGACCCTTCTGTCCGGCCGCGAGGTTGCGGCGGTAAAAGGCGTTGGACTCCTCGGCGGTCGAGAAGCCGGCATACTGGCGGATGGTCCACGGACGCATCACGTACATCGTCGAATAGGGGCCGCGCAGGAACGGGGCGATACCCGCCGCATAGTTCAGGTGCTCCATGCCTTCGAGATCCTCGGCCGTATAGGAGCCCTTGACGGGAATTCCCTCGGCCGTCAGCCACGGTTCTACCTGGCCGCAGCCCTTCGAGGCGCAGCAGCTTTTCTGTGCGCCCGCTTCGTATTTCAATTCAGAAAAATTCGGTCTCATAATTGTAGTGCGATAAGATTGTTAGGGCATCAGCTCACTTCGGAAAGTTCCCCTATCGGATAACGCTCATGCCCATAAAAAGCACTCGGTGCTTAGATTCCCATCTCTTTAAGGTAAAACTTCAGGGTTTCCAGGACATTCGATTTCACGTTGATGAAGTTCGTGATGCCCTGTGCCTCCAGTTCGGGCATGCAGGCGGGAGCTCCGGCGACCACGAGGATCGCCTTGCCTCCGAGCAGCTCCTTGACCTTCGGAGCGGCCTCGGCGTAGTCGTCGTCGGCGGCGCATACCACCACGATCTCGGCTTTCGATTCGAGGGCGGCTTTCGCACCCTCCTCGATCGACTTGAAGAAGGTGTTGTCCTGCACACGGATGCCGGCGCAGCCGAAGAAGTTGCACGAGAACTGGGCGCGGGCGCGGGCCATTGCCAGGCTTCCGCAGGTGAGCATGAACGCCTTGGGCTGCTTGCCCGAGCGATCGACGTGCAAACGCATCTCTTCGAAGGCCATGGCGCCGCGGTAGGGTGCCAGCGTGTTGCCCTCGGCCTGCTTGCGCGTCACGGCCTCGGCGGTGATCGCCTTGTCGGCGACCTCCGTGAAGTTGGGATATTGGTTGGCGCCGAGCAGCGTCTGGCGGCGCGTCGCAATGGCTTTGTCCTTGGCGGCGGCCGACGCGGCGATGCGCTCCTTGACGAAGCCGGCCTTGTAAGCCGCGGTGTAGCCGCCCTTCTCCTCGATTTCGAGGAAGAGCTTCCACGCCTCGGCGGCGATCGACTGCGTGAGGTTCTCGACGTAGTACGAACCGCCGGCGGGGTCTACCACCTGGTCGAAGTGCGACTCGTTCTTGAGCAGCAGTTCGACGTTGCGGGCGATGCGCTTCGAGAACTCCGTGGGGTTTTCGAATGCGGCGTCGAACGGCGTCACTTCCAGCGAGTGCACGCCGGCGATCGTGGCCGACATGGCCTCGGTCGTGCCGCGGAGCATGTTCACGTAGGGGTCGTATACGGTCTGGTTCCAGTCCGCGGTGCGGGCGTGGATCATCATCTTGCAGGCGCAGTTCTTCGCGGGGGCGTAGCCCTTGACGATGTTGGCCCAGAGCATGCGCGCGGCGCGGAACTTGGCGATCTCCATGAAGTAGTTGGAGGTCACCGAGAACGAGAAGCGCAGTTTGCGGGCAGCCGTGTCGGCATCGACGCCGGCGTCGGTCAGGCGGGCGAGGTAGTCGTTACCGGCCGAGAGGGCGAATGCCAGCTCCTCGACGATGGTCGATCCGGCGTTCGAGAAGATGCCGGCCGAGACGGTCACGATGCGGATGTGTTTGTACTCGCGGGTTCGTTCGATCAGCGACACGATCTTCGCAAAGCACTTTTCGCCGTCGGGCGAGCAGAAGTCGCCCTTCTGCGAGAGGCCCTTCACCAGCGGGTCGATGCAGAACGCAACGTGCGCATCGGCCATGAGGCCCTCTTTTTCGAGTTTGTCGAGCACCAGTCCGGCGACGTTGCCCGTCTGCATGCCGCAGAAGGTCAGTTCGACGGCCGGGATCGAGATTTCGCGGAGCAGTTCGTCGAGGTCGGCGGCCGTGAAGCCCTCCTTGGCGATCGAGAAGCCCAGCGAATCGACGCCCGAGTTGAGGAGTTTCAACGCCTCGGCGTTGGCCTCCTTCGGGCACTCGACCGCTACGGTCTGATGTACGTGCCAGCGGTTGTGGGTGCGCGTACCTCTCACGAACGGGAACTCGCCTGCCTGCGAGCCCAGGAACTGAATGCCTTCGAGGTTCTCGGCGCGGTAGTAGGGGCGGACATTGAAGCCTTCGCCCGTGCGCCACACCAGTTTGCGCTCGTAGTCGGCACCTTTCAGGTCGGCTGTTATGACCTCCTCCCACTTCTCGGTCGGGACCGGCGGGAACTCGGTGAACAGCTTTTCACGTTTGGTAATTGCCATGATTATTTAGAGATTAGTATGAGTGATGTTTCTTTTTGTTTCGAAATAGCGCATAAAGGTACAAATTAATTACCGAATTGTAACAAGAAATTGTTAGAAAAATAACAGTATTCCGGGGATTTTGTGGATTTTGCCGGCGGCGGCGTTTTCGGCGCTCCGGTGCCGGGAATCCGTCGGTTGTGGAATTGTAGTTGAAAATTAGGCTGAAATGTCCTGAAAATTCGGAGAAATCGGAATTTGCGATTTTTCGGCGTTCGGTGAAAAAATGGGGCTGTTTTTCGGAAAAATGCTGAAAAAATCGGGTTGTTCTTGGAAAAATGACCCTATTTTTCGGGAAAATGCTGAAAAAATCGACTGTTTTTCGAAAAAATAGTGATTTTGTAAAAACAACGTAACGATAAAATTCATACATTTGCAACCAGAACAGAAAACATGCCGACGCGGGGAAGCGATCCCAGGGTTAGTTAGGTCGGCGGCCCCTGCCGGGAGGCAGCCATCCGCTTGAATTTTTAGGTTAGGTTTTAGTTTGCAATTTTTTGGAAACTTCCCCGCGCGGTTTTTTTTCGAACCCCACAAATTCCTCTAAACTATGTCATTACTCAGGTTCAAGATGGTCGATGCGGCGATAAATCACAACGCCGTGGAGGTCAAGGCTCCCGAAGGTCGTCCTTCGGACTATTTCGGAGAGAAGGTATTCGGACGCGCCGCCATGCGTAAGTATCTCGACAAGAAGACTTACGCGGCGCTGCTCGACACGATGGACAACCGTACGCCGCTCACGCGCGAAGTTGCCGACAGCATTGCCGCAGGCATGCGCCAATGGGCGCTGGAACACGGTGCCGACCACTACACCCACTGGTTCCAACCCCTGACGGGCGGTACGGCCGAGAAGCACGACGCCTTTGCCGAACCCGACGGATTCGGGGGCGTTTTGGAGGAGTTCTCCGGCAAGCTGCTCGTGCAGCAGGAGCCCGACGCCTCGTCGTTCCCCAACGGCGGTATCCGCAACACCTTCGAGGCGCGCGGTTACTCGGCCTGGGACCCCGCGTCGCCGGCCTTCATCGTCGATACGACGCTCTGCATCCCGACCGTCTTCATCGCCTACACGGGCGAGGCCCTCGATTACAAGGTGCCCCTGCTGCGCTCGCTGACGGCCGTGGACAAGGCCGCCACGGAGGTGTGCCGCTATTTCGACAAGAACGTCCAGAAGGTCTTCTGCTACCTGGGCTGGGAGCAGGAGTATTTCCTTGTCGATGAGAGCCTTTGGGCCGTGCGTCCCGACCTGATGCTCACGGGCCGTACGCTCATGGGACACGAGTCGGCCAAGAATCAGCAGCTGGAGGACCACTATTTCGGGGCCATTCCGAGCCGGGTGATGTCTTTCATGAAGGATCTCGAATACGAGTGTCTGAAACTGGGCATTCCCGTCAAGACCCGCCATAACGAGGTGGCGCCCAATCAGTTCGAGCTGGCTCCGGTCTACGAAGAAGCCAACCTGGCCAACGACCACAACCAACTGCTGATGACCGTCATGGACAAGATCGCCCGCCGCCACCAGTTTCGGGTACTGCTCCACGAGAAGCCTTTCAAGGGCATCAACGGCTCGGGCAAGCACAACAACTGGTCGCTGGGCACCGATACGGGCGTGAACCTGCTGGGTCCGGGCAAGACCGCTTCGGAGAACTTGCAGTTCATCACGTTCCTGGTCAACGCCATTTCGGCCGTGTACAAGCACAACGGTCTGCTGAAAGCGTCGATCATGAGTGCCACGAACGCTCACCGTCTGGGAGCCAACGAGGCGCCCCCGGCCATCATCTCGACCTTCCTCGGTACGCAGGTGTCGGCCGTGCTGGACAAACTGGCTGCTTCGAAGGGCGACGACGCCATCCGTTTCGACGCCAAGAACGTCTTCAAGATGAGCGGCATCTCGCACATCCCGACGCTGCTGCTCGACAACACCGACCGTAACCGCACCTCACCGTTCGCCTTCACGGGCAACCGCTTCGAGTTCCGCGCCGTGGGTTCGTCGGACAACTGCGCCGAGGCGATGATCGCGCTCAACACGGCGATGGCCAGCGAGCTCACCGAGTTCCGGAAGGCCGTGGACGCCAAGATCGAGAGCGGAATCAAGAAGGAGAAGGCCATCTACGAGGTGCTCAAACAGATGATCAAGGCTTGCAAGGCCATCCGCTTCGACGGCAACGGCTATTCCGAAGAGTGGAAAGCCGAGGCGAAGAGGCGCGGGCTGGACTGCGAGACTTCGACGCCGCTGATCTTCGACCGTTACATCGACAAGGAGAGCGTGAAGTTGTTCAGCGATATGGGCGTCTTTACGAAGGTCGAGCTCGAAGCTCGCACCGAGGTGAAGTGGGAGACCTACACCAAGAAGATCCAGATCGAGGGGCGCGTGCTGGGCGACCTGGCGATGAACCACATCGTGCCGATCGCGTCGAAATACGAAGCGCAGCTGCTCGACAAGGTTTACAAGATGTCGCAGATCGGGGGGCTGGACGCTTCGTCGGACATCCGGCTCATCAAGAAGATCCAGAACCATACGGCCGAGATACAGCGGCTCACGGGCGAGATGATCGACGCCCGCAAGGTCGCCAACAAGATCGAGGAGCCGCGTGCGAAGGCGATCGCCTACCACGACACCGTCGCCGTCTGCTTCGACGAGATCCGCCGCCACATCGACAAGCTGGAGGAGATCGTCGATGACCAGATTTGGCCGCTGCCGAAGTACCGCGAACTGCTGTTCCTCCGCTGATTCTCTGTGATAAGCCACTGTCTGCGGTACATTCCGAACGAGCCGGAGCAGGAAATACATCCGTATTACCCGCTCCGGCTTATTTTACGATACCCCGTGTCAGGCAGTTGCTGACGGGAACCCCTGTGTCCGGGGGAGGCATGAACCGGCTCCATCAAATCAAAACCGGGAACATCTTTCGAAGATGTTCCCGGTTTTCGTTCGACCTTGCAGGGTCTATTCCTCGTCGCGGTACATGTGTTCCACGTAAATGGCGTGCTGCATCGCCTCGCGCTTCGCAATCGAAGGCTTGGTGAAGT
>ENA-UEQN01001202-UEQN01001202.1-human-gut-metagenome-genome-assembly--contig:-NODE-1202-length-21317-cov-5.675235_pt1 | contig 21317 bp, 19 predicted proteins | sample MGYA00242940_ERZ507944 | MGnify/ENA primary metagenome ERZ507944 (study PRJEB26167, sample SAMN06115449) | human gut metagenome | host: Homo sapiens | place: China:Fujian | collected 2015-08-20... | reverse complement strand
AAAGTACTTTATGTTATTAAATATGTCATTTCCAATCGTAGAATACCAAAACATCGTGAAATCCCAGTTCTTCCATGTAGCGGAAGCATTTAAACTCAAGATCAAGTCTGGATGAGGACTACCGATGAACGTACGATCTTCACCATTAACTTTACCATCGCCATTGCGATCCTCGAACTTGAACTTACCAACCATCTGCTCTGGTTTCAACTCTTCTTTACTGCTTATACCATAAGGCAGTGGTGAGTTCTTAACATCATCAGCAGACTCATAGAAACCAATTATATTATAGCCAAAGAAAGAAGATATAGGTTGTCCTTTCGTTGTACGAGTAACATGTTCACCCTCAAAACGAGCACCGGCTTTGCCGATAAAGAAATCGTCCGTATTAGACAGCTTTAAAACCTCATTCTTATAAGCGGAAGCATTTACGCCGATATCCCAGCCCCAATCACCTTTAGAATCTCTATAATTAAATGTCAGATCCCAACCGGTATTCTTCATATCACCATAATTTAAATATGGCTTGCCTATCTCGCTACCTGCCAATCCAGAATAAGCCGCCTCGATTAACATATCCGAAGTCTTCTTGTAGTACCACTCAAAACCTAATCCAAACTTCCCATTCAAAAAACTGGCATCAAGACCAACATTTGTCATCTCTGTAGCTTCCCATTTCGTATCCTCATTACCATATTTATCCAAACGGAATCCAACCATTGATCCAGAGTTAGAAGCACCCAGGTCATAATTCGTGTTTGTCGGTTTTGTTGCGTACTCAAACGCATAGTTAGTCTTACGACTCATCTCGGAGTTACCTGTTTGTCCATACCCTACACGCAACTTCAAGTCATCCAACCAATCCTTTGTGTTTTCCATAAATGACTCCTCAGAAATACGCCATCCTAAAGATACGGAGGGGAACACACCATAACGATTCGCTTTAGCGAAACGAGATACACCATCACGACGCACGATACCCGTAATTAAGTATTTGTCTGCAAAAGAATAATCCACACGTGCAAACATTCCGAATAGAGCAAACTCTCCCTTATATTCAGATTCAGCCCTACGACGCGCATCGTTCTCTCCCATATTCAATACCCATGTATTCATGTTGTCTTCCATTAGATAACCGAAACGCTGTCCCGTCATCTTACGTCCTATACCGTCACGAATAGCCTCTGTACCCAACAAAACGTTCAACTTATGAACATCCTTAAAGACAGTGCTATAAGTCAAAGTATTCGTCCAAACCCAACGAAAATTGAAGCCAGATATCTCCTCTAGATTATTGGTACCAGGGCTTTCAGAGAACTCTAGATTTTTCTTATCCATACGATAAGAATAATTATTCGTATAATCTAGACCAAAGTTCGTACGGAATGTCAAGCCTTTAAACAAATCCGCCTCAGCCCACAAGTTACGAAGATACGACTGTTCGTCCAATAATTATCTTTGTTTCTTTCTTGAATCGCCACAGGATTCTGGAAATTACCAGTACCTGTTATCTTTGAACCCGCATAATTACCATGTGTATCACGTACAGGAACCCAAGGAGAGGCTCTATAAGTCCAAGAATATGCGCTAGATTCTGCGGCAGCAGCCTGCAAACCATTATCTTTAGAAAACGCATAGGTCATATTCTCCCCCGCACGTAACCATGGGCGAATATTAAACGATGTATTCGCACGTACTTGATATCTCTGGTAATAAGAATCAATAACCGTACCATCTTGCTTAAAGTAGTTCGCACTTACATTGTATGTTCCCTTCTCTGTACCTCCGGATAAGCCTATCTGATGGTTTTGCATCAAAGCCGTACGATCAACAGCGTCCCACCAATCCGTATCTGAGAAAGGTACGATTTGGTTATCGGGATAACTATAATCATCCATATTAATATTCTGACTTCCTTGTGCTCCATTTGTTGTCAGATAATTCGGAATGATTGGCTTTGGCCCCTTTCCGAACTGAGGATGTTCCGGGACTTCATCTACGCCACGAATCGTATAAGAGTTCTGCTGTGACTCCCATTCCAATGCCAAACGATCCGCAGAGTTCAGCACCTCATACCTCTTTGTCGTTTTTTGCATACCGATATAACCGTCATAGGTAACTTTCGGCTGTCCTGATTTAGTACCCTTCTTCGTAGTGATCAAGATAACTCCATTCGCTGCCTGCGCACCATAAATAGCCGCAGCAGAGGCATCTTTTAACACCTGCATGCTTTCAATATCGTTCGGGTTCAAGCTACTCATGTTTTGGTTACGAGTAGAAACACCATCAATTACATACAACGGGCCATTGTCATTAACTGAGTTAATACCACGAATACGAACCATCGTGGCCGAACCCGGTGAACCAGATTGTCCCACATACACACCTGCAGCTTTACCTTGCAACTGCTGAGCCGCAGAAGATCCCGAAGAGGCCAGCAACTCTTTCGTATCGACTACCGCCACAGAACCAGTGATGTCCTTCTTCTGCTGCGTACCGTAACCTACCACGATAACCTCGTCAAGGTTCTGGGTATCTTCTTTCAAGGTAACATTTACCACACTGCCCGAAGCAGGAATTTGCTGAGATACATAACCGATGTAGGAAACGACTAAAATGGAGTTGGGCTCAACTTCCAAGGAATACTTACCGTCAAGGTCGGTAATCGTACCGTTTGTAGTACCTTTTACTACAACATTCACACCCAAAAGGGGTTCACCCTTTGCGTCAGTTACCGTACCGGTAACTTTCTTAGCTTGTTGGGAAATGGACACATTCGCGTTGGACGCGTGGATTGGAGGGGTCACGCCCGCACCGACCATCAAGAAACAAAGTGCCAAACCCAGCCCACCTTTAACAAAAGCCAACTGTTTGTTCATCATAACACAAAAATAGGTTAACATTAATATTCGTATCCACTCTTCGGATACTGGCGCAAATATAATTTATTATTTCATAAAAAACAATATTATGCCTATTTTTTCCACATTCCTTTATTTTTCCTGAACATACGCGCACGCAAACAAGCATTGAATATCGAAAAAGGGGCATCTTTGTAAACAAAAAGACAATGCCACAGAAAGTGGCGATATGTTAAAACGCATGTTTAAAATATATCATCTATTCTTAAATTCCACAAACTTTTTTTACCGAATCATCAATATCTACCCCGAATAATGAGCCGATAGCCCCCTATAAAACAAAAGAGGACGCCGTTTTACCGGCTGCCGGCTATCGATTTACTCACGATATTCGTTACGGCCTCTTGCATCTTCTCGATGACACCGCTGTTTTCCATCCCGTATTCGGAGGCGATCGTCTCCAGATTCGGGGAACCGACCCAAACCTTGCCGTCCGCATCTTCCCAAACGGAGATACGTAGCGGCAGCTCCAAGGAAATGGACGGATCTTGCCGCATCAATAAAGTCCCGACCTTCGGCGAGCCGAAGACGATCACCTTATTCGGAGGCAGCTCCATCCCTACCTCGCTAGCGTTTCGCCCATGATCGAACAGGGCGAACACGGAACCTCCTTGAGACTTGATGATCTCCTCGATCCGCCGCATCGTCTCATCCACGCTAAACGGGCTTACCGCTTTTTCCATCAAACGATTCTTTTTCTCCTTGGCGAACGAGCCGACAGGTATCAGCATCAAAAGGAGCAATAGATAGGCGATTTTCTTTTTCATGGAATCTATGTGTTATAAAGATTTATTTTTAGGTTTAAGATCTCGTGGCAAATGTATGTAAATAAAAAGAGGATGCCAAATAAATGACATCCTCCCTAGCTTATATATTATATAATGTATAAGTCTGTATTAAGCTTGCTCCAACTGCAAAGTCTTAGTCGGCTGGTCGCAAACCTCCGTCGGACCGAAGTACTGGATCGGACCCGGATATACATAGCTAGTAGTCAAAGCCCACTCGTCACGGTTAGCGGCGAACGCCTTGAAAGGAGCGCCGTCAAGCTTAACCAAAGCCTTCTGGATAACCGGCTTCATCTCGCCATGACGTTTTTCCATGTTCATCATCATAGTAACAGGGATACCACCGGCGATCCATTGATCAGCGGGAGCGGTCGTGTTACGTACGGAAGACATATAACCTGTCTTACCGGCGGCGATCAAGCAAGATGCCGTGTAACCCAAAGAGTAGCAGTAGTCCGCATCGTAGTTAGACGGAGCGGCGCAACGACCCTCGTAACCAAAGAAGTGGTGTTGTGCGGCGAACTTGCCTACGTACTTGCCCTCGGCCTTCCACTCAGCCAATTTCTTGCCAACCATCTCAGACAATAACTTCTCAGTCTCGATCAAAGAAACCTGTACGTTTCCGTGCGGGTCACGGTCCAAAGACAACTGACGAGCTACGCCCTCCGGAAGAGAAGCGTACAGATCAGAGTTCTCCTTCGTCAACTTGCTGATGATATAAGCACGTTGCTCGCTCTTCTTGATCATCTTGAACTCAGCGTCGTGCTTAGCCAAGAAGTCGTTCAACTCGGCGATCAAGCGTTTCATAGCCGGAACGAACTCGATCAAGCCCTCAGGGATCAATACCGTACCGAAGTTATTACCCTCGGCGGCACGTTTAGCCACGATACCAGCCACGTAAGTAACGATATCGTCCAAAGACATATTCTTCTCCTCAACCTCCTCGGAGATGATACAAACGTTCGGTTGAGTCTGCAAAGCGCACTCCAAAGCGATATGAGAAGCGGAGCGACCCATCAATTTGATGAAGTGCCAGTATTTCTGGGCGGAGTTACAGTCACGTTGGATGTTACCGATTACCTCGGAGTAAACCTTGCAAGCCGTGTCGAAACCGAAAGAGGTCTCGATCTGGGCGTTCTTCAAGTCACCGTCGATCGTCTTCGGGCAACCGATTACCTGTACGCCGGCACCGATAGCCTTGTAATACTCAGCCAATACGCAAGCGTTCGTGTTAGAATCGTCACCGCCGATAATAACCAAAGCCTTGATATCAAGCTCTTTCAAGATCTGAAGACCTTTATCGAATTGCTCTTTCGTCTCTAATTTCGTACGTCCGGAACCGATCATATCGAAACCACCCGTGTTACGGTACTCGTCGATAATATCAGCCGTCAATTCCATATATTTATGATCGATCAAACCGCCCGGGCCCAAGATGAAACCATACAGACGAGAATCTGCGTTGTGAGCCTTGATACCATCGAACAAACCAGCGATCACGTTGTGACCACCGGGAGCCTGACCACCGGAAAGGATCACACCAACGTTCATGACAGGCATAGCCTTCTCCTCGTTACTCTTCTCGAATGTAACGATCGGCATTCCGTAAGTGTTCGGGAACAATTTCTTGATTTCTTCCTGATCGGCTACTGATTGAGTATACTCGCCGTCAACGGCTTTCACTGCACCTTTCAACGCAGCGGGTACCTTCGGTTGGTAAGCTGCTCTTGCGATTTGTAATGCACTCTTTGTCATTTCTTAATTGATTTATTTAGAAATTATTTGATACGTGTTCAAAAGTGACGCGAATATAAGGAAAAAAATCCGTATTAATAAAAGAGAAGGGGGATATGTTCATTCAAAATAGCATCGAAAAAAACTTCCGGGAAATCACTGGTAAACTTGCCCTCATCATTATAACCGATCAACCTTCAACAAGAAGAGGGTGTGTCACCATGAAGTGAACACGAGAAAACAGGTAGCTTACTGTATATTTTACTTGACTATTTTTTACACGGTCGTGTTTTTCCAAAAACACGTACGTAATTTTCAAGAAACACGGTCGTGTTTTTTCGAAAACATGTACGTGTTTTACTCAAATCTCCATCATAATTTATATCCATCTAATTATAAGCCAGTTATAAACCATTTCAAACAAATGCTTTATTGTATTTTTTTAATCCGTTTACTCTGTAGGCTACTTCAATGGCACAATAGAGTAAACTATTCATCAACTTGCACCTAATTATCACAAAAGACTTCGTATATTTACACCTTCTATTAACGTTAGTTAATCACAAAATTCGATGCGAAAAAGCCCTCTTGCACTCCTATTATCGCTTATCTGCCTGATCTCGTCTCATAACGAGATACAAGCGCAAGGACATCCCCCGACAGATTCATTGCGACAACGGGCCGCAGCGAGCGTGGGTAAGGAAAAGCATGATCTACTGATGCGTATAGCCATGTCCACCAACGATATCGCCGACTGGGACGCTACGCTCAACGACGCTATCGACCGGTGCGACACCCCGGCCATCTGCCGATCAAGGCTGAATCGCATACAATGCCTCTTTAATTTCTACTCCGTGGATTCGGCTATCATCGAGGCACGAGAGAGCCTTCCTTTTATATTGAATGCCAAGCAATACAGTTTCTACTTCTCCACCTATAATACTTTTATATCCGGATTGTTCAAGCAAAGACGGTTCGACGAGGCCCGTGAGGAAGCCACAACCATGTTCGAGACGGCGCAACAGGTTAAACAACCGGTAGGCATGACGATGGCCTTGCAGGTACAAGGCAGCATGTATTATAAACTCGGCTTGTACGACCAAGCCCTCACCTCGCTGGAAAAAGGGATCGCTATATGCCCCACTTACGAGAATGGTGAGAACCAAGTACTCTACATCTCGGCCGTTCTTTACGAATGGCTCTTCATGACCGCCCTGAAGGTGAACGACACAGAACGCATATCCCGTTACGCCGACAGCTACGCCGCCCTCGTCAAATGGAGAGACGAGCATGGGAAAGTGGACCCGACCGGACATTATCCCGTCACCTCCCGCTCTCTCCAAGCCTTGTCTTTCCTGAAAAAAGGGCAAATAAAAGAGACGAGACGATTGCTGGATGAGGCAGCCCGGTTTATTCATCCCCAGATCCCGGCCAACGCTTATGAGCATTTTTACGAGGCTCGTCGAGAATTACGGAAAATGACAGGAGATTACCAAGGGGCTATCAAGGATATGGATATCCTGTTAACTGCTCATGAGGGTGACCTATCTTTCTATATGGACGATTTGTTGAAGAAAGCGGAACTTCTGGCTCATTCCGGAGATCCCCGATCCTGTATATCGCTCTATCATACGTATATACAGGTGAAAGACTCGGTAAACCGGTTGGATATCGCCTCTCGGATGGATCAACTACGGACTATTTACGAGGTAGACCGGCTCAACCAAGAGAGGCAATACGCAAGGAACTGGATGTTCACCGCCTTTACCGGTTGCTTGCTCCTTTTCCTTTTGCTAGCGGGATATATTATCTATTCCCAACGCCTAAAAGCGAAGAACCAAGTACTCTACAGACGCATACAGGAACAGATCCGGCAGGAAAATAAGGCGGTGGAAACCATTAAGCAAATACCCGAGAACGATCTTTCCCGGGAATTACGTTTATTCATAAACTTGAACGAGTTATTGGAAAAAGAAAAGCTATACACCGATCCCACCTTGAACCGGGATGATCTGGCACAACGTTTGGGGACCAACCGTACCTACTTGATGGAAGCCGTACGTACTTACGGCGGGAATATGACCGTCCGCGAATATATTTATGACTTTCGTCTAAAGCATGCCGCCGAACTGCTCTCCTCTCCCTCCGCCCTCTCGATCGATCAAATATGCTATGACTCCGGGTTCGCTTCCCGCTCGGTATTTTACCGCCTTTTCCGACAGAGCTATGGCCTGTCTCCTAACGAATATCGAAAACTTGCGGAGAAAGAAAAAGAAAATTAAAATACTATATTTCAAAAACTTGCGCCACACGGACAAATGTTTTGCGCCACACGGACAGCTTTTAGGATTACTATTCGCATATTGAAACGATATCTGTTAATCCTAAAAACAAGCTATATATGAAGACAAATTATTTTTTTCTCCTTTTCTTTCTTTTGATTCTGATGGGATGTTCGGATGACAAAAACATTCCGGATATCCCGGCCTCCACAGAGGACACCTATGAAGGAGTACACGATCTGATCAGTTTCACGAAAGAAACCGAAGATTTCACGTATGGAGACCTGACTTTCCACATCAAGACTCCCGACGGGAACATTATCCAACGGAAAGCCAAGCACCGGCGATTATCCGGGACTTCCCTATTCACTATGGAAAAAGGGCTGAAGGAGGGTAAATACCAGCTACTATATATGGAATATACCATCCAATCGGATTGCCCGGACATTGACGGGCGGAATGGGGAGTTCGGCATGGGGTGCTACATTACCGTCAGTGAGAATGGGATCTCCACCGAAACCAACCGTGACGAGCGAATCGGCCTGTATGGGAACGGTACGCCGGAAGATCCGTACCGGATAACCTCTGCCGATGATTTGGCGAAGATACAAGAAGCGATCCTCAACTTCCACAACAATGGTAACCTTGTTAATTCCTACACCTGCTTCGAACAACAAAATGACATTAGCATGGCCAACTATAATGACCAATGCGGCTGGGAGGGCAACTGGTACCAGATCGGATTATCAGCCAGTTATCCTTTCACGGGCTATTATGACGGCAACGGCTATACGATCCGGGATTTGAAAATGTTAGATAAAAACGCCGTGGGCGCTAGTTTGTTCGGCTTCGTAAATCAAGCCATCATCTCGAATCTCACCATCGAGAAAGCCACCATAACCGGCTATGGAGCGCTATCGGCTATCGTAGGAGCCGTTACCACCAAGGGGGGAAGCATCAATAAGACATTTATAAAAGGGTGCGTAGTAAAAAAATCCACCATCGAAAGCCGTAGCGATGGCGTAGTCACGGACGGCATGGCCATAGGCGGGATCGCCGGCATGGTAGACCCGAACGTAAATCTCTGGATAGATTCCTGCTCGGTAGAGGATTGCACTATAAACGGGGCGATTGCCGTAGGAGGAATCCTTGGCGGAGGAACAGTGTACTCAATGACACAAATCACGAACTCCCACAACCGGAATACCAAGGTAACCGCATCTTACAATTGTGCCGGAGGAATCGTTGGGTACGCCGATACGCTCTATGTATATTCATGCAGCAATAATGGCACTATCAAAGGTGCCGCATCCACAACCGCTCCTCCCGGAAACCTTCCTGCCAATTCTATATATAATGTAGGAACGGGCGGGATCGCCGGAGGAAGCGGATTGAGCACCATCATTTCCAGCCGAAACAGCGGGACGGTGCAAGGAAGCAGGGGCGTAGGGGGAATTATCGGAAGCACACTGGTAACTACCCAGCCGAGAACTTATTATAATAACACGTTTATCGGTTTTTGCTCGAACTCGGGGAATATAAACGGCGACAGTTATATAGGAGGATTATGCGGTGAGGCGCAACTTGGCGCTTATAAATCGTATAATGAAGGTATGATCGAGGCTAATTCATCCTTCGCTGGTGGAATTTTAGGATTCGCTCCCTTGGCCTCCATCACCAACACGGCGAATTTCAATAAAGTAATCGCCTCCTCTTATAGCGGAGGAATAGCCGGTTCCATCCTTGCCGGCTCGTTGGGTATTAACACGAATCTAGGGGAAGTAGCCTCCTACCATGAATATGCCGGTGGTATGATAGGAAGGGCAGGGAATACGCTTGCCATGAACTATTGTTCCAATTTCGCGCCGATATCAGGCTCCTCATACCTCGGTGGTATGATCGGCGAGGTAGGCGACGCAAAGAAATGGACGATCATGGATGGCGTATCCTTGGGGTTTGCCACATTCGAGCTGGCGTCTACTCTTGTCGGATTTGTCCCTTTCGCTAAAATCGTGGGAGAAAGCGGAGAAATCCTTGTTAACTGCGCCCTTACAGTACTTAGCCTCGTCTTAAATGATATCGATATTTTATCAGAAGGTTTTAGCGTATTCGGGCTTATTTCACACGGTCATCCGGAGATTATAGAAACAGAGAGGCTGAAAGGTGTCATTACCCATGATATCGCCATGTTGGAATCAGACATGGACACGAAACTGGCCAATAAAATAGATAACCTATCGTTCGCAAGCATCAAACTGAGGAGCAAAGATATGACAAATAGGTTCATGTCTAATCGAAAGGCATTAACAGAATGGTTTGAATGTGGGGCAAACCACCAGATTTATAGTGATGCGATGAATTATAAGAGAGGGTTGCTCTCCAAACAGATCCTTAAAAGCAAAAAAAACGAAGAAGTTCTACATACGGTTGTCAGTGGTGTTTGTTGCGCGGTCAATTCAGCCTTGCTTTTTGTTACAGTTATCACTTTCCCCGAAGGTGTTCCCGCTGTAGCCTTGATGGGAGGTGCGCTAGCGTTAGTCAGTTTCGGCAATTCGGTTTCGGCCACTCTTGATGATTTCGTGGAAAACTCCGTCGTTATCACACAATGCTTGAACGCCGGAGAGATTGGCCAATATAGCAGCGGAGGCTTGGTAGGCCAACTTCAGCAAAGCTGCCTTATCTCCGATTGTATAAATATGGGACGCTCAAATAAAAGAGCCAATGCCCTAATTGGAGTTGTCAATCCAAACGTAAGGGTAGGCAGGAACTTGAATGTCGGGGAGAATTGGTATCTTTTCGCACCTCCCGCATCCGTTTCTTATTTTGGGAATTACTGCATGCTGGGCACTGTAGAGCAACCGAATCCTGTGATTATGAACATATTCAGCTTACAAGACTTAAAGTCGGAAAAGACCTTTACTGGATGGGACTTTGATGTAAAATGGGAAATACCATCCAACGAAACAGGCAGCTTTCCGATCCCTAAGAAATCCGAGATGCAATTTGATAAACCTAATTTATAAATAAACGAACAAACATGAAAACATACACTAAAACAATATGGAATATATGCGCATGCATGCTTATCATCTTGCTCGGCGGATGCGCAGACGATGACATCATACGAAACGACTGCGGATCGACCTTGCAAGAGACAGAATCTCATCTAATAAGCACGTTCTCCTTGCCGGAAGGCAAAACTCCCATACAAGATACGAGAGAACAGATCTTTTTCCAGTTGAGATCGCTGAGCGATAACTCCATACAGCTCATGGAAGGTAAGATCCGGAAAAACGCGGGGATTCTTTCCTGTGAAATGTTTATCCCCAATAATCTGGTATTAGAAGATGGAGACTATATACTTTGGTTAAAATTCGATGAAGAAGGCAGCGTCTATCCACTAAGCTATCATCTGACATTCCGTGACAAGATGGTCAGTATGGTACGTGATACTAAATATATTTACGAGATGCTGAATGGCGAAGGTACGGAAGAGAATCCTTATCTGATTACTTCCACCAACGATTTCGCCTATCTCGTGTCTCAATTAGCCACGTACGACCGTAATTACGGATACGGGCAATTCTTCAAGCAAATAGCCGACATCAAAGCTCCTATCCCCAATTGCCTGTATCAAGGTAACGCTTATAAAAGCGCCCCGTTCGCGGGGAACTACGACGGCGATTCCCATAAGATACTAAACCTAACCTATCTCGGGACGAACGGTGGAGAGCAAAGCGACGCAATCGGGCTTTTCTCCATTTTACACGACGGGGCAGTGATCCGGAATCTTGATATAGAAGGAGCGGATATAGAGTATCCGGGGAATTGCTGCGGATTGCTTGCGGGAGTAGCTAACGGGAATATACGAATCGAGAATATAACCTTAAACGGTAATATCAAGTCCACGAAGGATAAAGTTGGCGGTTTAATAGGCTATATCGAGGGCAACGCCCAGTCGTTGGCACAAATCAGTATCCGGAATGTGCGATTGGGCGTCTCATTCTCGGAATCCGGCAGCTCTTATATCGGAGCGTTGATCGGCTGGGCCGAGAACGCTTCCATTCAAGTGGAGGATATCAGTAGCGACGGGATTTTCAAAAACTTGAGAGGGAATAATCATGTGGCCGGTCTGATCGGGAAATTATATGGTCAAATCGATGCCAGAAAAATTAAGCTGCAACATACCACCTTAAACGATTTCCCGATATCCGGAAACCAGAACGTAGGCGGATTGATCGGTGAGGCATTCTTACAGGCGGCATCCAATTTCAAAGACATAACCATCGACATGCCGATCAAAGGTAGCTCCTATGTCGGCGGATTGATCGGTCAGATCCGGTCGGAAACCCCTACCAATATCCTCATCGCCATCGAGAACTTCCAGTTGTCCAATCCGGCAAATCGGTCTCAAATCCAAGGGGGTAGTTATGTGGGTGGAATGATCGGATATTCCCACAAAACACACGCTAACGCATTTACGATAGAGCTTAAAGGGGAATCCTTGTTTCATGCCTCGATAACCGGGCAGTCTGTTATAGGAGGTATTTTCGGTTCTTTAGATGATACCCAAATACAATTTACCCCGGCCTCACGATTGTATATGGATAATGAATCCCTTGAAGCTTCTTCAGGGATTTGTGGCACTTTAGCCGGAGCCTTATCTTACCAAGAACCGGGGAAAGAAATTCTTTTGGATCCGGAAATATTGGTGATTAATCCCAACATCAAAATAAAAGGAGGAAATAACGTAGGAGGAATCATCGGAAAATTATATAATGGGACGTTGACAGGAACCTATACCCCCGAATTCAGTACCACGAACGTAATCGTGAGCAAGATTCCACGACCTATTTTCCCGGGTAACATAAATTCGGAAAAACCCTATCGAGAAAATGCCGCTTATGTTGGAGGAATTGTCGGATATGCAGATAAATCTACCCTCAGAAGACTCTTCACGCAACCTTCCATTTACGGCAGAAGTACAGTCGGAGGAATCATCGGATATGCGAGCGATACTCAAATATCAGATTGCGGCGTGAAAACAGAAACATTTAATAATGGGAATAATAGCGCCATTATGGTAGGGGGAATTATCGGACAAGCATCGTGCTCATCCCACTGTGAGTTTTCCAATCTAGTAAATTACAGTGATATCTCCTCAGGATCCAATTATATCGGAGGCATTTTCGGGAGTATGGTAGCAAGAACTACCGTAAAGATCAATAAAGTCGTGAATTTGGGTAAGCTATCAGCCACAAATAACATAGGCGGTATCATTGGAAAAAACGCTGGAAAAGGCATTGAGGTTTATGACGCAGCTAATTTCGGTACGATCCAAGGTATCGCAGGAGATAAAGAATACGGAGTGGGCGGTATAGCCGGTGCCTCTGAGGATGCCATTACAATTTATAAATCCGTTAACCACGGAAATATCACCATAAACAGGAACGCCAAGTATTATGGCGCAGGAGGTATCTTGGGGTATGTAAAACAAGGTGGAGCACACATCCGTTACTGCTGTAACCGGGCAAATATAGACTATCCGAAAGATAAAGAAGACAGCCATGGCATTGGAGGCATCGTGGGGAGCATAGAAAAGGCGAGTGATAACGACGACAGTTACGTACTGGATTGCTACAATATGGGAGAAATCAACGGACAGCAAAAAGCGACCGGCACGCTTGGTTCCGACTACCGGGGAGGGATCGTAGGAAACCTCGGAAGCCACGGGAGATGTTACCGGGCCGTAAACGGGGGCTATGTCCGCTTTGGAAACGCAGGTGTCGGATACGGCAACAAGAAGAACCTGACACATATCTATATCTTGCCCGGTACAGGCAAAGACTTTGGAGCAACGTATATCCCCCAACCAACCAGAGAAGATAAAAATATCTACCAAGGATTCGACTTCACGGGAGATCATGATCCCAACCGGCAACCGGTTTGGGTTCTGGGTGGCACATATAGCTCGGAGAATAAAATGCTACCCTACTTGCATTCAGGAACATGTTATTTCCAATTCGCAAAATATGCCCCATAAAATACACCCTCTTTAATACACTCTATATATATCCATACCGGGCGCGAACTATTCATCGGTTTGCGTCCGGTTTTCACAAAAGACTTCGTATATTCGCGAAGTCAATATTCCATATTTTAATACATTACTTACATAACACAAATACAAAATGAAAAAGTATCTTACTCTTGCCGCATCAGCCCTGCTCCTAGCCGCATGTAGCGAAAAACCGGGTTACGAGATCAACGGTACCGTAGCGAACACCGATCTAAACGGAAAATACGTTTACCTGTATGAATATGGCGTACAAGACGCCGCCCCAATGGATAGCGCATTGGTGCAAAACGGTACGTTCACGTTCAAAGGAACACAGGATGCCCCTGCCCTACGCAAACTCGCCTTCGCCGAGGATGTCGTGGAACCCAAACGTGCCGCTTCCGGCGAGAACGCCCCTTTCACAAGCATATTCGTATTGGAAAATGGTAAATTACAGGCTATTCTTGATGAGGCAGCTTCCGCCGTTTCTGGAACACCGGAGAATGACGGATTGAAAGCCCTGCAAGCACAAATGAAGACTTTGCGTGCGGATCTGGAGAAGCTTTCCGCCGACATGAAATCAGAGGATAAGGAAGTCGTAAGCGCCGCCGAGAAGAAATATGACGAGATCGACCAAAAGGTAACCGATGCCGTCAAGACTTACATATTGAATAATACGACCAAGCAATCCGCCGCCAAGTTATTATACGATTTCCGTTACAGCTTGGACGAGGCGGTCCAGAACGAGATTATCGCCAAGGCGGACTCCGCTTTCAAGGCCGTTCCGAACATCGATAAGCTCATGGCTCACCTAGATGTACTGAAAACCGTAGCCGTAGGCAAGAAGTTCGTGGACTTCGAGATGGCCGACCCGAACGGTAAGACGCACAAGTTATCCGAGTTCGTAGGCAATGGCAAGAACATCGTGTTGATCGATTTTTGGGCAAGCTGGTGTCCTCCTTGCCGCCGGGATATGCCGAATTTGGTAGCCGCTTACAAGAAATACAAGAACAAAGGTTTCGAGATAGTTGGCATCTCCTTGGATAGCAAGGCTGACGCATGGGCGAAAGGCGTAAAGGACCTGAATATCACATGGACCCAACTCTCCGACTTGCAAGGCTGGAAAAACTCCGGTGCTCAACTATACGGGGTAAACAGCATCCCTCACACCGTATTGGTGGATAAGGACGGAACGATCATCGCCAAGAACCTACATGGCGAGGAGATCGACGCTAAACTTCAAGAAATATTGAAATAATAATAACAATAACACGATATGTCCGCCCAAATCACGTTAAACTGGACGAAGGACTCGACTTTCGAGACCTTGCTGGACGGCCATAAGGTTACGATCGACACAACAGCCGAGAACGGGGGTAATAATGAAGGCCCCCGTCCCAAGGCTTTAATGCTGGTCGCCTTGGCCGGATGCAGCGCAATGGACGTAATCTCCCTTTTCCTTAAAATGAGAGTACGTTTCGACAAAATCTCTATCGACGTAACCGCAGAGACTTCGGATACGATCCCGATGGTATATACCGCATTCCACGCTACATACCATATCGACGGGAACATCGGGGACGCCGCCAAAATAGAGAAAGCGATTCGCCTTTCACAGGAAAAATACTGTGGCGTAGGACTTATGATGAAAAAGATAGGCCCGATTACCTACGATATCTTACTGAACGGCGAACCGCTTAAACCACAAAAACATGAAGATTAGAAAACAGTTCTTACTTTTATTTATCTCTACCAGTCACTTGTTCGTATATGCGCAAAACACGGAACCTTCAATGTTTACGAAAGAGGCTAACGAACAAATGGTGAAATCACTCCCATTTGATAACAAACAAGATTTTGAAGACGCTACCCGTGGCTTTATCGCCACGATAGACGAACCTTCCATTATCGACGAGACAGGAAAAGAGGTGTATGGATTAACCGTCTGGGATTTCCTGCGTCAAGAGGCTCCGGCATCCGCCAACCCTAGTCTTTGGCGACAAGGGCAACTCAACCGCATACACGGCTTATTTGAGGTATTACCCGGTAAAATATACCAGATACGAGGATTCGACCTCGCGAATATGACGTTTATCCGTAGCGATAACGGTTGGATCGTCATAGATGTATTGCTCTCGAAAGAGACGGCCCTAGCAGGTTATAATCTTCTGAAGAAACATGTAGAAGATCTTCCGGTCAAGGCGGTTATCTATACGCATCCTCATGTGGACCATTTCGCGGGAATAGACGCTATATTGGAGAACGCCCCCAATAAGCCCGAAACGATCGAGATCATTGGCCCCAAGGGTTTCTTTGAAGATGCCGTCAGCGAGAACCTGATGGCGGGTGTAGCCATGAGGCGAAGAGCGACCTATATGTATGGCCGCAGTCTACCTAAAAATGAGAAAGGAAATATAGGTACTGGTTTAGGACAAACTACCGCGGCAGGAACTACGGGCTTGGTCCCTCCTACCCGTGAGATATCCGAGGAGGGCGAGACTTTACGAATTGATGGTGTCGAGATCGTATTCATGTCCGTACCCGGCGCCGAGGCTCCCTCGGAAATCATGATGTACTTCCCTGGGATGAAAGCTTTCTGCGTAGCCGAGGAAATCAACCGTACCCTGCACAACCTGCTGACCTTACGAGGGGCGAAGGTCCGGAACGGCCAATTATGGAGCAAATATATCGACCGGGCGATCACGGAGTGCGGCGATCAGGTAGAGGTATCCTTCTCTACCCACCATTGGCCGACTTGGGGCAATAAGAACATCGTCGCTTACTGGGAAAAGCAGCGGGATCTATATCGCTACTTACACGACCAGACACTTCACCTCGCCAATCGAGGATATACACCTCGAGAAATAGCGGAGATGATTAAATTACCAAGCTCTATCGCCAACGAGTTCGCCAACCGGGGATATTATGGAACCGTTAGCCATAACGTAAAAGCCCAATATCAAATGTATTTCGGCTGGTTCGACGGCATCCCCGCCCATCTGAACCCACTCCCGCCGGTAGAAGAAGGTAAAAAATACGTAGAGGCTATCGGAGGAGAGGACGAGATAATGAAAAAGGCACGAGAGGCATACAATCAAGGAGAATACCGTTGGACGGCTACTTTGCTGAACCATCTCGTTTTCGCTAATCCAAAGCATAAACCCGCCCGCCAATTACTTGCGGACACGTACGCTCAATTGGGCTACCAAGCGGAAAGCGGTCCGTGGCGTAATTTCTACCTGACCGGAGCTATGGAACTGACCGAAGGCATCGCTGGTAAAGGCAAGGCCAACTCAAACCGGGCACGTATGTCCCAGAACCTAAGTCCCGAAATGCTATTCGATTTGCTCGCTATCCAAATAAATGGAGAAAAAGCGGCCGATAAAGACTTAATAATAAATATTATCTTAACCGACACAAACGAACAGGCCACCTTGATCTTAAAGAACGGCGCTTTATCGAACCGCATCGGCCGGCTCCATCCGGCCCCTACCGTAACTTTGGAAGGAGACAAACAAGTCATCTACGCAAGCCTCATGCAGCCGGAGAGTATAGCGGCAAATCTGCAAAACCATAAGTTATCGGTAACCGGGAAACTTGAAAGCCTAAAAGAGCTATTCTCCACTTTTGAGGCTCCGGACGCTTATTTTAATATCATCGAGCCTTAAACCTTTCCCGCCTCTTGCATGGCTGGATTAAAAAATTTATCTTTGTGCGATCTTTAGAGAAAGCGATATTACTATAAAATTAGCATAAGGTTTTATTACACTTTAATATAATAAATTAGCGATTATGATTTATTCACATGAAGTTCAACACATGTGTGTTGTAAAGAAGGGAGCTAACCACCAGTGCGCTCCGATTCCTGAAGAAGGAAAGTGGGTTAGAGCAACTCAGATCACTGATATCTCTGGTTTGACTCACGGTATCGGTTGGTGCGCACCGAAACAAGGTGGATGTAAGCTGACATTAAACGTTAAAGAAGGAATCATCCAAGAGGCTCTTGTAGAGACAATCGGTTGTTCCGGTATGACTCACTCAGCGGCTATGGCTTCTGAGATCCTTCCGGGTAAAACCCTTTTGGAAGCATTGAACACAGACCTTGTTTGTGACGCTATCAACACCGCTATGCGCGAGTTGTTCTTGCAGATCGTTTACGGTCGTACACAGTCCGCTTTCTCTGAGGGAGGTCTGCCTGTAGGCGCTGGCTTGGAAGACCTTGGTAAAGGTTTGCGTAGCCAAGTGGGTACGATGTTCGGTACATTGGCTAAAGGTCCCCGCTACTTGGAGATGGCCGAGGGATATTGCACACGCATGGCATTAGACGCTGATGACGAAGTAATCGGTTATGAATTCATCCACTTGGGTAAATTCATGGATATGGTTAAGAAGGGTATGGACGCTAACGAGGCACTGGAAAAGGCGAAAGGCTCTTACGGTCGTTTCAAAGAAGCTGTAAAATATATCGATCCTCGTAATGAATAAGAAAACATTTACACGTGTCCTCATCGGGCTGAGCGTTATCACGGCTGTGGCTACGCTTATCACGTATTTCGTGATGAAGCCGGAGAAACCGTGGTTGGCGTTTTACGTGGCTTGTTGTGGCGGTGTATTGGTTTTCAACTTTCTGATATCTTTATTCCTAGTAAATAAGAATTTTAAAAAGTAAAAAAATAATATGGCTTTATTTGAAAGTTATGACCGTCGTATTGATCATATCAACGCGGTATTAAACGAATATGGTATCAACGGTATCGAAGACGCAAAGGCTATCTGCGATGCTAAGGGTATCGACCCTTATACAATGTGTAAGGAAACTCAACCGATTTGTTTCGAGAACGCTTGCTGGGCTTACGTAGTAGGTGCCGCTATCGCTATCAAGAAAGGTTGTACGAACGCTGCCGAGGCTGCCGAGGCTATCGGTATCGGTTTGCAGGCATTCTGTATCGCTGGTTCTGTTGCTGACGACCGTAAGGTGGGTATCGGCCACGGTAACTTGGCCGCTCGTTTGCTTCGCGAGGAGACTAAGTGTTTCGCTTTCTTGGCTGGCCACGAGTCTTTCGCCGCAGCTGAGGGTGCTATCAAGATCGCCGAGATGGCAAACAAGGTTCGTAAAGAGCCTTTGCGTGTTATCTTGAACGGTTTAGGTAAGGATGCCGCTAAGATCATCTCTCGTATCAACGGTTTCACGTATGTACAGACTCAGTTCGACTACATGACAGGTGAGGTGAACGTTATCGAGGAGAAAGCTTACTCTAACGGTCTTCGTGCGAAAGTTAAGTGCTACGGCGCTGACGACGTTCGCGAGGGTGTGGCTATCATGCGTAAGGAAGGTGTTGACGTATCTATCACGGGTAACTCTACGAACCCGACTCGTTTCCAACACCCGGTAGCCGGTACTTATAAGAAAGAATGTATGGAGAACGGTCACCCGTATTTCTCTGTTGCTTCTGGTGGTGGTACGGGCCGTACTTTGCACCCGGACAACATGGCCGCTGGTCCTGCTTCTTATGGTATGACCGACACGATGGGCCGTATGCACGGTGACGCTCAGTTCGCCGGTTCTTCTTCCGTACCTGCTCACGTAGAAATGATGGGCTTCTTGGGTATGGGTAACAACCCGATGGTAGGTGCTACGGTTGCTGTAGCGGTTGCTATCGAGGAAGCTATGAAGAAGTAATCAACTAAACAATAAAATAATTGTTTATATATAGACTCCTGTGATCTTGATGGTTGCAGGAGTTTTTATTTTACTTATCAAAAGGAGAAAAAGGATGACACTAAACATAGACCAAGAGAGTTGTATCAAATGCGGGAAATGCGTACGGGTATGCCCTTCGGATATATTCACGCAAGAAAGGGCCGGAGAGACGATCGGGCTGGTACGTGTGGAAAGCTGCATCGTCTGCGGGCATTGCGTGGATGTATGTCCGACGGGTTCCGTGTCGCACAGCGAATTCCCGCCGGAGAAAACGCATACGATCGATTACAGCCAAATGCCTACGCCGGAGCAGGTGATGTTGCTGATCAAGTCACGCCGTTCCAACCGGACATTGACCTCGAGGCCCGTCCCCAAGGAGATGCTGGACAAGATCGTGGAGGCCGCTCATTCCGCGCCGACGGCTACAAACTCCCAAAGCCTCTCGTTCACCGTCGTCACCGATCCGCAAAAGCTACGGCAGGTGAGCGATTATACGATAGGTGTGTTCGACTCCTTGGCGAAGCTATTATTGAATCCCGTCGTGAAATGTGTGGTCAAGCCGTTTATGAAGGATGTCTATAAATACGTACCGGTATTCAATCGGTTGAAAGAGGAACACAAGGCGGGTAAAGATCCGATTCTCCGGAAAGCCACCGCCCTGCTACTGATCCATACACCGAAGTCCAACCGATTCGGAAGTGAGGACGCTAACCTCGCTTATCAAAACGCCTCCTTGATGGCGCAATCGCTTGGGGTAAGCCAGATCTATATGGGCTTTGTGCTCACCGCTATCCGGCAGGAAGGAAAAGATACGCTCGCCAAGACTCTAGGGATCGACGGCAAGATACAAGCGATCATGGCGCTCGGCATACCGGCTTTTAAGTATCCGAAGTATACGGACCGGAAAGAGATCGTCAAGAACTATATCGAATGAGACTTGATGGAGACAACCTTGTCGACCGGGGTATGCGATCCATTGGATTACGCATCGTAAGTCAATGGATTACGATACGTAAGTCATTGACTTATGGTTCGGATCTCATAGGTTTACCGGGCTAGGATCACTCCCGATCACCAGAACTTATTATGCTCCGGGCTGTATTCAAAACCAGCGTCTTTAAGCTTTGTAAGAAGGGATTTCTTGTTCACTTGCAAATCCTCGCATAAATCGTCGAGGGAAGAATAATTGTCACGAAGTTTCATATTGACGAAGCTGAATAGCATCATCGGATCGTTTGGTAATGACATAATCTTACGAATAAAAATGTTATCTATGTTTTACAACACAAAGATAATGCTTTTTCGCCAGATGGAACCCAGACACGATCCTTATTATTTGAATATCGGTACGCAACAAAACAACCTACAAACTGGTTTTAAATAACGAGAACTTATAATTCAATTGAATGACATGAAAAAATATGTATTAGTAGTAGCGGTAGCCGCAGCCCTATTCAGCTGTAGCGGCAACCCAAAGGCAGACGCCACGCACAGGATTCAGCAGATGCAGATAAGACAGCAGACGCAGAAGGTACAAAGACAGAATATCCTCTGACCATCACAACCTATGATTATGATGGAAATGAAATCGAAACAACCTATGAAAAGGCACCGGAGAAAGTTCTTGCTGTATATCAGGGAAGCATTGAAACCATGCTTGCACTTGGCCTGGAAGACCGTCTGGTAGCTACTGCAGGTCTTGACAATGAAGTTCCGGATGAACTTAAAGATGCATTTTCAAAAACAAATTATCTTGATGAATTTACCCCATCCCTTGAGACTGTAACGATGTTGGAGCCAGACATGATCTTATCCTGGAGTTCCCTGTTCTCTGAT
>ENA-UEQN01001192-UEQN01001192.1-human-gut-metagenome-genome-assembly--contig:-NODE-1192-length-21407-cov-6.749930_pt1 | contig 21407 bp, 15 predicted proteins | sample MGYA00242940_ERZ507944 | MGnify/ENA primary metagenome ERZ507944 (study PRJEB26167, sample SAMN06115449) | human gut metagenome | host: Homo sapiens | place: China:Fujian | collected 2015-08-20... | reverse complement strand
ATACTATCCGCTATGTCCATTATCTTCTTGGATGTAAATGCTATTCACTTAGCAACAGTACTCATATTTGGCATTTTTTGTCCACTGCCATATAACTAATGCCCTATAGCGAGCAAAAAACAGGCCGCAGTCCATCGCTGCGGCCTGTTCGGAAGCAAAAGTGGGCGCTAAGCGCTGTAACCCATCGCCTGCAGGACAAACATGACGACCGTGAGCACCGTAATCACACCGATAGTCGCCCAAGTGAGCACATTCCACACGCGGCCGTTGCGGTTAGTGCCCATAATGTGACGGTCAGCGGCAATAACCACCTGGAACACCAGAACCACGGGCAGTAGTACGCCATTGATGACCTGCGAGGTCATCATAATCTGGAACAGATCGACGCCGGGCATAAGCACCAGCACGGCAGAGATACCGATGATGGCCGTAATGATGCCGCGATAGACCGGGGCCTCGTCCCAGCTGCGGTCGGCACCGCGCTCCCAGCCAAAAGCCTCGCAAATGGCGCTCGACGTAACGCCCGGCAGCACGCAGGCGGCCAAGAAGCTCGCCGCGACCAGACCCGAGGCAAACAGCACCGTGGACCACTGGCCCGCGATGGGCTCCAGCGCGCGGGCGGCGTCTGCAGCGTCGCTGATCTGAATGCCCGCGGGGAACAGCACCGTACCGGTCGTGATGATAATAAAGCCGGCAATGACATCGGCGGCGATCGAGCCGCTCACGGTATCGATGCGCTGTAGCACGATATCGTCCTCGCCCGCATTCTTATCGACCACGTTGTTCTGCGCCAAGAAAATCATCCACGGCGCGATAGTGGTACCGATCGTTGCGACCACGAGCGACACGTAGCTGGGGTCATTTTGAATGTTGGGCACGACCAGGTCGACCGCGACCTCACCCCAGTTGGGGCCAGCCATAAACGCGGCGACGATATAGGTCACGAACACGCAGCTCACCAGCAGCAGAATCTTCTCGATGCGCTGGAAACTACCCGACATGGTAAGCATCCACACCAGCAGCGCCACCAACGGCACCGAGATGCTCGCCGGCACGCCAAAGAGAGCAAGGCCGCTGGCGATGCCCGCAAACTCCGAAATGGTCACAGCCGTGTTGGCGATCAACAGCGCCGCCATGGCCAACACGCTCTTGCGCACGCCAAAGCGCTCGCGAATGAGCGATGCCAGGCCCTTGCCCGTGACGCAGCCGCAGCGCGCCGCGGTCTCCTGCGTCACGATGAGCAGCACAGTCATGACGGGAAGCATCCAGAGCATCTTGTAGCCATAGCTGGCGCCCGCGCTGGAATACGTTGCAATGCCGCCGGCGTCATTGCCCGAAAGCGCCGCCAGCAGACCGGGGCCCATAGCGCCAAAGATGGCCGCGATGGTCAGCTTTTGCTTGGTGCCCGACTTTTGCTTGGTATTTTGCACGCGACCACCTAACCCATGACTGACATGGCGAGCAGCACCGCGGCGATGCAATACGCCACACACGAGATCATGACGGCAATGACGTTCATGGCGGTGCCCGACGTGTTGAGGTCATGCTCGTCACGCCAGAACAGCACCATCAGGTAAATCACGGCACTCATGTTGCCCACCAGGCAAATGATGGCAGCGATATTAAAACACCCGGTAAAGAGTTGCTCCTCAAACATGGACGCATCGGGGAACGCAGCGGTGCGCACCAGCTGGGCGCACAGGTAGGTCACGAGTGACAGAATCAGGCCCATGCCCGTGCTCTGGAAGAAGAACCCCAGATACGGCTTGGGCTCGTCGTCGTGACCGTCATACTCCAGGAAGTAGTTCTTGACGAACGACACCATGCGCGAGGCCGCCAGCAGCACGAGCGGCATGGCGCACATGGGGAACACCACCAAATGCGCGGAGCCGAGCGCCGTTCCCAGCACGGTCGCCATGATGCACGACGCGACGCCCCATACAACAACCCAGTACTGGCGATGTACGAACCAGCTGAGCACGTTCGTCGAGTCGTCCGATGCGCTATCACCCGAGCCGACACCGGCGATCTGCAGGTCCTCCTGGTGCTCCTCGGCGATAACGTCCATGGCGTCGTCGAAGGTCACGATACCCAGGATGTGGCGGTTCTCGTCACAGACGGGGATAGCTACCAGGTCATACTTGGTCATCTCATCCGTTACGTCTTCCTGGTCGTCGTCGGGCGACACATAGACCAGGTCGCGATAGGCCAGCTGACCCAGCGTGGCGTCGCGGTCGGCTACAATCAGCGTGCGCAGTGAAAGCACGCCGGTCAGCATGCCGCTCGGATCCTCGGTATAGACGTAGTAGACGCTCTCGAAGTCCTCGTCGAGCTCGCGAATCGCCTCGATGGCGTCACCGACCGTTGCCGTGGCGGGCAGGGAGACAAACTCCGAGGTCATGATGCGGCCGGCGGTGTTGTCCTCATACCCCAGCAGATTACGAATCGCCTTCTCCTCCTTGACGCCCATCAGGCGCAGGAGCTTCTCGGCCTTCTCGTAATCGAGCTCGTCGATCAGGTCGGCAGCGTCATCCGGGTCCATCATGGCCAGCATCGACGATGCGTCCGTGTCGGACAGGCCCTCGAGCATCTCGGTCATGAGCTCGTCGTCATCGAACTCCGAGATGGCCTCGGCAGCCTGTGCGGTATCGAGCTGCGCAAACACCTGCGCGCGTAGGCGCGGGTCGAGCTGCTCGATAATGTCGGCGATGTCGGCAGGATGCAGCTCGCCGAGCGTCTTGTGCGACACCGACAGCTGGATGTTCTTAGTCGAGCGATCGAGCAGGTCCATGTAGGACCAAGCGATGATGTCCTCACTGAGCGGCTTGCCCAGGTGCTTCATAAAGCCTTCGACGATATGCTCGAGTGCGGGGCTGATGGCGCGTAGCAGACCGCGGGCACCGACCTCGGCGCCCAGCAGGCGCAGCTGATTTTCGCCCGACATGGAAAACTTGATATCGTTTACGCGCACGACCTTCATGCCCTGCGTGTCGACGATCTGCTTGTTGAGCACGTCGCGTGCGAGCAAGAGCTCGGTCGGCTGCAGGTACGAAAAACGGATTTCGGTGGCCGACGCCTTAAGGTACACGCCCGTCTCGTCGATACGGTCGACCCATTTGCGCCAACTGATCATAAACGGCGTCTTGCCGGGGCCGCGAAACGCGAGCGACGTCACGTGTGGAAAAACTTCGCCGGTAGCAATACCAAAATCGTTGACCACGCCGAGCTTTTCGCCGTCGACGTCCAAGACCGGCAATTTGAGCATCTCACTCAGATAATTCAATGGTGCTCCCCATCATTATTCCTCCGGACGCGGCCGCGCGTGCGGCGTCCGGGGGCTTCTGGATATGTATACGCATGCGCGGGCGGCACGCCGCTCGACGCTTACACCCCGTGCATGCGCAAAAAGCACCTGCATGGGGTCATCGACTGTATGGTCGAGGTTTGGATTTCACCTGTAACCTTTCTCTTGACCCTCATTAACCGCAGTAACTATAGCATCAGCATCGCTCTGCGGCATCGAATTTATGCGCTGCACATTGCAGGCATACCAAACGCTGACGTATCCGTGACATAGCCATTGGGGACGTTCTTAAACGACTACCCAATGACTACTCTGTGGTGTCATCGTCCTCGGCAAGTTGGGGGAACACGGCGTCCTTAGGCATGGTGACCTTCGTCAGCGAGGTGAGCTTTTTGCTCAGCGACGTGTCCGTCTTGACCAGGTCGCTGAGCGTCACGATCTTGTAGCCGTCGGCGACAAGACCGTCGATAATCTGCGGCAGCGCCTCGAGCGTCTGCTCGGCGCATTCGTCTCTATCGGTGAGCAGCACGATATTGCCCGGCGTCACCGAATCGAGCACCGTTGAGACCTGCTCGTCGGCACCGTTGAGCAGCCAGTCGCCCGAGTCAATATTCCACGAGACCACGGCGGAGACCAGGTCCATCGCATCAATCCAGTTTTGCTCGTCAAAGGCAGCGTAGGGAGCACGCAGCAGCATCGTCTTCACGCCGGTCTCCGACTTAATCGCATCGGTGCCTTTCGTGATCTGCTCGCGTACCGCCTCACGGTCCTGACCCTTGAGCGAATCGTCGCTGTAGCTGTTGGATCCGATTTCGCACCCGGCATCGACAATCGCCTTGGCCGTGGCGGACGAGGCCTCGACCGCGTCGCCCGAAAGGAAGAACGTCGCGGTGACGCCCTTTTCCTTGAGTACCTGCAAAATCTGCTTGGTCGCTCCGCTCGGGCCCTCATCAAACGTCAGCGCCACGTACTTTTCGTTGCCCTTGGGCGCCACGCTCGCGCACGCAACAACGCAATCGGTAGCGGGCACAACCTCGCCGCGGTCCTGCGTCTTGCCCGACTGCTCACCGACCCACACCTCGGAGCGGCCCTGGACACCCCATGTCTGCACATACTCGATAGCGCCCGTGCCCTCGACCTTGAGCTTGGGCTCGATAACCGTAGCCTGAACCTCATGCTTCTCGTAGGTGTTACGGCCATCCTTGACCGTCACCTTCTCGCCACCCTCAAGTTCGCGGCTATCCCATTTGCCCTGTTTTATGCGCTTGCCGTCCACCTTAACCGACAGCTTTTCGCCGCCATGGCGCTTGAGCACGCTGTCATCGACGGCCAGCAGGTCGCCTGCGTCGTAGGTGTCAGTCAACTCCTGGTCGTCGATGAGATTCTGCAGCGTAGAGCCGACGCGCACCGCGGTCTTCCGGCCGTTGAGCTCCACGTCCACGCTGCGGTTGACGTAGCCCACGACGGCAGCGATAAACAGCACGAGCGCACAGCCCACGGCGATGAGCGCATAGGGCAGACGGGACGGTCGGCGCGGCGAGCGCCCGTTGCCGATGCGCGCGCTGCGGTCGCTAAACCCGCGGCTATGGTTGAGGTACATCGCGCCGGGCTTACGGCGGCGACGGCGCTGACCGCTGGGCAGCTGCCCCAGATCGCGGCGCGCCGTCGGACGCGTACCCGAACGCCCGTTTAAGTTGGATCCGTTTTGGCGCATGTGCCCTCCCCCATAAACACAGCAAGCCGGAGCAACAGGTCTCCGGCTTGCCTCCCATCATTTGGTACGTCGCTATTTTGTAGCTTTTGACGAGCCTCCGCTCGCCTTTTGGTATTCGTCCTTAAAGGCCTTGAACATGCCGCGCGTCTTACCGAGCTGCTTGCCCAGTGCGCGACTGCCCTTGTCCACGGCAACCGATCCCTTGTCATCGAGCACCTTGGCGCCCTTCTTGACCTTATCGCCCACCACGACACTGGCCTCGGCAGCCTTGGCGGCCGCGCCGCCCGAATACCCGAGCGCCTTGACCTCGTCCGAGACAATCATCGCGCCGTTCTCGTAGCCGCGCAGCATCGTCGGCGGCACCTGCGTGTCACCAACCAAAACACTCGAAGCAGCACCGGCGGTCACATAGAATGCCTGCACGATGCCCGAACGTGGCTTGAACTCAACGTCCGAGCAATAGCCCACGACGTCGCCCGATTCCGTGCGCACGTCCATACCGACCCAGATGATGCAATCGTCCAGGTTGATGTCGAGGCGCTTGGCGGCGGCGGCATCGTACGTGTCCTTAACGTCATCGACCGCAATGGCGCCCTCGTAGACACCAATGGCGTCGAGCGCTACGAATCGGTCGGGACGCTCGATCATGCCCGCGATATCGGACTGGCGAACCATAAAGCCGACCACACGCGTACCGCCCGGGGTAAAGACCGGAAAGTGAATCTTCCCGAGCTTTTTAGGGCTGCGCGGCGTGCCGTCCTTTTTGGTGCGCTTGTCCTCGGTAGGCTTGCGATAGATCTTGGCGCCGACAAAATCCCCGGCGCGCATTATGCCTCGGTCGAGGGCTCCGCAGCCTCGGCATCAGCCTCGACGGCGTTCTCGACCACGACGTCGGCGGCAGGCGTCACGTTGCCGCCCGAAATGGCGTCGTTGAGCTGCTCGCGCAGCTGGTCCATGCGCTCGCGGGCCAGGTCGACCTTGGCGCGCAGGTCATCGGTCTTGGCGTCGACCATCGGACCAAAGTCGTTGACCGCGGCACGAGCCTCCTCGGCACTGTGCTCGTAGGTGTCACGCATGTTGTCCCAGGCGTCATTGGCGATATCGGCAGCCATGGCGCGGGTCTCGGCGCCCGAGCGCGGAGCCAGAGCAACACCGATAATAGCGCCGGCAGCAGCACCAAAAAGTGCGCCGGAGACAAAGCTGAAAGTCTTACCCATGATCATTCCTCTCCTGCGGGCACGTCGGTGCCCACCGTTTGAATGCTGTCCATTATACCCGCAGCGCATCACTTGCCGCTCCGCTCATCTGCGTACGGCAAAGGTGCAGGTACGTGATGGTGATAAACGCGTAGGCCTACTCCTGAGGCATAGCCGGCATGGCCACCGTGGCACCCGGGTCCTCGCCGGCGCCGTCCACGAGCGGCAGGCCGCCCTCATGCGCAGGTCCTGCCGGAACCGTCGCCGCACCGCCAAAGACGGCAGCGGAGGCCTCGTGGCTCTCGGCAACCGCGCCCTCGGTATCAATCGCCACCTGGGGCTCGTCGTCAAAGTTGGGGACGCCCTGGGGCTCGGTGGGAACGGGCTCGGCGGTCGCATCGGCAACGGGCTCGGCGTCGACCGGCACATCGCCCTCGTCAGCGCCCTCGTCCTCGGCAGCATCTTCGCCGTTCGCAGCGGCGACGGCCTCGTGAGGATCCTTGCCCTCGGCCTCGGCGCGCATGCCCAGCACCAGGTTGCGCAGGCCCGCGACCGTGCCTTCCACGTCGGGGGCAGGCTGGTCGGCGTGCAGGTACGCCCAGTCCATCATAAAGGTGGCCGACGACAGCGCACCGATGGCCAGTGCGTCGTCGGGGCACGAAAGCTCGACCTCAAAGACACGCTCGTCATGCTCGCTTACGCGCGTGCGGCCGCACGAGATGCTACCGGCAAGACCGGTCTCGTTCATGAGCTCGACCGTCACGTGCTCCAGCAGGTGGCAGAGCTCGGTCTGACCCATGCAGTCCTGGAACTCGCGGCCGGAATCACCCAGGCACAGGTGCTTGGCAATCGCCGGTACCAGGTAGTACACGCGCGCCGTGGCCTCGATGTCCTCCGAGGTCATGAGCGGCATGCCGGGGTTCACCAGCACATGCGCGCAGATCTTGTCCTCGCTGACGGTGACCTTAAGGATGTTGAACAGGCCTGCCATAACTCTCCCCTACTCGTCCTTGCCCTACTCGTCGCCGTCGTGCGGATCCGCAGAGCCCGCACCCGACGCCGCCGGCTTCTCTGCCGGGGGCTCGGAATCCTTCTTATCGGTTTCGGCCGGAGCGATCACGCGAATAAGCGAGATGCGCTGGCCACGCATCGACTGCACCTTGAACTTGTACCCCGCGACCTCAAACACCTCTCCGATGTCGGGCACCGAGTCGCAAAGCTCCAAAATCCAGCCGGCGATGGTCTCATAATCATCGCTTTCCTCGAGCGGCCAACCAAGCTCAATCGCGTCATCGCACGAAAAACGCCCATCGACGAGCCACTCACGGCGCGAGAGGCGCGTGAGGTACTTGTTGTCGGGATCGAACTCGTCCTCGATCTCGCCGACGATCTCCTCGACGATGTCCTCGATGGTGATGATGCCGGCCGTGCCGCCGTACTCGTCCACGACGACCACAATCTGGTCGTGCGAAGTCTGCATCTCGGACAGCAGCGGCAGGATGTCCTTGGTGTCGGGCACAAAGGTGGCATCGCGCAAAAAGCCAGCGATGGGCTGGTCGCCCTTGCCGTCGAGCGCGGGCTGGATCAGGTCCTTGATGTGCGCGATGCCCGCGACGTTGTCGGGATCCTCGTGATAGACGGGGATGCGGCTGAAGCCGGTCTGGCGCATGGTGGACAACACGTCGGCGACCGTCTCGTCGTCCTCGCACATGGTGGTGTCCACGCGCGGCACCATGACCTCGCGGGCAACGGTGTCGCCCAGGTCAAAGATCTCGTGGATCATGCGCTTTTCCTCGTCGAGCAGGTCGTCCTGCTCCGAGACCATGTACTTGATCTCTTCTTCCGAGACGTTTTGGCGGTCGTCGGCGCTCTTGATGCGCAGGATGCGGGCCAGACCATCGGAGCAAGCGCCGGTCAGCCACACGAGCGGACGAGCAATCTTCTGGAACACGGAAAGCGGGCCCACGACCTGCTTGGACACGCCCTCGGCATTGGCCAGGCCGATGCGCTTGGGGACGAGCTCGCCGATCACGATGGACACGAAGGCGACCGCGACGGTGATGATGACCGGCGCCAGGCCACGCGCGATGGCGGAGAGCGGCGCGATGCCAAAGCTCATGAGCCACGTGGCGAGCGGGTCGGACAGACTCGTCGAGGCGACGGCGGACGAGGCGAAGCCCACGAGCGTGATGGCGACCTGGATGGTGGCGAGCAGCTGGTCGGAGTCGGCAGCCAGCTCAATGGCACGCTCGGCGCGCTTGTCGCCTTCCTCGGCCTCGTGCTCCAGCACGGCGCGCTTGGCCGTGGTGAGCGCCATCTCGGACATAGAGAAGTAGCCGTTGATGAGGGTCAAAACGAGGGTGGTGATAAGGGAGATGGTTATGTCCATCGGGAGTTTCTCGAACCTCCAAGATTCGGGACGTCAGGGTAAAACGTTGGTGGCTGATACGGCAATTGCACTGTCGCCCAAACGGGGACGCGGGCGAGCAGGCGTGGTCGCTAGATTACGAAGAGAATCACCGCCATGAACTGGAAGATGCTGCCGGCGAGCACCCACAGGTGAAACACGCTGTGCAGGTAGCGCACATTTTTGGCGATATAGAACGGCACGCCCACGGTGTAGCACACGCCGCCGACGGCGAGCAGGGCAAGCGCCATGGGATTCAGCAGCGCCACAAGCTCGGGCAGCTTAAAGACAACGAGCCAGCCCATCAGCAGGTAAACCAAGCCGCATACCCAGTGCGGTTGACGCTCGCGCATAAAGCACTCGAGGGCGATGCCGATAATGGCGATGGCCCACACGGCAAAGAACAGCGCAGGGCCGCCGTCGTTTGCCAGCGTGATGAGGCAAAACGGCGTATAGCTGCCAGCTATGAGCAGGTAGATGCAGCTGTGGTCGATGATGCGAAACACGCGCTTGGCGCGTGCGGGCTGAATCGCGTGGTAGAGCGTGGAGGCTAGGTATTCGAGAATAATGCTGACACCATAGACAATCGCCGCGGCCATGTGGGCCGGGCCTCCGCCGCGCAGGGCGGCGAATACGATCAGGAGCACCAGACCCGCGATACCCAGCAGGCAGCCGACACCATGGGTGACGGAGTTCATGATCTCCTCGCCCACCGTGTAGTGTGGAACGGCCGCGGTCTTGGGTCGCGGCTTAGAACTGTCGCTCGAATCGGACATGCCGGTTACATCCTCCAACGTAAAGAGTTCTCAACACTATATCAAAGCGTCTAGGTACGTGCGAAATTTGCACCATACGTGACCCTTTGTTTACCCATTCTTTGCCTGTTGACGCATCAACGGCGAACGTCCATAATGCGCTTGCATTAAATGTTGATGTATTAACATCTTATAGGAAAGCTTCTTATGTCTCAAAACGCACGTTCCCATCGAAAGCTCAAGATAGCCGGCGTCGTTGCGCTGGTGCTCGTTGTCGCGCTGCTGGGGTTTGCCGGCAACTTTCTGTTTGACTTCGCGCTGAATCCCCGCGCGCCATACACCATGAAGATGATGCAGGACGGCAAGGACGCCGAAAAGGGTGAGCAGCCGGATGCCGAGGATACCGAGGCGCGGGCATGGTTTAAAGAGAACCGCAAGAGCAGCGGCCTCACCGCAGATGACGGAACCGAGCTCGCCGCCTGGTATTTTGCTGCCTCGGAGAACACCCACGATTACGCCGTCTGCCTACACGGATACACCGATGAGCCCATCGGTATGGCCCGATACGCCAAACGATTCCATGACCGCGGCATGAACGTGCTCGCGCCTGCCGCCCGTGCCCACGAGCGCTCCGGCGGCGACTATATCGGCATGGGCTGGCCCGAGCGGCTCGATGTCGTCGCATGGATCGAGCGAATCGTTCAGGCTGACCCCGAGGCGCGCATCCTGGTCTTTGGCGAGTCGATGGGTGCGGCAACCGCCATGGACGTCGCGGGGGAATCTCTGCCCGCAAACGTGAAATGCATTATCGAGGACTGTGGTTATACGAGTGTTTGGGACGAGTTTTCTCTGCAGCTCAAGGATGTATTTGGGCTGCCCAGTTTTCCTTTGCTCGATGTGGCCAACCTGGTGTGCAACGTGCGCGCGGGCTACGACTTTCATAAGGCGAGCAGTGTGGAGCAACTCAAACACGCGACGGTTCCCATGCTGTTTATCCACGGCGACCAGGACACCTTTGTGCCGTACGACATGCTCGACCAAAACTACGACGCGTGCGCCAGCAAGGTCAAGCAAAAGCTCACCATCCATGGCGCCACCCACGCCAAGAGCGCGCAAGTTAACCCCGAGCTCTACTGGAACACGGTCGACGACTTCCTCGGAAAGAATTTTTAGGCAAAAAGCAACGTCCGGGGCTTTATCTGACCCCCTATTTTCGGAAGTATGCGGCAAAATCTGGAACTGCCGACCAGACCGCAGTTTTATCAACAATTTATCAGGGGTTTTGTTGCCAAAAAACGTCGTGTGCTCGGCGGTCTCGAAATTTGCCGCATACTTCCGAAAAGCCGCCCGTGGGCGCTGTGCTCACGGGCGGCTTTTGCTCGACTTGCGCCACAAAGGCGCTTGTTTTGTCCAATAGCTAAGAGCTACTTGACCTCGATGAGCTCGTACTTGCTCGTGCCCAGGCCGATCTTCTCGGCATGCGCGATGCACGCGCGCCAGTCGGTGTCGGGATGCGTGATGCAGAAGGGGTCGCGCGCCTGCTCGCCCTCCAAATGCTCGTGGTTATGCTCCATCTTGGCCGCGCTGTCGGTAAGCTCGGTGTTAGGCAGCGGCTCGGACGCCAGGACAGCGTCGGCGCAGGCCTGATCGATGGCGACCGGGTCGAAGCTCGCGAACATGCCGATATCGTTGACGATAGGCGTGTCATTCTCGGGATGGCAATCGCAGTTGGGGCTGATGTCCATTGCGAGCGAAATATGGAAGCTGGGGCGATCCTGGACAACGGCCTTCGTATACTCGGCGATCTTGTAGTTGAGTACGTCGGCCGCGGCGTCATAGTCGGGCTTGATGCAGTCCTGGTTGCACGCCGCAATGCAGCGTCCGCAGCCCACGCAGCGATCGTGGTCGATGGTAGCCACGTGAACCGTGCGGGTGCTGCCGTTGGCAAGCTCGCGCTCACGCGTACCGTCAAACGTGATGGCGCTGTGCGCGCAAATCTTCTCGCAGGCACGGCAACCTACGCAGTTGGTAGTATCGACGCTCGGCTTGCCGGCGGCATGCTGCTCCATCTTGCCGGCACGGCTGCCGCCTCCCATGCCCAGGTTCTTCATGGCGCCGCCAAAGCCCGCCTGCTCATGACCCTTAAAGTGCGTAAGGCTGATCACGATGTCGGCATCCATGAGTGCCTGGCCGATCTTTGCCTCGCGCACGTACTCGCCACCCTCGACCGGAACGAGTGCCTCGTCGGTGCCCTTGAGGCCGTCTGCGATGATGATCTGGCAGCCCGTGGCATACGGGGTAAAGCCGTTCTGGTAGGCGGTATCGATGTGCTCGAGCGCGTTTTTGCGGCTACCGACATAGAGCGTGTTGCAGTCGGTGAGAAAGGGCTTGCCGCCCAGCTCCTTGACGACATCCGCGACGGCGCGGGCGTAGTTGGGGCGCAAAAAGCTCAGATTGCCCAGCTCGCCAAAGTGAATCTTGATGGCGACGAACTTGTTCTCGAAGTCGATCTGATCAATACCGGCGTGACGGATGAGGCGCTTGAGCTTGTCGAGCTGGCTCTCGCGAGCATGCGTGCGCAGGTTGGTGAAGTACACCTTGGCGGGTGCTGCGGATGCAGTTGCGGTCATAGATCTATCCCCTCGGTCTATATGGCGTTACAGACATAAGAGGATGGTACCCGTTGAAGTAGGGTCGAAGTCAAGCGCAACACCGAGTCGTTAGGCACTCATTGGGGACAGACTTAAATGAGTACCGCCAGGGACAGTCCCTGCCAGCCCGGCCAGCGAGCCGGCGAATCGGCAAAGACCGTCCCCGATGACTAGTCGTTTAAGAACGTCCCCAAGGGCTACTCCTGCACCTTGAGGGCCTCGGCCAGGCTGACGCGCTTGATAGAACGCGTGTGTAGCAGCGCCACGACCAGGTAGGTCGCAAAGCCAATGCCGACGCATGCAGCCATGGACCAAGCGGGCACGTAGATCTCGATATTGCCGTTGTAGGCGAGCAGCATCGAGCGGAAAATGGCCGTGAGCGAGCCGATGATCACCGGCAGGCTCAGCATGAGCGATGCCGCCACGCACAGCGTGATCGAGCGGATGTACAGATGCGAAATCTCTCCATCGCGATAGCCAAAGACCTTCATGTAGCTGATCGACCGGGCGCTATGGTCGATCACCGCCTTGGTCAGCAGATACATAAACAGCAGGAAGATAAACACCGCGAGCCCGATCATCATTCCGATCATTTTGCTCATCATGCCGATGAACTGGTCGCCCACGGCGCGCATGTCGTCGGGCGTGGTGTCGCCGGCAAAGTAACGAGCATCGAGGTCGAGCTTCTCGTCGCTCACATAGCCGTTAAAGTAGGCGGCGTCGTTGTCGAACAGCTCGTTAAAGTCGTCGATACTCATATAGATATTCATGTCCGACTTGGAGCCCCAGGCACAGTCCTTGCCCGCGTACTCAAGGGAATAATGCTCGCCCTCGTACTTGTCGCTGAGCGTGACCTTCTGACCCTCACTCCAGCCAAACTTATCGAGCAGACCGCCGCCAAAGACGACGCGCCCATCGCCGACGTCGAGGTCTTTCCAATAACGCGAATCGGATGAAATGCCGTAGACAGAAATCGTCTCCTCGCCATTACCATCGCCACGGTCGTATTGCAGCTGGTAAACGGCATATTTCTCGGCCTGCGCGATTGCGTCCGCGCCGCTGTCGGTCGTATTGACCGGGTGAATGTCATCGTTGTCGGTGTCGATCTTAGAGGCCTTGTCGATCAGGTCGATAGCCTCGTCGCGGTTGCAGCCGAGGGCATCGGCAAGATCGTCAAGGCGCGCGTAGAGCGCATCCTTCTTGTCCTGGACCTTGGCAAGCGCATCCTGCGCTGCGGTCAGGCTCTCGGCAGACGGAGATGCAGTCGCGGCATCGGTCGCCGCCTGCGCCGCATCGGCCGCGTCGTCAAGCTCGTCATCGGCATCCTGAGCGGCGGAAAGCAGCGCGCCGTCAACCGACTGCAAGCGCTCGAGCGCCGACCACTGCTCGCGCTCCTCGGCAGTGCCCTCGAGCTCTAGCGGAGCCTTGAGTGTGTACTGGTGCTCGGCGACCAGGCTCGTCTCGAGGTTGTCGGCGTAGTGCGTCATCGTGGGCAGAATCGCCAGGCCAAAGAGCAGTAGCAGCGACGCAAACGCAATGCCCACGAAGAGCGTGGCGAAGTTGCCCAGGTTGCGCAGGAAGACGCGCAGGCGGAAGCGCGAGACAAAGCCCATGCGTTCCGGCAGCTGCAGACCGCGCTTGGTACCCGACTTACCGCTCGCCTCGTGGCGAAGGAACTGCAGCGGCGTCTTGCCCATCTTGCGAAGCAGGCCCACCAGCGTGATGAGGATGAGCGCGGCGGCAGGAACCACGGCGCACTTCACAAAGATCTCCCAGCTCCAGTACACCTGGAAGGGCGGCAGGCTGTACGAGCCGTAGTAGAGACCGCGCATGGGCTCGGTAAAGAACGCAACGCCGAGTGCGGTGCCCAAAAGTGCCGCGAGCACGCCCACGATGGCGGGAAGTGCCAGGTAATGCAGCACGATCTCGCGACGGCGATAGCCGCTGGCGAGCAGCGTGCCGATGATGGCGCTCTCCTCCTCGATGGTGGCGTCGGTGAGCACCACAAAGACAAACGCCATGATCACGATGATGATGTCGAGCAACGTCATCCACATCATGGAGTCGCCGTCCACGTCGTCGCGCGCATAGCCAATGCCCTGGTTGGAATCGGCATCGATCAGATCGTCCACGCGCGCATCGGCATCGGTCAGCGCCTCGACCATATCCTGCTCCGCATCGATGCGATCCGCGGTGGAGAGCCCGCGGTCGTTAAAGGTAAAGGAGTACGTGTAGGCGGGCGCGCCGCCGGCATCCTCGAGCGCGGCAAAGCCGGCGTCGGTGACCTCGGCGACGCCATACGTGATGGTGTTCACCGTAAAGTCCGAATTGTCGAGGAACAGCGCCTGGCTATCGGGCTGGGTCATGATGCCGCAGATGGTGTAGGTGCGGCCCTCAAGCTCGACCTTATCGCCGATGGCGAGGTCGTTGTTGGTGGCGAAGACACGGTCGATTGCCACCTCATCGTCCGCCTTGGGCTGCCTGCCCTCACAGTAGGACGCGATATCGACCTTGGTGCGGTGCGCATAGGTGCGCAGCGTGCGCTTGGTGCCATCGTCGCCGGCGGTCTTTTTGATGATGGCGTCGATGGAGAAATTCTTGTAGAGCGTGACGCCACCGACGTCGCCGGCTGCATCCTCGGCGGCCTTGAGCTGCTCGTCGGTGGCCTCGAAGGAGGTAGTCACGCGGCCGTCCTCAATCGTGTAGTCGTCGCGCATGTCGTCAATGAGGCAGCCGATGGAATGCGCCGCGAGCAAAAAACCCGACGTGAGGGCGATGCTTCCGCACATAAGCAAAAAGATGCCCAGGTACTTGCCGATATTGCGGCGCAGCTCGCGCGGGAGTCGCTTTGCGAGAGGTGTCATGGCGTCGCCTACCAATCGAGCTCGGCGGCGGGCACGGGATCGGCGTTGAGCTCGTCCTCGACAATGCGGCCGTCGCGCAGGCGCAGCACGCGGTTGGCCATGCGCGCGATGGCGGCGTTGTGGGTGACGATGATGATGGTGCAGCCGTAGGTGCGATTGACGTCCTCCATGAGCCGCAAGATTTCCTTGGATGTCTTGTAGTCGAGCGCGCCCGTGGGCTCATCGCACAGCAGCAGGCCCGGGTTTTTGACGAGTGCGCGGCCGATGGCGCAACGCTGCTGTTGGCCGCCCGAGACCTGGCGCGGGAACTTGTTGCGGTGCTCGTAGAGGCCCAGCGAACGCAGCAGGTCGTCGACATTGAGCGGGTTTTTGGACAGGTGCGCCGTGACCTCGATGTTCTCCTTGATGGTAAGGTCGGGCACCAGGTTGTAGAACTGGAAGACAAAACCCAGCTCACGGCGGCGATACTCGCCCAGATCGGTAGGTTTGAGCACCGTGAGGTCGCAGCCGTCCACCATGATGGAGCCACCGTCGGCATCCTCCAGGCCGCCGATCAGGTTGAGAAAGGTCGACTTGCCCGAGCCCGAGGGCCCCAGCATGACGCAGATCTCGCCGCGGTTGATGGACGTGTCGATGCCATCGAGTACCGTCAGGCGCGCATCACCGTCGCCGTAGTGTTTCCTGAGCCCGCTGACCTGGACATACGCTTGCTTTGTCGCCATGCTATCCCCCGTTGTTAGCCTTCAGCTACTTTTCTAGGGTAATAGTAAACCCAGGCGAACTATTTTTAAGCGACAGGCGCGATTTTTTCCAAACCAGTCATTGGGTACTCATTGGGGACAGACTTAAATGACTGAAACCACTCATTTAAGTCTGTCCCCAATGAGTAAAATCGCTCATTTAAGTCTGTCCCCAATGAGTGGTCCCAAGTGCCGGCAGGAAAGGAACGTCCCCAAAGGCCGGCATATTGGGACAGTCCTTGCCAACCCGGCTGGCGAACCGGCGAATCGGCAAAGACTGTCCCCGATGACTAGTCGTTTAAGAACGTCCCCAAGTGACGGGTTACGGCTAGGCATGGGATTTGGCGCGCGTGAGGGCCAGGCCTACGGCGGCGATGGCGGCGGCGAAGAGCACCGTGACGCCTAGGTCGCAGACAATGTCGCCCAGCACGGCAGACGTCAGATCCGAGGCAAGCGCCTTGCCGGTCGCGTCGTTCACCCAATATGTCGGCACAAAGTGCGCCACGGTCTGCACGGCCGAGCCCATCAGCGACAGCGGCATCCAGGCGCCGCCCAAAAACGTCATGAGCATGCCAAGCAGGTTGCCCACACCGTTGAGCAGCTCCTCGCGCGCACCCAGGCTCGAAAGGGCAAAGCCAACGGCCAGCGGCGTGCACGCCAGGGCAAACGTCGCTGCCAGCGCCAAGCACACACGGCCCACGCCGACCTCGGCGACCGCGCCGGCAAAGCCCGCGATACCCATCATGCTCGACACAAACCAGATGCAGACGGTGAGCACGGCGGCGGCCGCAAACACGGCAAGCGAGCGCCGGCGCTCGGAAATTGGACCGGCATCCATACGACGCACGCGCTCGGGCTCGTTCATGCCCGAGAATACCAGCCCCACCGACACGATGACCGACGAGATAATCGCGTACGCACCGAAGTTGAAATACGACTCGAGCGTGGCGGCGGCAGTCGAGTCGACCTTGACCTGCTCGATCTCGACCTCGGCACGCTCGGCAGCAGCATGTTCGGCAGCCTTGGCAACGTCACCGTTGGAGGCAGTGGGCTCAAGTGCGGCCGCAGCGCCCGCGAGCGAGATCCAGCGCGAGGCCTCGGCAGACGAAAGCGCCGCCGCCATGGTGCCGGCACCGTAGGTCACATCGAGCTTGGGCAGGGACTCCCCCGCGCGGGCGGCTGCAACGAGGTCGCCCTCAAACCCCTCCGGGATAAAGAACACGCAGTCAGCGCTGCCCTTGGCGCTATTGCTCTTGGAAAGCGCATCCGCAAGATTGTACGTATCGTCGCCGACGCCCGTGACCAGCTCAAAGCGCGAACCCAGATGCTTGGTCAGCGCACGCGAAAGGTCGCTGTCGTCGCGGTCGACCACAATCACGTTGGCATCGTAGGGCTTATACTCGGTGAGCTGCGACGAGTTCCAGCTCACCGAAGCCGCGATAAACACACCCAGCAGAGAAATGAACACCGTGTAGATGAGCAGATAGAGCGGGTGCGCGAGCGCCATACGAAGCGCGGTCTTAAAGGTGCTCATAGCGGCTCCTTCCAAAGATCAGCGTGGCGGCGGCAACGAACAGCAGCGCCATAAGGACCAGCACGCCGGCGCGAACGGCAAAGGGGCCCAGGTCCTCAAAGAAATACAGGCGGTTGAACATGTCGCAGATGAGCTTGACGGGGTTGAACCAGCACTCGGCCGGGCAGGCGCGGGCAACATCGTCGGCAAGCGCCATCGCCGGCTCGCCGTAGAGGCCGGCGAACAGGGCGCACGTGGTGGCAAAGCCCGTGAGGATGCCCGACTTGGACGCCTTGCCACCCTTAACGGGGAGCGTCCCCACAAAAAGCCCCAGGCCCGTGGCGGCAAGCGCGGATGCAGCACCGCCCAGCAGGCACAGCCCCTCGCGTCCGCCAAAGTCGACGCCAACGACTAGGCGCACGTAGCCAATCGCGACCGCCATCGAGGCGAAGGAAACCAGCCACGAGCCGACAAAAATGCCGGCCAGCGACGCCGTCTTGGAAAGGCCGCCCACGCAGCGGCGCGCGCCAAGGCCCGACAGATTGGGTTGCAGGTCGACGACGCTCAAGGCGGCAAACTCGGCAGACATCATCGCGACCAGGCCAAAGAGCGCGTAATAGTAGATGACCGTGCCATCGGGCGTGGTGCGTGTCAGGCTTACGCGGCGGGCGCCGCCCTCGAGCGACAGGGCGCGCGCAACCGCCTCCGGGTCGGCGAGCGCCGACGGGTTGTCCTGGGCAATCTGGAACATGAGCTCGGCATTTTGCGTATACGAGCTTGCCACCGTCTCCAGAATGCTGCGGTCGGTGAGCACGGACGAGGCACGCGAGCCGTCGTAACTCGATAGCAGCGTGAGCTTGGGCGTGCCCGCAGCGTCGACCGTATAGATGCCCGAGACCTCGCCGGCCTTGAGTGCTTTGCGCGCGGCAGCCAAGTCTTCGTACTCGTGGATCTCGAGCAGCTGATCGTCGCCTTCCTTGGCAAGCGAAGCCGTCACGTTCTTAAAGGTCGAGGCGTCCCAGGCCTCATTCGCCACGACGGCCACCGGCACCGGGTCGACCGTGCCGTCAGAGCTCAGGTTCGCAAACATAAACATGAACATCGTGGAAAGCGCGACGGGAAAGACCGCGCCCCAGACCCACGTGCTCGGCCGGCGCAGCAGCGTCTTGACCGTGGTGATGATGGTGTTGAACATGGCTGCCCCCTAGTCGCGCAGCTCGCGGCCGGTGATCTCGAGGAACACGTCGTTGAGGGTCGGCGGCTCGCTCCATACGCGGCCGAGCGCCACGTCGTCGACGCGCAGCGTGTCGAGGATGTCGACCAGATTGTGCGGGCTCGCCTCGCAGGTGCAGACGAGTTCGCCGCCGGAAAGCTCAACGCTGAGCACGTGCTCGAGGGCACGCAGGCGCTCGACCGTGGCGGCCTCGACGGTGCCGACCTCGACGGTCACGCGCTCGCCCATCTGGATCATGCGCTTGAGCTCGTCGTTGGTGCCCTGCGCCAGCACGCGCCCGCCGTCCATGATCATGATGCGGCTGCAAATCTGCTCGACTTCCTCCATGTAATGGCTGGTATACACCACCGTGGCGCCCTCGTCGCGCAGACGGCAGATGCCCTGCAGGATGGCATTGCGGCTCTGTGGGTCAACCGCCACCGTGGGCTCGTCAAAAAAGATGAGCTCGGGTTTGTGCGCGATGCCGCAAGCGATGTTGAGCCGGCGCGCCAGGCCGCCCGAAAGCTTGCCGGGGCGGAACTTGGCAAAGTCGCCCAGCCCGACAAAGTCGATCGCCTCGTCGACCAGCGCGCGGCGGCGCTTGCGGTCGCCAACGTAAAGGCTGCAGAAATAGTCGATGTTCTCGCGCACCGTGAGCTCGTCGAATACCGCCACCTGCTGCGGCACCACGCCGATGCGGCGCTTGAGGTCGTAGCGGGCGGGCGTCATGGGCTCGCCGAACAGCTCGATGGTGCCCTTGTCGTAGGCGAGCAGCTGCAGAATGCAGTTGATGGATGTGGTCTTGCCCGAGCCGTTGGGGCCCAGCAGGCCAAAGACCTCGCCGGGGGCGATGTTCAGGTTAAAGTGGTCGAGCGCGATAAGATCGTCGTAGCGCTTGACGAGGTTTTCGACGTGGACGATATCTGTCATGAGGCGGCCCTTCTGTTGGTCGTGGCCCGGTACGATTGCATCATCGCAGGAGCGGACGGCCCGCACCAGTGAGCTTTGTCACAAGTGCAGGGCTTGGTCGCGCGGCCCGCCGACGCCCCCGCTTTGCCGCGCGGGAGGAATGTCACGGTTGCCCCGGGCGGCGCCTCCCCCGCGCGCAGCATCGCGTACAATACCCGTATGAACAGGCTTTTCGACAAATCGATTGTACTGGCGTGCTGCATTGCGGCCGCCATGGGTCTTGCCGTGGACGCTCGTCTGGTTGTGGCGTTTTGCCTTGGCGTTATAGCCACCTCGCTGGCCGAGGTCACACAGGAGGAACGTACGCGCCGCATATGCGAGGCCGCAAGTTACGCTTACATCATCGCGGCTGTCTTCGTGCCGCCGTTTGTGCCGTTTGCGCCTCTCGCCCTCTATGACATCGCGCGGCGGGTGCGCCGTGAGCACGCCTGGGTCGCGCTGGGCATTGGCGCCACCTTTGTCTTTGCACTCGTCGCAGACCTTCGCACCGACGCGCTCACCGCCCGAACGCTCCTGCTGACCGCCATCCTTTCGGTTGCCGCCACCTTGCTGTCGCTACGTACCGCCCAGTTGGAGCGCGAGCAGCAGCGCATGCGCCGTACCCGCGACGAGCTGCAGGAACGTGCTCTGGCGCTCGAAGCGCGCAACCGCGATCTTGCCGACCGCCAGGACTACGAAGTCGAACTCGCGACGCTCGCCGAACGTGCCCGCATCGCGCGCGAGATCCACGACAATGTGGGCCACCAGCTCACGCGCGCCTCGCTGCAAGCCGAAGCACTGCGCGTGGTCCACGCCGACGAGCCCGGCGTCGCCGCCGATTTCGCCGACGTTAAACGCACGGTTGACGAGGCGCTCCAGCTTGTGCGCACCAGCGTCCACGCGCTCAACGACAACGCTGTCGACCTCTCCGTGCAGCTCGAGCGCATCGTTGAAGGCGTACGCTCGGACAGCGGCCCACAGATTGAGCTTGAAGTTTTGGCCGAGCATGCGCCCGCCAACGTCGCCAACTGCTTTGCGGCGGTGCTGCGCGAGGCGCTTTCCAACGCCATGCGCCACGCCCATGCCAAAACCATTACCGTGCGGTGCATGGAGCATCCGTCGTTTTACCAGCTCATTGTTACCGACGATGGCGCGGGCGGGGTCCAAGCAAGCGGCTGCGGCGCCGCGGAGGGCATGGGGCTCGCCTCCATGCGCGAGCGCGTCGAGGCGCTTGGCGGTACCTTTACCGCCGGTCCGCGCGCCGTCGCCGGCGGCTGGCGTGTGTTTGCCACCGTTCCCAAACAGCAAGGAGATGAGAGCCGATGAGGCTCATTGTTGTCGACGACGACCGCTTGGTGGTCGATTCGCTCAAGATCATCCTGGGCGCCCAGCCGCAGATTGAGGTGGTGGGCACCGGCGCCAATGGCGACGACGCGGTCGCGCTCTACGCCGAGCACGCACCCGATATCGCACTGCTCGACATCCAGATGCCGGGACGCGACGGCCTATCGGCGGCACGCGAGATCCTTGAGCGTGATCCTGCAGCACGCGTGGTGTTTCTGACGACGTTTTCGGATGACGAGTACATTGTGTCGGCGCTCAAACTGGGTGCCCGCGGCTATCTGATCAAAACCGATGTCGCCGCCATTCCGCCAGCGTTGGCGCAGGTCATGGACGGCAAACGCGTGCTCGAGGGTAAGGCGATCGAGGATATCGATTTTGATGGGGCGGGCACCGAGACAGGCACACCCCGCCGGCCCGCCGCCTTTGCCAGCCTGACCGACCGCGAGTTCGAAGTCGCCGAGCTCATCGCCCGCGGTCTCGACAACAAGGAGATTGCCGCCACCGCCTATATGGGCGAAGGTACGGTGCGCAACCACATCAGCTCGATCCTAGCCAAAATGGGCCTGCGCAACCGCACGCAAATCGCCATCGCCTACCTGCGGGGGTAGTTGTCCGACGACCAACCGCTCCGACATAGCAAAATGGCTGCCGCTGATTTAATGCCATTTCAAAACTATGCCGGTTTACGGGGCTAAACGCAGAACCCACATCCATACCCGCGTTTTCTGCAAAATGACGGCTCGTCTACCTGCAGTTTT
>ENA-UEQN01001187-UEQN01001187.1-human-gut-metagenome-genome-assembly--contig:-NODE-1187-length-21461-cov-4.842733_pt1 | contig 21461 bp, 19 predicted proteins | sample MGYA00242940_ERZ507944 | MGnify/ENA primary metagenome ERZ507944 (study PRJEB26167, sample SAMN06115449) | human gut metagenome | host: Homo sapiens | place: China:Fujian | collected 2015-08-20... | reverse complement strand
GGAAAAGCGACTGCGAAGCAGAAGATCCTCCGCTCCCCAAAAGCCGCAGCCGATTTTCTGTTGATCTGAAGCAGCGCAGCGTGACGCAGTTCAAGACCTTCTTGCAGGAAGAAGAAGCCGTTCAGCCGCTCAATGCCCTGGCGGACTATATCCCTATCGAGAAGATTGAGCACGGCGTCATTTATACAAGAGATCACCGCTATGTCAAGGTTGTAGAGGTGGTTCCCGTCAACTTCCTGCTGCGCAGCGCGAGAGAGCAGCGCAGCATCATTTACTCCTTTATTTCCTATCTGAAAATTGCCCCGGTCAAGGTGCAATTCAAGGCATTGACAAAGCGTGCGGACATTAACCGGCATCTGGATACCGTCCGCAGGGAGCTGGAGCATGAGCAGGATCCGCGCTGCCGTGTCCTGCAGGAAGACTACCTGAAGCTCATTCGGCAGCTTGGCTCCCGTGAGGCAATGCACAACGCTGACATTCCGGCCTTTCCATGGGAAAAGGCTCCTTTTTCCGCTGCCAGCCAAAGTGCGGCAATCCCCGCCTATTACACCTCCAGAGAGGTTAAAGAGATCGGCCCGCAAGGGGCGAAAATCAAAAGTTCACGCGCAACCGGCATCCTGCTGACGGATGGCGGTATTTTTTTGACCTATAACACCGCCAAAGCGCAGATGAAATGGGAGTACAAGGCTGAACTGCGGTTCAAAGCTCTGCTGCAAACCGAAGGGGTCATGCCCGATGCGGAGATTTCCGGGATCGTGTTCGGCTCCACCATGGAACAACTTTCTATCCTGACGCAGCCGGACGCGCACAGCTATTTCCTGCTGGATGGCAGCTTTCCGCATTTCTACTATCTGACCAATGACCGTTATGGCGAAGCGATCCTTCGCCTCTTATGCGACACGCAGCAGCGCAGGACGCTCGATGCAATCCTTGCAGACGGGCTCCATGAGGGGATACCAAATTGGCGCGTCGAGAACGACGCCATTGACAGCGAGGGGAATCCTGTTCTATTCGCCTACACCTGTGATTTTCCTCGCATCCGGCGTTTCGATACCGCGCTGGAGCTGCACGGAATGACGGGGACATTGATCTGCTTCGATTACCAGGAAGAAGCCTTGCGGGAGATCTGCGGGCAGCGTGTGATACTGCAAAGCATTGATTTTCAACAGTTTGAAAGGAGCGTGCTCTATTCCTAAAAAGAAGCTGATTCAGCTCTTCATTATCATTCCAATCGCTGCGCTGGCGCTGCTCTATGGGAGTGGCTACCTCTCGCAGCTTTTTTCCAATTACTGTGCATGGCAGGAGGCCGGCGCCGTGTTTGGGACATCTCCCGCATTCCCAGACGCCGGATTCATTCCCTGCCTTGCGGCAGCCTTCCATTTTCCGTATGGGCTGTATGGCCTCGGCCTCTGCATCGGTGCGCTGGCGCTGCTGATCCTCATGGTCATGCGGATGGGCTACAGCGAAGGCGGCGAATACGACCGGCGGCGCAACCTTGTCTATTCCAACAAGGGAACCTACGGCACCGCAGGCTTTATGTCCCGCAAGGAGCTGACCGAGGTACTTGACCTTGTGCCAGACATTCGCAAGCATTCCGGCACGATTCTCGGAGAGCTGGATCATCAGGTCATTTGTATTCCTCCAAAGACTCGATTTAACGGGAATCTTGCGGTTTACGGCGCCAGCGGCTCCAAGAAGACAAGAGCCTTTTGCGTCAACATGATTCTCCAATGCGCAGCGCGGAAGTCAAGCCTTGTGATCTGCGACCCCAAATCCGAGCTTTATGAAAAGACCAGCGAATATCTGCGGGATCAAGGCTATACCGTCCGTGTGTTCAATCTGGTCACACCGTCAGCCTCCGATTCATGGAATTGTCTTGCGGAGGTCGGCGGTCAGGAATTGATGGCCCAGCTTTTTTGTGACGTCATCATCAAAAATACCGGCGGCGAGGAACGCGACCACTTCTGGGACAGCGCCGAAATGAATCTGCTCAAGGCGCTGGTCCTCTATGTTTCTACCAGCTATCCCAAGAAAAAGCAGAATATCGGCGAGGTGTATCAGTTGATTGCCGCCAGCTCCGAACAGGAGTTGAACGCGCTTTTTGGCGTTCTTCCGGTTACGCATCCTGCCAAAGCGCCATACAGCATTTTCAAGCAGGCGTCAGAGGGTGTGCGCGGCGGCGTTATCATCGGGCTCGGCTCCAGACTGCAGGTTTTCCAAAACTGGGATATTCGCAACATCACATCCTACAACGAGATTGATCTGGAACTTCCGGGAAAGCAGCCATGCGCGTATTACTGCATTACCAGCGATCAGGACAGCACTTTTGATTTTCTTTCCTCGCTGTTTCTTTCCTTCGTGTTTATCCGCCTGGTTCGCTATGCGGACGAACAATGTCCTGGCGGGGAGCTTCCGGTTCCTGTTCATGTACTTGGTGAAGAGCTGTGTGCCTGTGGAGTGATCCCAGATCTATCGAGAAAAATTTCGGTCATTCGTTCCAGAAACCTGTCCATGTCATGTGTGTTCCAGAACTTAGCTGGTCTTCAGAACCGCTATCCCTACAACCAGTGGCAGGAAATTCTGGGCAACTGCGATGTGCAGCTTTTTCTTGGCTGCACAGATGCTCTGACGGCGGAATTTATTTCTGACCGGACCGGCGAGGCCAGTATCTCTGTCACCAGTAAAGCCAAACAGCTCGGAACATGGCGCGTATCCAACTACACGCCTGAATACCGGGAAACCAGCGGTGTCGGCCGGCGCAAGCTGATGACCATGGACGAGGTGCTGCGTATGGATATTGATAAAGCCCTGATCCTCATTCGGGGCAAGAATGTACTGGAGGTGGATAAGTACGACTATTCCAAACATCCCGAGGCAAAGAAGCTGCGGCCGAGCAAGGCCGCCTCCCATGTCCCTGCATGGCGGGCAAATCAGCCGCAGGAAAAGCAAACTCCATCGGCGCCGCCATCTCAGGCAGCGGAAAAGAAGCCGGTGCAAAAGAAAAAGCCTGCACCGGCTGAAAAAGTCGTTGCCGTAACCAAAGAATCCATTATGAAGAAAAAGGAGGATACTTAATGCCCAAGAAAAAACCGATCCCGCCCCCTGATGATTTCTCCTCAGAGTTCATGGAAACCGAATCCGCCAAAGAACTTCCTGAGCAGCAGGTGGAGGCCGCCGGCAGCGACAACACGGAAACTCCGCTGGCAGGACCCCCGGAAGTTGATCTCGGCTCCGGCGATGTGAGCGGCACAACAGATGTTGAGGAAAACGAGCTGGATGCCGAAAACACCGCTGATGCCGCAGAGACTGTCCCTGTTTCCGATGAAAAGGCTGAGGACCCGGAGTACGACAGCATTTTGCAGGAGCTGAACAGCAGCACTCCGGCACCCCTTGACAGCAGCGGCGAAAATGCTCTGGATGCACTTTTGCTGGAAGAAAATGTGGAAAATGCTCCGCCCGCTGAAGATGAAACGGAATCCGCAGATGGTGAAGCTGCTCCGCAGCCTACTGCACCTCCCGCACCTGCCGGACGCCGTGACTCCTACATTCTGACCGTTGATGCAAAAGACCGTATCGAAACGGAAGAAGAACGCCGTGAGGTCATCTGGCATGAGATCAAGACCTCGCATATTGCCGGCCGTATTTTGACCGGAACGTTGGACGGCGTGGAGCAGACCCCTTCCGGCCGTACTATCGTTGTCGTTGACTACAAGGGTTATCGCATTGCGATCCCGCTGAAAGAAATGATGCTCTATTCCGGGCCCGTTCCATATGGGGCGAAATACAAGCCGTTTATGGAGCGGATGAACAGTATCCTTGCGACCATGCTCACCGCAGAGATCGATTTCATCGTCCGTGGACTGGATAACACCTCCCGCAGCGTTGTGGCAAGCCGCAAGGCCGCTATGCTCCGTAAGCGTCAGACCTTCTATCTGGACACCAATGAAGATGGCGTCCCCATGATCTATGAAGGGCGCGTCGTACAGGCGCGCGTCATTGGCGTTGCGGAAAAAGTTCTGCGGGTAGAGGTGTTCGGCGTGGAGTGTACGATCTTTGCCCGGGATCTGTCTGCCGCATGGTTTGGCGATGCCCGCGAGTATTACAGCGTCGGCGACCGTGTTCTTGTCCGTGTGCTCACCATTGACCGCAGCGACATCAACCATATTTCCATCACAGCAGATATCCGCAGCGTTTCGTCCGCCGCCAACCAGAGCAATCTGGATAAATGCGTTCTGCAGGGCAAATATGCCGGCAGAGTGACCGATGTGCGGCACGGCGTTGTGTTCATCCGGCTCAACAACGGTGTCAACGCGGTTGCCCACACCTGCTATGACCGGCGAATGCCTGGAAAAAAAGACGATGTCAGCTTTGCCGTTACCCGTCTGGATGAGGAACGCGGCATCGCCGTCGGCATCATCACCAGAATCATCAAACAGAATTTGTAAAAAAGGAGAGGCCACCATGAAGAGCTTATCAAAGCTGGCCCTTTGCCTGCTGCTTGCCATGTCGCTGACGGTCAGCGCCTTTGCCGCTCAGGTTCCCGATTCATTGGTAGCGGAAAACCTGAACGGCCAGCAGCGGCTTGTAAAAACCTACACGCTTTCCCCGGAGGTTGACCCAGATGAGCTGAAGGAAGAGGACTTTTCCTACGACGGTTATCTTTATACCTGGGCCTATACCACCAAGGTGGAACACCCGTATCTGGAAAGCAAAACTGTAACGGAAACCGTCACAGTCAACACCGCCAAAAATGACCTTGCGCAGATTCTCGCAGAGCTTTCGCCCAGTATGCCCTATGAAAAAGACGGATTCTCCGGCGAGTTGGCGCTGGATCATACCACGCTTTCCACAGAGGCGTCCGGCTACACCACCAAATACAGCAAAACCACCGAGGCGAAGGTGATCGGCAATCTGGATCGCAACGATATGTCCTATGTGCCGGCCACGACCGTCAAAAACGGGAAAACGCTCACCCTTGCCAATGTGGAATGGCAGGTCACCGGCACGGCGCTCGTCGGCGAGGCGTTGGTTCCTGCCCAGTATCAGGCGGTCGCCACCTATTCCGCCTCCAGCAGCTATCAGGCTGCCACAGGCTATGTCACCACGGCGGAATATCACGGAACCGTTACTTCGGAAGGCGTGGACAGCATCACTTATACCGTGGTTTATACCGGAAGTGAGATCGTCCCCGAGAAAACACATATCTGGGATAACGGCAGCCTTGCCGCTCCGCTGCTGATCATCGCTGCCGTGCTGCTCTGCGCGGGCATCGCCGCCGCTGCACTCATCCTGCTGTGCCGCCGCAAAAATGTCTATGTGTATGTTCCGGACAGCAAGCCCCGAGAGTACCGGCTGATTGCAAAGTTCCGTGTGGAGCCTGACAGCGAGGTTCCCGCTATTGATGCAGGCGCTCTCACACTGAATCCGGGAGATACCGTCGCGGTTGAGGTGAAAAAATCCCTTGCCAGGCATCTGGCTGGGCGCGAGTTCACCGTTTCTTTCCCGCAGAGTGACCATACTTACACGATCCAAGCCAGCAAGCACAATGACTGGCATGAATTTACCGTTCCCGCTGAAGAAGAACAGGAGGCTCCCGTATGAAGAAGTTTTTCTCATTGGCTTTAACTCTGGCTGCCATGCTCTCCGCAATGGCGGTCAGCGCGCAGGCTGCCGATTATTCCTTTGAAACCGATGGCACCCCGGAATACTACCCCTCCTCTTCCTATGAGGACGTCTACGGCTCCCACTACAATTACGGTGGAAAAAATGTGGTGGACTACCAGATCCCCAAGCTGGAGTACGGGCAGCTCAGCACCACCCAAACCGGGGTGATGGAGAAAATCATGCTGCCCGGTCTTCAGAGCATCTCTGCATCCGGCAGCGGCATTTACGGAATTTCTCCCGGCGGCGGGACTGTCGAGATCCCCGGTTTTCTGCAGGGCGGCTCCACAGCTACTCCTGCGACGCCCGCTTTCACGGAGCTGACACAGGATTTTCTGCTCTCCAACGGCGCCGTCGGAAAGATCTCCATTCCTGCCATCGGAGTTAAGAATTACTATCTCTGGGAAGGTGAAACGACTGCCAGCATGAAAAAGGGGCTGGGGCATTTCACCAGTACCAGCGTCTGGAACGGCAATGTGGCTGTCTGCGGGCATAATCGCGGCGCCAAATATGTGATCGGCAGCATCAAGGATCTCAATGTGGGCGATAAGATCACCTATACCACATCCATGGGTACCCGCACCTATCTGGTGGAGACTGTGACTAAAATCAGCAGCAGCGATTGGAGCTATTTGTCTTCTACCACGGATAACCGAATGACTCTCCTTACCTGCGTTGCCGGAGATTCCAGTCAGCGCTGGTGTGTGCAGGCTGTTCAGGCCTCTTAAAAATCTTTTGTTGAAAAAGCCACTTTATGATCGTAAAGGAATAGTAGATCAAAAATAAGGAGGCTTTTCCATGAAGAAGCAGATCCTCACGATGTTTACGGGCCTTTTTATCGGCGCTATTATCACAGGCGGAGCTTCCGCCTATGCTGCGGGAATCCTCGCTGAACGCAGCAACCATCGTATTTTTGTCGATGGGCAGGAGGTGCAAATGGAAGCGTATGGTATTGCTGGACACAACTATGTGAAACTCCGCGACATTGGCAAAGCAGTCGGCTTCAATGTGTTCTGGGATGTGGACAGCGGATGTGTGCAAATCGAAACCGGTACGCCTTACACTGGTGAAGCGCTGGTAAAGTCCACAACGACAAAGCCCGTGGAGCAGCCTGCGCAGACAGATGTTGCCGCTGCAAAGCAGGACATCATCGACCGCACCAATGCCCTGCGCAAAGAAAACGGCGTTGCTGTGCTGCGTGTCAACGACAGGCTCATGCAGGCGGCGCAGGTCCGCGCCAATGAGATGGCTACGCATACCGTCTATTCTCACACAAGGCCGGATGGCAGAAAATTCAATACCGCCACGGATTGTCCTTACATGGCCGAAAATATCCATCGCATCGCAGATTGGGTGCTGTCTGACCAGACACTTGCCGAACGGGCCGTGGCAGATTGGAGCGCTTCGACAACCCACAACAAGAACATGGTCAACCCAAAGCTATCTGAGATTGGCGTTGGGCTGGCAAGAGGTGTCAATGACACTGGTGACCCGTGCTGGTACTGTGTCCAGCTTTTCCTCTACGATGGATGCTCCGTCACTCGGGTGGATACCCCCACAAACAAATAAATCATCAACTTTCACGCAAGAGCAGGTCGTCAAGATCTGCTCTTTTTATTGCGCTTTTTGGAAAGGAGAAAGACATGAAGTCAATTAAACATCGCTTGTTGTCACTGCTTTTGACGCTGGTGACAGTCTTGAGCCTGCTGCCGACTGCGGCTTCTGCCGCGTCGCACAGCGGTTCAGGCCTCAAAATCACCAGCAACCAGGCATATTGGAGCACGCGCCTGCTCGCCAACGGTACCCCATACAGCTACCGCCCGCCGCTTGTGGACGGTAAGCTCGTGTACTGCATGGATAGCGGCCTCGGCTATCATTACGCAACGCCTTCGTACCTGAATTCCTTTACATGGACGTCCGGCACCGGTGCAGATGCAGATGCCGTATTGCAGTCGGCTGTCACGAACAGCGGCCTCAGTGAAATGGACACCGCGACCGTCGAGAACGTCAAATGGATGATGACCTACCTCAACGACTGCAAGGCATCCAATGTTGGCCAGCTTTTTATGGCCGTGCAGACGTATGTGTGGGATCACCAAAGCTATAAAGGCGAGCCCGGTGGAGACGGCGACGCGGGCGGCTACGCCAACGCTGACACCTATGATCTGTATCTGAGCCTCATCGACTGGCTTTTGGAGCAGAAAGCACAGGAGGACGCCGAGTTCCAGCGCCAGATTGAAGAGTACACTGCACAGGGTAAGTCTGCATCCATTGTGGAGGACCAGAGTGCAAAATGGGCGGTATACGCAATTTCCAGTAACCGCAAAAATCAGTCATTCTTCAATTATTATGGTCCCCGCAAACTGGTCACTCAGGATAAGCCCGGAGGCGGCGGAGAAGAACCTGCACCGCCTGCAGGCGTTGGCAAGATTGTGCTGAAAAAAACTGCTGGTGGGACCACAACCGGCCTCGCCGGTGCACGTTTCAGCATCTATTTCAATGGCCAGATCGTCGGCAGCGACATCACCAATGCGCAGGGCGAGATCTATGTTGAGGATGCCGCCACCGGCCTTTGGAGCTTTGTCGAGACCTCCGCACCGGACGGCTATTGCGTCGATCCCACGCCGAAGAGCGTGTACGTAGATGTAACTGAGGGTGACCGCGAATACACTGTTGCGGCGGTCAACTACGAAAAGCCCGATATGAAGATCATCAAGCGCGACGCCATGAGCGGCAAGCCCATCGCTGGCACGGTCTTTTCCATTAAGTCCGTTACCGGAAGTTATTCAACCTCCGTCACGACTGGCGTGGACGGTTCCGCAACGCTCTCGGCCATTCCTGCCGGTGTCTATGTTGTGCGTGAGGAATCCGTTCCCGAGCCGTACATCGTAACCAATACCGAGCAGACCGTGGCGCTGCGCCCCGGCAAAACCTCCGAGGTCACTTTCGTTGACTATGAAAAGCCCGGTCTTGAAATTGTCAAGAAGAACATCGCCAATGGTGAGCCCATCGAGGGCGTGACCTACCGTATCGAGCAGATCGACGGCAGCTTTTCTACCAGCGCCACGACCGATAACCATGGACGGATTTTCCTCGACTCTGTTTCTGTTGGCACATTCAAAGTAACGGAGATCAATGTTCCCAACCATGTCATTCTCTGCCCCATTCCGCAGGAGGTAGCGCTGAAACCCGGCGAGACATCTACCGTCACCTTCTTCAACGCTCTCAAGCCCAGCTTGGAGATCCGCAAGGTAGATAGTGTCACCGGCGATCCCGTCAAGGGTGCCAAGTTCCAGATCTGGTATGGCAGCAACCACACCGACACCGGTGAGCTCAACGACCTCGGCACTTACTTTTCCGACGCAAGCGGAAAAATCATTCTTCCTGAGATCAAGGATGGCTGGTACAAGGTAACGGAATTGGAACCGGCGTCCGGGTACACCATCAAGGAGCCTGCCACGCAGGAGTGCTTCATTTCCGGTGGCGAGAGCAAGGTGCTGACCTTTGAAAATACGCCCCTTTCTGCCATCATCATCCGCAAGGTGGACAGCGAAAGTGGCCAGCCGCTGGAAGGTGCATGGTTTAGAATCCGCTACCTTGGCGGCACCTCCGGTACGGGTGGCACGGTCATCGGTGAGTACCGCACTTCGAGCAATGGAACCATCGTCGTGACTGGTCTCAAGGCAGGCACTTATGTCTGCGAGGAGATCTCCGCGCCGGACGGGTATGTGATCACCGACGCCGCGGAAACGGTCTATCTCTCCGGTAAAGATCAGGACGTGATCACCGTGACCTTCGGAAATGATAAGATGGGTTCTTTGCTCATCGTCAAAAAGGACTCTGTCACCGGCGCACCTATTTCCGATGTAGAATTCTTTATCACCGATTCGGATGGCAGCGTGATCGGCACGGCCAACGGAAAGTATGTGACCGATAGCGCGGGCACCATCCGCATTGACGGCCTGACTCCCGGCATGACAGTCATCGCCTGCGAGGTGCGGGCAAAAGACGGTTACATCCTGGATGATGCGCCGCAGAGCATCAAAATCAAGCGCAATGCCGTGATGACGCTGGAGTTCCGCAACCAGCCCAAGGGCGGCGTTTTGGTGAAAAAGGTGGACGCTGTGACGAACGCTCCCATCTCTGACGTGGAGTTCCTTGTCACGGATTCGGACGGCAATCTCATCGGCAACGCCAACGGCAAATATGTGACGGACAGCGCAGGTACTTTCACCATTACGGACATTGCTCCCGGCACAACACTCATTATTAAGGAGACTCGCGCAAAGGACGGCTATTTGTTGGATGATACGCCTCAGACAGTCAAGGTCAAGTCCAATGAAGTTGTCACGGTGGAGTTCCGCAATCAGCCAAAGGGCAATCTCATCATCGTAAAGCAGGACTCCGTTACAAAAGAACCTCTGGAGGGTGTCGAGTTCAAGATTGTCTATGCGGATGGCTCGTATGTAGATGCTGCGGGCGGCACGCTGTCTTCCACCGGCCTGTACCGGACGGATAAGGCGGGTAAAATCTCCATTTCCGGCATCTCCGGCACCATAGTAGCGACGGAGGTGAAATCGATCCCCGGTTACACCATTGATGAAAACACCCGCAGTCAGACGGTGGTAGTGCGGCCCAACGATACGCAGACGCTCCACTTTTACAACACGCCTGTCGGCGGCGTGGAGATCATCAAGGTCAACGAGGACGATCACAGCGAGCGCATCCCCAATACGACCTTTGAGATCCGCAAGGTGGATGATGCCCTGGTCGATACCGTTACGACGGACAAAAATGGCCGTGTGTTCGTGGCTCTGGAGGATGGCAGCTACTATGCAAAAGAGGTCACATCGAACAAATCGTTCCGGCTGGATGATACGCCCCACTATTTTGAGATCAAGGACGGCAAGCGTGTGACGCTGCAGGTGACCAACAAAAAGCTCAGCGGCATTCTTATATGCTGGCTCCTGCGTGCAGCAGGGGCTTTTTTCATGTCTGCGGGAAACCTCATTCATCGGCGCGCAGAAGTGCCTGTGTCTTGAGCAGCGCATTCATCAAGGCACGGTGATCTTCCCACTCTTCCCACCAGAGCGGCTTTAGGGCAAGCAGCATTTGTTCGGCCCATTGCAGCTCCGATTTTTGCAAACAGCCCCGTTCCAATCCGACTTGAAATCGTGCAAACGCATCTCGGACATGGTCTGATGCAGAGTCACGATTCAAGTAACTGCTGAGAAAGCCGCCTAAAACAGCGGATTCTTCCTGCGTATAAAACAATATTCTTCCCCTCCTATCGCACACGAGGGGTATTCTACCACAGACTGTTCGGATTGAGAAGTGTGGATTTTTGAAGGCTCCGATCTGCCACGCAAAAAAAGCCTGCCGCAAGCGAAGTAGGCGCCACCTTTAGACTGGAAAGGATACGACCATGAGCGAACATAACCATACCGGACTGGATGAGGCAGCTTCTGTTGCATCCAATACCATGCAGGCAGTACGAACCGGCAAGGCCATTTCCGCCGCGGCAAAGGGCGCTGCGGCAGGCGGGCCCTATGGAGCTGCCATAGGAGCAGCATTGTCCGCACGAAAGCATATCGAGAAAATAGCGGCGGCCGCGCTGGTGTTACTGGCGCTGCCGCTGCTTTTTATTTTGCTCCTGCCTGGGATTATCTTTGGAAGCCTGACGGGCAGCGGAGCGTCCGGAGCAGTTGGGCAGCCGATCCTCAATGACAACGCAGCCATTACGGAAAATGTGAACCAGGCTGCCTTTGCGATCAATCAGATTCTCGGAGAGGGCATTGAGAATGTGCAGGAGCGCATCGCCAATGATTTTGCCGGAACAGACGGAGATCACTATGAAGTAGTCAATCCCTATGAGGGGGATCTCATCAGCAATGCCAACCTGTTTATCTCTCAATATTGTGCGGCAAAAGAACTGGACTTTGCCTCCATCTCCCTCACCGACATGGAGCAGATCCTGCGTGCGGGCCTCACGCACCTTTACAGCTTCAGCCGAACGATGGAGGTGCGTACTGTCCCTGCGGAGGAGGACGGCGAGGAAGATACGGCGGAGACATGGTACATCTACACGATCCGCTATAATGGTGAAGCCTACTTCGCGGACACCATCTTTGCGCTGACTGACGAACAGAAAGATCTGGCGGAGAATTATGCGGAAAACCTCAGCCTGTTTCTTGGCGACGGCCTGTTCCAATACGCTCCCTCCACCAACACCATTACAGCTCTTGGCGATGTGCGCTTTACCGATGGGGAAACAGAGGTCATCTACTTCAACCAACTGGATGAACGCTATGCCAATCAGCCTTATGGCACTGACCATATTGGGGGGTATGGCTGCGGGCCAACTTCCATGGCTATTGTGGTTTCCTCGCTGACCAGTGAGACGGTTGACCCGGTCCAAATGGCACGGTGGGCCTATGAGCATGGCTATTGGTGCAGCAAAAGCGGCTCCTACCACACTTTGATCCCCGGTGCAGCACAGGCGTGGGGGCTTTCCGTTGAAGGGTGTACCGCTTCGGAACCGCAGCGCATTCTGGATGCCCTGGCAGACGGAAAGCTGGTCGTGGCCCTGATGACCAAGGGGCATTTTACAAAGTCCGGACATTTTATCGTGCTGCGGGGCGTACAGGACGAGAAAATTCTTGTGGCCGATCCCGCCAGTTACCGGCGCAGTCAAAAAGCATGGGACTTGTCCATCATTCTGAACGAGGCCAGCAGACGTGCCGGCGCCGGCGGGCCGTTCTGGGTCATTGGGTGAACTGCTGACAAATATAGCAAGAGACACCTCATCTCTGAGGTGCCTCTCTAACAATGCCACGATGAAATAATCTAATCAGCGTTCATTTTCGTTTAGGATTTCCAGCATCTCTTTTGGCGTCACCACATAGGGCTTGACCGGGAAATGCTTGATGTTGCCGGTTACAAGATAAGCGTCGGTAGTTTCTCTTGCTTCCATAACCACCTCATAGAAAATTGCGTCGTCGGGGTCGGGAACATAGTCCTCAATCGTGGCGGCATCCAAAAAGATACCCCGCTTAATCAAGCCTGTCAGCGCAATTTCAATGTCCCGGCGGTCAAACTTAAATTTAGGGCGGTGCAGAACATCGTTGTATTCGTTCAGAATATCCTCATGCAGCAGAGGAATTACACGCCCCGCAAGAGCTTCTTGCAGAATCATACCGGGAACGGAGGAAATGTTAAACAGAGCGGAAACCACTACATTCGTATCAAGTACAACATAGTATTTCATGGTTACGCTCCGTTCCGAGCATTTCTTGACGCACGGTCAGCCCGGGACGCTGCAATTTCAGCATTGATCTCATCCAGCGACATATCGGCCGTGCCGTTCTGCTGTGCGGCTTCACTCAGGCTTTGCACGGCGCGGATCGCCCGCTCAGCTCTGTATTCCTGCTTGGGCAGCGTCATGGAAAAGGGAACGCCATTTACCACGACAGAGCGTTTCAAAAACATTCGGATAGCGGTGGGAAGGTCGATGCCGAGTTCATCGTAGACAGCGGCAGCCTTAGCGCGGAGATCATCGTCAACACGCACCTGCATAACACTTGTAGACATAAAAGCACTCCTTTCAAATATAATTGTATTGGTTTACAATGCAATTATATTCTATTATACGCAAAAAGTCAAGCGTTAGCCCTTGCGTATTCCCTAATGCGTTTTAATGCGCACAAAAGAAGCAGACTATGCAAGGAAAGCCGTGTGCAGCCGCTTCGGCTATTTATAAAATGTGGTCTTCTTGAATCAGCAGAATATCATCCCGTCCCTTGGCCTGGTCGAGCATCCGCTGCGTGAAGCCGCTCTTGGAAAACAGGCCGTACAGTATCTTATACCCAAGGAAAGCCGTGCGCAGCTCCGCAGACTTTTTAACCTTTTCCTCCAGTTCGTAATAGACCGTCGCATCCACCGGCTTGTTGTGGTACTTGCATTCCCCGGCGAATACCTGCTTCTTCTGGTGATCCACCGCCATCACATCGATCTCCGTATCGCCGTTGATGTCATTGAGCCAGTAGGAGCCGATGCGGGAGGGCACGAAGTCCACCGCCTTGCTCCGGCACAGGGAGGCAAAGATATCTTTGCAGACGTCCTCGTAGGAGAAGGCAACGAATTTCTGAATAAAGTCCTTCTCCAACTCGTCCAGAACGATCTGCTGATTGTCCAGTTCCAGCTCTCCCTTGTAGGGATAGACATAACGGAACCAGAAGCGGATGAAATTATCTGAAATGAAGTAGAGACCCTTTCGGGACTTCTCCGGATTTTTCTCCGTGACCGGCGTTGCCTTTTTCAGAAAGTCCAGATCGATCAGCGTGGAGAGGTAGGGCGTCAGCGAGGATGTTTCCATGCCCAGGGCGCCCGCGATCTTGCCCAGCTTGTGGTTGCCGTCCGCAATAGCGCGAATGATGGAGAAATAGCTGTTCGCGGACTGTACCTCGTCTTTCAGCAGGAAGTTCGGCTCCTCATAGAGAAATCCATTCTTGGACAGTACAACTTCCTGAATCTGACGGTAGAGGTCTTCCCCGGGCTCAAAAAACTCCAGATATTTCGGGACGCCGCCCGTTACGGAATACTGCTCCACCGCATGGGAGAACGGCTGCCCCTGCACGGCATAGAGGTCTGTAAACGGCAGCGGCTTCAAGCGAATCTGCGCGCTGCGCCGGCCATAAAGCGGACTATCGTGAGAGAGGGCATGCTTCTGCATCATGCTGATCAGCGACCCGCAGAGGATCAGCATAACATTACTGTCCTTCAGGATCTCGTCCCAGGCATTTTGCAGAATGGACGGAAAGGCCGCGTTTGTCTTGACCAAATACGGAAACTCGTCAATGACCAGCACCTTCTTTTCCCCCGGCCGGTAGTTAGCGATCTCCCGGAACAGATCCAGCCAGTCTGTGAAGGTGACCCTCTGCAGCATGGAATTTCCAGTGACCCGGGCTACCACGCCGGCAAGACGCTTCATGCTCTGGGACTCCACTTCCTCTGTCGCAAGGAAGTAAAATGCCTGCTTATCTTTGATGAATTCTTTGATCAGCGTTGTCTTTCCGATACGGCGCCGACCATAGATCACAACAAAGCTGCCATCCCGGCGGAATTCCTTTTCCAGCGTATTCAATTCTTCTTTTCGTCCGATAAAGTTCACCTGTGCCACCTCCAGCATCTGCGATTGATTTATGATAAATCATATTATGATAATCTTGTTTATATTATACGCAATTTTCTGAAACTGTCAAGCGGTCTGCTATATGCGGGCCGCTTTTTCTATTCTTTACAAAAAGTTCAAATTTTAAGGGGACGATACCCCCCTTGAGCGGCGCGTAATACTACGAGGGATTTTTAAGGAGGCTCCCATGGATCAAATCAAACGAAACCTGTATGAACTGCTGTTCAGCTGCAAAGGAGACTGGCGTAACGCCATTTATGTCCCCTGTGGGCCGTGCCCACATCCCTGCAAGGTTGACTGCTCCGGTTGTCTCGCGGCGATCCGACAGGATGGCGCGCCGTTGCTTGTCGGCGTTCGGGAGTTCGAAGAAGAAACCGGAGAGCGGATCGATCCGGGAGAATGTATCGGAACGCTCAGCAAGGACGCCTTCTCCTCCCTCTTTTCCAGATACTTGATTTGGGAAATGACCAGTTCTGAGCAGTGTCCGATGGAATACCTCACAGATTCATCACTTTGCACCCTCGTTCCAAAATATCAGAAACAGAAAGGAGATCTTGCATGAAACGAATCAATATTACCTGCCCTGCCTGTGGTTCCAAGGCGTATCTTCGCCCGGCCAGCGTGGTTTATGGCGATAAGGCCCCAGACCCCGATGCCAAATACTATGTCTGCGGGCGGTACCCCGCCTGTGACTGCTATGTGGCCGCGCACCGGAAAACGATGCTGCCCATGGGGACGCTGGCGGATAAGGCCCTGCGGAAAAAGCGGCACGATGCACATGTGGCCCTGGACAGTCTCTGGAAGAATGGCATCATGAGCCGAAAAGAAGCCTACCGCCTGCTGCAGCTGTCTATGGGGCTTCCCGCCGAGGATGCGCATATCGCTAAATTCTCCGCTGCGCGCTGTGACGAGGTCATTGCGCTCAGCCGCAGGTTTCGCGCCGCCGCAGCAAGAGCGGCATAGCAAAATCAAACACAGAAAGAAGGGAAATCATGAGTATGGAATTTACCTTGAACGATCTCCAGCGCCAGAGAGTGGAGGATCACCTTGCGCTGGTAGAACAGGTGCTTCGCCGCAGCATCAAGACCAATGAGACGGTGGACGGCATGGGACATGATGATCTGTACCAGGAAGGCTGTATCGCGCTTTGCCGCGCGGCAGTTTCATACCGGGAGGAAATGGGAGCATTTCCCGCTTACGCCAGAACCGTTATCCGAAATTATTTGCTGGATCGCTGCCGTGAGATCCAATCTGCGCGAAAAAATCTGCCGTTGTTGTCGCTGGATGCTTTTGCCGAGATGGGAGCGCCGGAGCCGGTCAGCCCTTTTCATACGGAGGATCTGATTTCTAATGTTTCCTCCGACGCCCTGCTCTCCCATTTCAGGAACCGCTACCACGGCACCGCCCGGCTTGGGATCGAAGCGATGGAGCTGCGGGTCAGAGGCTACAGCTGCGCGGACATTGCCAAACTGTATCAAAAGAAACCAAACTACATCGGAGCCTGTATCTCACGGGCGGCGGGAAAGCTGCGCCGGGAGCGAATCGTGCGGGAGTTTTATACCGCCTGCACGGAACAGGATATCAAGAGCGCATAAGGAGGAGTTCGTATGGCAGAAAAAACACTTTATACGGCATTGGGACATTTCCGCTGCCGAAACGATGGCGGGAGCCGGCGTTATCCGGTCATTCTCATGGATCACCGTGAGTTCGGAATGGATCCGCAGGAGATGACGCTTTGGACTGCCCTGTGTTGGCGTCTGACAGACCGGCAGCGTGCAGAGGACTTCTATGAACAGCTCTCCAACGGAATGGAGCTTTTCCCTCGACGCAGCTTTTCAGACTGCCTTGACCGGCTCGTAACACGGGGGCTTGTTGCCAAGGGCAGCGGCACGATGGATTTTGACGCGCTCTATGACCTTCTCGGCGAGCTTTATGTTGTTCCCATCTCAAGCAGCTTTCCCCTGAAGGTGGTGACCTTTCTGAAACTGCTGTGCAGCGGAACGGCTCCCGGGCCGGCTGCAGCGCTCTTTCGGCGAGACCGGCGCACAGAGCCGGAACGGCACATTATGGCACTCAGCCGCTGTACACCGCTTTCCACGGCGGAGCTGATCCAATGCGCGGAACGTGATATTTCGGCTGCCGTCGGCAGTCAGCAGACGCTTGCGCTGCTGTATGGAGATCAGGAGACGACCAGCGACAACATCGTATCGGAAATGCGGACTGCCGCAGCGTGTCAGTCTGTGACAGCGGCGGTTGCCAATCTCTATCTTCGCAAGCAGGTCATCTTTGAGAGGGCTTGTGCATGAGCGGGTTTGAAAACTGGCCTGCTCCGATCCTGCGGCGGTGGCTCTTATCCGCCGCCGCAGGGCCGGTCATTTTCCTGATAGGGCTGGCAGGCCGCATTGCCCTGCACGACCCAACGCTTCTGACGCTCAGCACCTTATTGGCATCCTGCATAGTCGTTCGATGTATTCTTCTGTTTCAAGCGATCCGTCAGGAGGACTATGAAACGGTGGAGGGCGTGTGTGTCGCCATCAGGCGAGCGTCCTTGAGAGGTCACCAGCGTATCCGGCTGATGGATGATTCCGGCACTGCGCATGACCTCCTGCTGGATCGGCGTCAAAGATTTCTGATTGGCAGCAGTTACCGCGTCTATCTTCAAAGCCCTCCCGGGGCCGCGCTGCCGGGAGCAAGGATCCCCCATGGCGCACTGCTGGGGCTGGAGGAGATTGAGGAGTGCCGGGCCGAATCGGAGATAGACTGTCAGGCTGCTGCACAGGAAGACTCCAATAAACCGCCCTTGCGCTCCGCTGTCGCTCCACGCACCGGCTGACACAGCCGGAGGAAGGACGGAGGCATGACGCGACACAGCTTCATCCAGATGTCGAAGCTGTCCAATGTCAAGGGGCGTATTTCCTATATCACCAGCCCCGCCAGACAGGAGAACCTGTACGCCACCTATCATACCGCCGATGCCGCCTTCTGGACTTCCCTCGCAAGGGAAAACCAGCAGGAGTTCAAGCGGAGCGGCACCGAGGGGACGTGCATCGAGGCGCGGGAGTTCATCATCGCCCTGCCGGAGAAGTTCACACGCTATGACCCGCAGCGGGTTCTGACAAAGTTCACAGAGGAATTTCAAAAGCGGTATAACGTGGAGTGTGTGTCCGGCCTACACCACAACAAGGCCAAGACCAACTACCACATCCACCTGATTTTCAGTGAGCGGCGGTTGTTGCCGGAACCCGTAGTCAAGGTCGCCACCCGGAATATGTTCTATGACGAGGTGGGGAAGCACGTCCGCACCAAGAAGGAGATCACCGGGGAGGATGGGCAGATACGCCCCGGCTGTACCGTCATCAAAAAGGGCGAGGTCTACGAGAGCCATATGTTCAGCGTTAAGGACGCCCGCTTCAAGCAGGAGGGCTTTGTGGCTGAGGTCAAGGAGTTCTATACCGGCCTTATCAACCGCTATATCTCAGACCCGGAGCAGCAGCTAAAGGTGTTTGACCCGCAGAGCGTATATTTGCCCACCAAAAAGATAGGCAGGAACAATCCCAAGGCGGAGGAAATCAAAGCGGACAACGCCGCCCGTCAGGAGTGGAACCGAACGGCGGATATGGCGCTTTTGACGGGCATATCCGAGGCGGAGATATTGGAGGTCAAGCAGGCTGAGATACACGAGAAGGTCAGGCAATCCATCCATCAGGCCGGGTGGCTCCCGCACCTGTTCCGGGCCATCGTGGGCAAGGCCAGGGCCTTCCTGCAAGGGCTGATCCGCCAGCGGGCAATGCCGCCGAAGCCCACGCTGGACATTGATATGGCAGAGTTCCGTGCCATGCGAGGTCTGATGATACGAGTGAGGGACGAGGCCACGAGCATCCGATACTTGCAGGAGGATGTGCTGCCAGACTTGAAGCAGCAGCTTGCCGCCGCCACGGGTATCTTTAAGACCAGAGAGCGCAAAGACATCGCTGGGCAGATACAGCAGACAGAGCAGGAAATCAGCCACAGGATGGATGCGCTTCCCTCCATCGTCCAGGCGGAGGGTTATCCCGATGTGCAGACATTTACAGCCACCTACCGCAAGGCTGAGGCCGTTGTCAGCCAGCATAACCGGGAGTTGGCCGAGTGGGAGCGGAAGGTGCAGGAGCGCTAGCGGCCCGCCGCAAAAGAGCGGCCCCCAGAGCCGAGAAGCGTCCGGGAACGCCTGCGGCGGTTGCAGGACGAGGGCAAACGGCAACAGCCACAGCCACACAGGAGGGCAGTTGACAGGGACAGCAGATGATAGAGAACGCCGCCGCTATGGTGCAATCCATAGCGGCGGCGTACATAAACAGGAGCCAGTTTGTAGGTTATATACTGTTTTATGTGCTATAATTTTCTTGAAAATTTTTGTGCAAATTCGGTCTGCTGATTTGTTATATATATGAGGCCTCAAGAGGAAGCGGAAGGGGGTGCGCCGATGGAGCAAGAAACCGTGCTGGAGCTTTTTGACCGTTATGCGGATATGGTGTATCGTATTGCTCTCAGTTATCTCCGCTCTCCGCAGGAAGCGGAGGACGTTGTGCAGACTGTTTTTCTTAAACTGTTGGAGGGCGGCATGATAGTTTATCCCGGCAAAGAGCGTGCGTTTCTAACTAAGGTTACGATTAACCATTGTAAAAACCTTCTCACCGCAGTAAAGAAGCACGAAGCCATTCCTTTGGACGAGGCTGTTCTGCTGATACAGCCGGAGGATCGGGACATATTTTATGCGGTCATGGAGTTGCCGGAAAAGTATAGGGCCGTCGTGAGCCTACACTACTTTGAGGGCTACTCGTTTCGGGAAATCTCAGAATTTTTACACATCGGCATCTCAGCCGTTTCCATGAGATTGCATCGGGCCAAAAACATCTTAAAAAAGCAACTTGGGAGGGATTGATATGGAGCGAAACTTCAAGCGCATTTCTGATGGGCTGAAATTGCCGCAGGAGAGCCGGGAGCGTATTCGTTCCCAGCTTGCCTCCTACCAAAAACAATCGGAGGACATTCCTATGAAAAAATCGACCTTAAAATCTCGTGTGCCGTTGATTGCCGTCGCTGTTGTTATGATGATGGCATTAACGCTGACCGCTGCCGCAGCGGTGGTTGTGCATCTGTTCAGAAATGACATCATCGTGTCCAGCAGGGATGACATTCCCATGCCTTCAAGTGAAAATGGTGCTCCTGGTGCTGTTGCTATCGACGGCCCCGGAGGAAACCCGCCCGCCACTTTGGAAGAAACGATAAAATCTAATCGGTTCAAATCGGACGATTGGGTTGCGGGCGAACGCATTAACGGCGGAGTAGTATCTGAATACCATCAGTGGGACTCCGTAGAGGTTCTGAGCAGTGATCCAGTTCTCCGCAGCCGCCGCATTGGTCGGGAGGATGGCGCGGAGAAAATGGAGTATACTGCCGAAAACCCCGCAAATCTTCTGGACACGCTGACAGGTCGCGTTACCTTTGATTTGGAATGGGTGAACGAGCATTATGATTATGTTCCAGATGCCAACTTGTCCTTTGTCGTGTCCGATGCAAAAGGTGATTACGTCAGCGAGAACTTTGACGCCCTTTACGCAAAGAAGAACGGCAGCGGATATGTCAATTTCACAATCGATAATATCGCACAAGCCGACTATTTTGTCCAAGCGTATGTCATTGATGGCAGCTACGAAACCGCCTATTATTACACGTCCGTTGATGGCCATGAATTTCTGATTGAAATGGACAACGGGCACGTTTGGGCGCAGTGCTGTACAAGCCATGCCAATGTCAGCTTGCATGGTGCGTATCTGACCACGGACGAAGTGGAAGATATTCTGGACAATCTCTCTCTGGCTATCAATGAGTAAAGCGTGTTACAGCAGAAGCAGGGGCCGCCCGATTGGGGCGGCCCCTGCTTCGCTAATCTGTTAAGCGTAAATCAGCTCACTGTTTACAATTTCCATTGCACTTGCTTGGATATTGTTCATCTTACCGACCCATGTCATTTGGTCGGCAGCTTTCAGCGCCTCGGTGATACCTTGGGATCGGGCCATCTGTTCAATAATGGTATCTAACCGTTCTTGTGCCTGCTGGTCAATATCGGCAAGGTAGCTGTTCAGTCTGCCGTTGAGCAACAAGGCATTGTATAAAGCTGGGTGGTATTCTTTGATATACCGCTTGTGCCGTTGCCCCCATATACCGACAGGCTGTTCTTCTTCAGTGGGTACAGTCAAACAGGGAAAATAGTAGTCGCCAATCAGTTCATACCAAAGGCCGTTGCCTTCGTCAAAAATGTACTTGTCCATATCGAAATCCTCCGCTATAATATATTCGCACATACGTCACAGTTCCCCGATTGCCACGCTGTTTTATAGTTTGTTACCAGTTTTTCCTTCCCTTGATTTTTCCCTTGTGCGAGGTCAAGTTAAGGACAACAATGCGTGAAATCAGATACAGGGATACGGTGGGGACAATGCGAAAAATCCTTTATTTGCAAGGCTTTCGGAGGATTTTATTAAAAGACTGCAACCACTAATGAGCGGCTATGAAATCGTGTGGTTCAAATCGAAATTCAAGGTTGTATTACCGTCCCTGAAGAGGTCTC
>ENA-UEQN01001180-UEQN01001180.1-human-gut-metagenome-genome-assembly--contig:-NODE-1180-length-21535-cov-7.486672_pt1 | contig 21535 bp, 16 predicted proteins | sample MGYA00242940_ERZ507944 | MGnify/ENA primary metagenome ERZ507944 (study PRJEB26167, sample SAMN06115449) | human gut metagenome | host: Homo sapiens | place: China:Fujian | collected 2015-08-20... | reverse complement strand
GTCCAGCATGCCGTCGTCGGCGACCGCCTCGGGCAGCTGCTGGATGCCGCCGCCGTTGAACTTGCAGATGCCGATGGCGGCCGACAGCAGCAGGTTGTTGTAGACCAGCCGGTCATCGACCCAGACCTTGACACCCGTGGACTTGTAGTGGAAGAAGCTCCTTACCAAACACCACGTATAACGCCAGCGGCTCTTGTGCCCCTTCTTTTTCAGGTGCGAGAGCTTGCGTACGACGTGGGCGTCGAATCCGGCCCCGGCGACATTGGCCATGTAGCGGCTCTGGCGGTAGTGCGCCTCCTCGTAGGAGACCACCCCAACGTCCTGCAGGAACGAATACCCCTCGCTGATGGCCTTCGCGGCATCCTGATAACGGTTCGAGATGCCGAACGTGCGGACCCAGTCGTTGCCCGTGCCCACGGCCACCACGGCCAGCAGCACGTCGCTGGGACACACCTCCTGCTGGATGAACAGCCCGTTCACCACCTCGTGCAGCGTGCCGTCGCCGCCCACGACGATGATGCGGCGGTAGCCCTCGCGCACGGCCCACACGGTGAGTTCCGTAGCGTGGAACTTGTGCTCCGTGAAGACCGGTTCGCAGAGGATGTGCGCGTCGCGCAGATGCTTCGAGATCTGCGGAAAGTGGTCGAGCCCGCGGCCGCCTCCGGCCACGGGGTTGACGATGACGAACCAGGTTTCGGGATTGGCTGCCACGCTGCGCTTATTTTTCGGGAATGTTGCGCAGCGTGTCCACCAGGAAGTCGTAGAACTTGCCGACCGAAGCGATCTCCACCTTCTCGTCGGGCGAGTGGGGGTAACAGATCGTCGGACCGAACGAGATCATGTCCATCTTGGGGTATTTGCTGCCGATGATGCCGCACTCCAGTCCGGCATGGATGGCCGTCACGGCGGGTTTCTTGCCGTAAAGCGCCTCGTAGGAGGCCGTCATGGCCTTCAGGATCGGCGACTCCATATCGGGGTTCCAGCCGTCGTAGGAGCCCGTGAGCTCGGTCTTGGCCCCGGCCAGCGCGAAGACGGCGGCGATGGCCTCGCCCAGCGCCTCTTTTTCCGTGCCCACCGAACTGCGCAGCAGGCACTGGAGCTTCACGGTCTTGCCGTCCGAGACCACGCGCGCGAGGTTCGTCGAGGTCTGCACCAGTCCGGGCATGGCCATCGACATCCTCTGCACCCCGTCGGGGCAGGCGACCACGGCCTTGATCAGATTCGCGGAAACCTCCTTCGGAAGCATCTCGGCGGGTTTCTCGACCTCTTTGACCTTGACCGACACGGCATCCTCGATGCCGGCATACTCCGCCTTGACGACCTTTTCATAGGCTTTCAGCGCCTTGACGAACCCGTCGTAATCCTTCGTCCGGACCAGCACCACGGCCTCGGCCTCGCGCGGAATGGCGTTCCGCAAGCCGCCGCCGTCCACCGACGCCAGCAGCACGTCGCACGGCGCAGCGTTCAGAAAGCGGAACAACACCTTGTTGGCGTTGGCGCGCTGGCAGATGATCTGGATGCCCGAATGGCCGCCCTTGAGCCCCTTGACGGAGATTTTCGCCGCCGTGTAATTGCGGGCGGGCGTCGGCTCGGCCTTATACTTAAAGGCAATGTTGGCGTCGAGACCTCCGGCGCAGCCCACGTAGAGCTCGCCCTCCTCCTCGGAATCGAGGTTCAGCAGGATGTCGCCGTGCAGCAGCCCCTTTTCCAGACCGTTCGCACCGTCCATGCCGGTCTCCTCGGTGGCCGTGAACAGGGCCTCCAGCGGCCCGTGCTTCAGCGTCCGGTCCTCCAGCACCGCGAGGATCGCCGCCGCGCCGATGCCGTTGTCGGCGCCCAACGTCGTGCCGTCGGCCGTCACCCAGTCGCCATCGACATAGGCGTCGATGGGGTCCTTCGTGAAGTCGAACTGCTTGTCGTTGTTCTTCTGCGGCACCATATCGAGGTGCGCCTGTAAGATCACGCCCTTGCGGTTCTCCATGCCTTTCGAGGCGGGTTTCGAGACATAGACGTTGTGCGCCGAATCCTCCTTGCATTCGAGGCCCTGCGCGCGGGCGAAATCGAGGATGTATTTGCGGATCTTCTCCTCGTGGTGCGAGGGACGCGGAATGCGGACGATCTCCGCGAAATGTTTCCAGACGAGCGCCGGTTTCAGCGCAGCCAAATTCTTGTCCATAACGTAATTTTTAATTTTTATCGTTCAATTTTTCACAAATTTGCCTTAAATCCTTATCACGTCTCCATCCGGTTCTGCGCCTTCCCCGTCATTGCGAGGCATCGCAAATGCCGTGGCAATCTGAGCGAAAGTCGTGACCTTGACAACGCTTCCATCGGATTCCCACGCTCACTCACGTTCGCTCGGAATGACATGCTCCTCACCCGTCACCCTGTCGAACGCATCGACGATGTATTTCACCAGCGGGTGCCGCACGATGTCGCGCTTGTCGAACTCCACGATGCCGATGCCCGGAACACTGCGCAGAATCTCCATCGTGCGCACCAGTCCGCTGTCGCTCCGGCGGGGCAGGTCGATCTGCGTCACGTCGCCCGTGACGATGAACCGCGCGTTGCGGCCCATGCGCGTGAGGAACATTTTGATCTGCGACAGCGTGGTGTTCTGCGCCTCGTCGAGGATGACGAAGGCGTTGTCCAGCGTGCGGCCGCGCATATAGGCCAGCGGCGCGATCTGCACGGTGCCGTCCTCCAGGAATTTCTGGAGCTTCGCGGGCGGGATCATGTCGTTCAGCGCGTCGTACAAAGGTTGCAGGTAGGGATCGAGCTTCTCCTTCATGTCGCCGGGCAGGAATCCCAGCTTCTCGCCCGCCTCGACGGCTGGGCGCGTGAGGATAATGCGCCGCACCTGCCGCTCCTTCAGGGCGCGGACGGCCAGCGCAATGGCCGTGTAGGTCTTGCCCGAACCGGCGGGCCCCACGGCGAACAACAGGTCGTTCTTGTCGTAGAGTTTGACGAGCCGCTGTTGATTGACGGTCCGGGCGCGGACGATGTTGCCGTTGTTGCCGTAGACGATCACGTCCTTATCGACCGGAGCGTCGTCCGGCACGATGCCGCCCGAGAAACACTGGTCGATGACCTGCGACGAGATGTGCCCGTATTTGAGGTAATAGGCCACCAGCGAATCCATGCGTTTGGCGAAACGCTGCGTCTCGGCCTCGGAGCCGAGGACCTTGAGCGACGAGCCGCGAGCCACGATCTTCAACGCGGGATAGAGCGATTTGATCTGTTCGAGGTAGGCGTTCTGCGCCCCGTACAGCTCGCGGGGATCGACGCCTTCGATGAGAATTTCCTTTCCGACAGTTTCCGTCATAGATCAGAATAGATAGCCGAAGCTGAGCGCAACATTATAGGTACGGAGTTTATCGAGCTGACTCCCGTCGGGCAGCACCACCTCGTGCTTCGAGCGGAACTGGCCGTTGTAACGCAGGTCGATCAGCAGGTGGCGCATCAGCACCACCCCGGCGCCCACCGTATAGGAGAGCGTGGGACGCACGCGCCCGAAGTCCAGCAGGTCGCCGCCCGACTTCTGCTTGCAGTCGTTCATCACCGTGAAGACCGGACCGGCGTAGATGCGCACGGGATTCAGCAGGCGGAACGACGCCAGCACCGGCACGTCGATCGAATTGGATTTGAGGTTGATCTCCTTGCCGCCCTCGGGACGGATGCGGAGCCCCTGGCGGACGTAGAGTATCTGCGGCTCGACGGCGAAAGCCCCGAGATTGACGGCCGTGACGATACCGGCCTGCCAGCCCAGTTTGTTCTTGACATCGGTCTTGTCCATATTGGTCGTGTAATCGGGGATGTTGATACCCCCGACGACGCCCCACTCCACCCGGGTGCGGGGCCGCTGTGCGGCGGCGCTCAGCACGGCGGCCGCAAACAAAACGCTCAGCAGAATTTTTCGGGTCATAAGTAATTTTTAATTCTCAATTTTTAATTCTCAATTTGAAGGAGGCCCAGAGCATGTAGCCGATGCAGGCTGCGACGAACAGCATCCCCGCATGCGGGTTGCCCGAGAGGCGGATGATCGCGCCGCAGACGGGTCCCGAGACGGCTCCGGCAGCGATGGCCATAATCATCAGCCCGGCCACCTCGTTGGCCTTTCCGGGCACGGCCTTGGTGGCCACGGCGTAAAACGTGGCGAAGACGCACGCCATGCCGAAGCCCAGCAGTCCGACGGCGGCATAGATTGCCGCCTCGTTGCGCACGAACAGCAGCGCCGCGCACAGCGCCAGCGCCCCGGCCATGTTCCAGGAGAGGTATTTCACGTCGGAAACGCGCACCAGCACCCAAGCACCGACGATCGTGCCGACGATGCGGCAGGCGTAGAATCCCGTGGTGGTGAGGATCGACGAGGGGTTGTCGATCAGCCGCACCGAGAGGAACCCGATGCCCACGTCGGCAGCGATGAAGCAGGCCACGCCGAGCGTCGAGAGCAGCACGGCGCGGTTTTTCAACAGCCGGAAGCAGTCGGCCAGCGACGCCGAGCGTCCCGTCTGCACGGGTTCCGGCACCGAGGTCAGTTGCAGCCAGACGCCGCCCGCGACGGTCAGTCCGGCGTAGATCGGCAGCAGAAGCCGCCACGAACCCGTCAGCGCGACCAGCCCGGTGACGATCGGGGCCAGCAACAGGAGCGAGGTGTTGCGGAATATCTGCCCGACGGTCAGGTAACTGGTCATCCGCTCGCCGGGAACGATGGTCGCCAGCAGCGGGTTGACGGCCACCTGAATCGCCGTGTTGCCGATGCCCAGCAGGCCGAAGCCCGCGAAATACCACCCCAGGGCGCAGTCGGCGCCCGCGGCGAAGGGCACCATCAGCCCCGCGATCGTGAAGCCGTAGCCGATGAGCGCCGTGGCCTTGCGCCCCCAGCGGTTCATCAGCGCGGCGACCGGGGTCGAGAGCACCAGGAACCAGAGGAAAACCATCGTCGGCAGGAAGCTCACGGCAGCCTGCCGGTCGGCCGGAAATTCGGCGGCGATGCGGCCCGTGATCGGCGCCACCATGTCGCAGAACCCCATGATGAAAAAGCCCGCAAGCACGGGACCGAGCAACTTTCTATCGACTTTGTCTACGCTCATCCGAGACGGAATTTCGGGTTTCAAATTTTTCAAAGTTACGTTTTTTTCCTTAAAAAACGCTTTCGGGACACCGATTATTTCCCGATTGCGTATCTTTGCAGCCGGCAATGAACAAAAAACGTGCAAGATACGCCCCGTCCGCACAAAGCCTCCCGTCCGTTTGGGAATAACCGCGGATTTTATTATATTTGGGGTCGTAACGACACTCTTATATATCGATCGGAGCGTTTCGCCGAACCGCACGCACCCCGGGTTTGGCGCTGTCCGTTCTTTTCGCTATATTTGATTCGTAACGACACTTTGACTTATGCCTATGCTGTTGCTCGCACATATAAACCTGACGCTGCCGCTCGAAGACCCGATCCTGAAATTCATGCTGATCCTGGTCATCATCCTCACGGCTCCGCTGCTGCTGAACAAACTCAAAATCCCCTATTTGCTGGGGCTCATCATCGCGGGCGCGGTGATCGGCCCCCACGGCCTGAACCTCGTGCTGCGCGACAGCAGCATCATTCTCTCGGGAACGGCCGGCCTGCTCTACATCATGTTCCTCTCGGGACTGGACATGGACATGTCCGATTTCAAGAAAAACAGCTGGCGAAGCCTCGTCTTCGGCCTCTACACCTTCTGCGTGCCGCTCGCCCTGGGCATCCTGGCCGGGCATTACGTCCTGGGATTCCCGATCTACTCCTCGATCCTGCTCGCCGGGCTCTTCGCCTCGCAGACGCTCATCGCCTACCCCATCGTCAGCAAACTCGGCATCGCCCGCGACAAGGCCGTTACCATAGCCGTCGGCGGCACGGTCATCACCGACACGCTGGCCCTGCTGCTGCTCACCGTGATCGTCGGCATGGCCACGGGCAACGTGGACGAGATGTTCTGGTGGCGGCTCGGCGGCTCGGTGCTCCTCTGCATCGCCATCATCGTCTTTCTCTTCCCGCTGCTGGCCCACTGGTTCTTCAAACAGTGCAGCGACAACGTTTCGCAGTATATCTTCGTGCTGGTGATGGTCTTTCTGGGCGCCTACCTCGCCCAGCTGGCGGGATTGGAGCCGATCATCGGCGCATTCCTCTCGGGACTGGCCCTCAACCGTCTGATCCCCCGCACCTCGCCGCTGATGAACCGCATCGAATTCGTCGGCAACGCCATCTTCATCCCCTTCTTCCTGATCGGAGTGGGCATGCTCATCGACTACCGCGCCTTCTTCCGCGACTGGGAGAGCCTCGAGGTGGCGGCCGTCATGATCGTGCTCATCACCGCGGCGAAATTCATCGCGGCATGGCTCACCCAGAAGACCTTCCGCCTCTCGCGCGACCAGCGGACGGTGATTTTCGGCCTGAGCTCGGCCCACGTGGCGGCGACGCTGGCCGCCGTGATGGTGGGCTACAACGTCATCCTGGGCCACACGCCCGACGGCGAACCGATCCGTCTGCTCAGCGAGAGCGTGCTCAACGGCACGATCCTGATGATTCTGGCCACGTGCACCGTCTCGACTTTCGCCACGCAGCGCGGCGCCCACAACATCGCCATCCGCAACACGCACGATCCCGAGGAGAAGAGCCCCAAACGGGAGGACCACATCCTGATCCCGGTGGCCGACGAAAGCACGGCCAACGAACTGGTCGGGCTGAGCGCCATGCTCAAACGGGCCAAGGAGCCCAACGGACTCTACGCCCTGCATGCGGTGGACAACCAGATCGAGGACCCCAACGTCGAAAAACGGGCCCAGAAGATCCTCGATGCGGCGGCCACGGCGGCTGCGTCGAGCGACATCTATTTGCAGGAGCTGCTGCGCTACGACGTGAACATCTCCAACGCCATCGTCAGCGTGGTCCGCGAACGCAACATCACCGACATCGTGATGGGCATGCACCACGGAGCGTCCGCCGTCCCGGGCATACCCGCGATTCCGGGCATCCACGGCGGCACGGGCCCGGGCATCGGCAAGATGGCCGCCGACGTGCTGGCGCGGAGCAACGTCACGACCTTCATCTACCACCCCGCACAACCCCTGACGACCATCAAACGCCACCTGATCGTGGTGCCCGAGAAGGCCGAGCAGGAGGCGGGATTCCAGATGTGGCTGCGCCGCATCCGTTATCTGGCCGAGAATTCGGGCGTCAAGATCGTGGTCTTCGCCCCGGCGACGACGATGGAGTACCTGCGTCCGAAAGGCCGCAAACGCACGGCGAACCTCGATTTCGTGCCGTTCGAACTGTGGGACGACCTGCCGTCGCTCGAACACGACCTGCGCGACGACGACTGTCTGTGGTTCGTGATGAGCCGCCGCGAAAGGGTCTCCTACCACCCCGCCATGAGCCGCATCCCGGCCATGCTCGAACACGTTTTCGCCGCATACAGCTCCGTGCTGCTCTATCCCGTGCAGGCGGGCGACACCGAAAGCCGGTATATCTGACGGAAATAAATTTGGCATTCCCCCCGGTTTGCGCTATCTTTGGTGCCGTAACGGCACTTTTAGAAAGAGTAAGGGCGTTTTGCCCTATCCGTTTTTCGTATCTTTGGCTTCGCCTTAGATACTCCGCCTCGGAAAAAATGCAAGCGAGCTTGCTTTTTCTCTCGGCTTATTCGTATTTTGGCTGCCGCCGAAGATACTTTCGCTCGGCAAAATGCAAGTAAACTTGCTTTTGCCCTCGCTTATTCGTATCTTTGCCGTAAAATAAAAAAGGAATATGAGCCTTGTAGCAATCGTGGGCCGTCCGAACGTCGGCAAAAGCACCCTCTTCAACCGCCTCGTGGGCGAGCGGAAGGCGATCGTCGATGCGACGGCCGGAACCACCCGCGACCGCCACTACGGCAAAACGGACTGGAACGGCAAAGAGTTCTCCGTAATCGACACCGGCGGGTACACCGTCAATTCGGAGGACATCTTCGAAGACGAAATCCGCCGTCAGGTGCTGCTGGCCATCGACGAGGCCGACGTGATTCTCTTCCTCGTGGAGGTCCGGACAGGCATCACCGACCTCGACATGATGATGGCAGACATCCTGCGCCGCACCTCGAAAAAGGTGATCCTCGTCTGCAACAAAGTCGATAACAACGACCAGATCTACTCGTCGCACGAGTTTTACGCACTCGGGCTGGGCGATCCCTACTGCATCTCGTCGATGTCGGGAACCGGCACGGGCGACCTGATGGACGCCATCCTGGCCGCGTTGCCCGCCGAAGCCGCCGCCGAGGAGGACGACGATCTGCCCCACATCACCATCGTAGGGCGTCCCAACGTCGGGAAATCGTCGCTCACCAACGCCCTGCTGGGCGAGGAGCGCAACATCGTGACCTCGATCGCCGGAACCACCCGCGACTCGATCCACACGCGCTACAACAAATTCGGGATGGATTTCTACCTCGTCGATACGGCCGGCATGCGCAAGAAGGGCAAGACGATGGAGGACCTCGAATTCTACTCGGTGATGCGCTCGATCCGGGCCATCGAGAATTCGGATGTCTGCATCCTGATGATCGACGCCCAGCAGGGGCTCGAATCGCAGGACCTGAACATCCACAACCTGATCGTCCGCAACCGCAAAGGATGCGTCATCGTGGTCAACAAATGGGACCTGGTCGAGAAGGACAGCAACACGATGAAGGAGTGGACGGAGTTTCTGAAAAAGAAGTTCGCGCCGTTCAACGACATTCCGATCATCTTCACCTCGGTCCTGAACAAACAGCGCATCTTCGACGTGCTGCAAACCGCGATCCGCGTCCACCAGTCGCGCAAACGGCGCATCCCGACCTCGGAGCTCAACGATTTTCTGCTGCCGCTGATCGAGAACTACCCGCCCCCCGCGACCAAGGGCAAATACATCAAGATCAAATACGTCACCCAGCTGCCGACGCCGACGCCCCAGTTCGCGTTCTTCGTCAACCTGCCGCAGTACATCAAGGAGCCCTACCGCCGCTTCCTCGAAAACAACATGCGGGAAAAATGGGATTTTTCGGGAGTGCCGATGCAGATCTACTTCCGACAGAAATAAGGCGGCCCCGCGCACGGGCAACCGTCAAAAACCTCTCCTGTCACGGGAGAGGTTTTTTCATGCCTGTTCCGTCCGGGCACAATATTGGCTGTTATCAGCTTAAATCATTGTGCTATCGATCATTCGATTGCCATTCACAGAATCATGTCGTATATTTACACGAAACCATCCTGTCTCCGTTAAATGAAAAGCATTATGGACAAAAAGAAACTGACAGCCGAGAACGGCCGGCCGATCGCCGACAATCAGAACATTCAGACCGCAGGCGTCCGGGGACCCGTGACGCTGCAAGATCCGTGGTTCCTCGAAAAACTCGCTCATTTCGACCGCGAGGTCATTCCCGAACGGCGCATGCACGCCAAGGGTTCCGGTGCATTCGGCACCTTTACGGTCACGCAGGACATCACCCGATACACGCGCGCCTCGATCTTCGCCCAGGTCGGCAAGAAGACCGAATGCTTCGTGCGCTTCTCGACCGTGGCCGGCGAACGCGGCGCAGCCGATGCGGAGCGCGACATCCGAGGCTTCGCCATGAAATTCTACACCGATGCGGGCAACTGGGACCTCGTGGGCAACAACACCCCGGTATTCTTCCTGCGCGACCCGCTGAAATTCCCCGACCTGAACCACGCCGTGAAACGCGACCCGCGCACCAATCTGCGCTCGGCCAACAACAACTGGGATTTCTGGACCCTGCTGCCCGAAGCGCTGCATCAGGTGACGATCACCATGTCGCCGCGGGGCATTCCGGCCTCGTACCGCCACATGCACGGATTCGGAAGCCACACGTACAGTTTCTACGACAAGGACAACCGGCGCACCTGGGTGAAGTTCCACCTCAGGACCCAGCAGGGCATCAAAAACCTGACCGACGCCGAGGCCGAAGCCCTCGTAGGCAAAGACCGCGAATCGCACCAGCGCGACTTGTACGACGCCATCGAACGCGGCGATTTCCCGCGCTGGACGATGTACGTGCAGCTGATGACCGAAGAGGAGGCCCGCAACTACAAACTCAATCCGTTCGACCTGACAAAAGTATGGTATCACAAGGATTTCCCGCTGCACGAAGTCGGCGTCCTGGAGTTGAACCGCAATCCGGAGAACTACTATGCGGATGTCGAGCAGTCGGCGTTCAACCCCATGAACATCGTCGAGGGCATCGGTTTCTCGCCCGACAAGATGTTGCAGGGCCGCCTGTTCTCCTACGGCGACGCGCAGCGTTACCGACTGGGCGTGAACCTCATGGAGATTCCCGTGAACAAACCCCGCTGTCCGTACCACGCGTTCCACCGCGACGGGCGGATGCGCACCGACGGCAACTACGGTTCGGCCAAAAGCTACGAACCCAACAGCTACGGCGAATGGCAGGACAATCCCGCCCTCAAAGAGCCGCCCCTGGCCGTGAACGGCGACGTATTCAACTACGACGAACGCGAGCTGGACGACGATTATTTCACCCAACCCGGACTGCTGTGGCGCATAATGTCGCCCGAGGACCAGCAGGCGACCTGCGAGAACACGGCGCGCGCCATGAGCGATGCCGAACTGTTCATCAAACAGCGCCACGTGCGTCACTGCTACTACGCCGACCCGGCCTACGGCAAGGGTGTGGCCGAAGCGCTCGGAATCTCGCTCGAAGAGGCGCTCAAAGCCGAAGACCCCGCACATCCCGCGTGGGACCCCCGCCGGCGTAAGACGCCGGTTTTAGAGGGCGAAGGACAGTATTAACGCTGGTCCACCTTCCTGCGCCACCGGCGTAAGACGCCAATCTCAGAATAATCCCGCACCCGCAAAAAGAAATCGGGGCGGTCTGAAAATATCAGACCGCCCCGATTTTTACTGCTGCGAACTCTCGCCCCCTGAAACCGGCGTCTTACGCCGGCGGTTGCGTCCGCCGCGGTGACGACGGCGGTCACGCGTACCGCGGTTGCCCTCGCCGCGCCCCGAAGCGTGGTCGCTGTCCGGGGAGGCAGGCTGTGCGGCGGCAGGAACGGGCTGTGCGGCGGCAGAAGCCGCGTCCCCGGCTGCCGGGCGTTCGCTGCGGCGGTTCCGGTCATTGCGCCCCGAGCGGTCGCCGCGTCCGCCACGCCCGCGCCCGCCGGAACGTCCCCCGCTACGTCCTCCGCGTCCAAAACGGCCGCGGTTCTCGTCGGGAGCGTATTTCGGTCCCTCGCCCACGCTCTCGGGAAGCTCGGCCTTGCGGATGTCGCGCTCGATGAACTTCTCGATCTGATGGAACTTGCCCTGTTCCTCTTCGCTGACGAACGTCACGGCGCTGCCCGTGGCCGCCGCGCGGGCCGTACGGCCGATGCGGTGGATATAATCCTCAGGATCGTGCGGCACGTCGTAGTTGAGCACCAGGCCGATGTCCTCGATGTCGATGCCCCGGGCGACGATGTCCGTGGCGACGAGTATCTTGACCTTGTTGTTCTTGAAATTGAGCATCACCTCCTCGCGCTGGGCCTGCTCCAGGTCGGAGTGCATGGCCGCCACGTCGAGTTTCATCCGTTTGAGCGTATGGGCCAGCTCCTTGACCTTGAGCTTCGACGACGAGAAGATGATCGTTTTCGAATCGGTCGGCTCGGCGAACAGCTCGCGGATGATGCCCAGCTTCTGATTCTCGTAGCAAATGTAGGCCGACTGGTCGATGGCCTCGTTGGGCTTCGAAATGGCGATGTTGACCTCCGCGGGATTGCGCAGGATAGTTTTGGCCAGCTCGCGGATCTTCGGGGGCAGCGTGGCCGAGAACATGATCGTCTGCCGCTCCCTGGGCATGTACGAGACGATCTTCATGATGTCCTCCGAGAAACCCATGTCCAGCATGCGGTCGGCCTCGTCAAGAATGAGGTATTCGACGTGCGAAAGGTCCACGCCGCTGTTCTGCAAATGGGCGATCATGCGGCCCGGAGTGGCGATCACCACGTCGGAACCGCTCAGCATGCCTTTCTTCTGAATGTCCCAGCCCTTGCCGTCGCCGCCGCCGTAGACGACCGTCGTCGAGATCGGGGCATAGTAGGAAAAGCCCTGAAACTGCTGGTCGATCTGCTGCGCCAGCTCGCGCGTGGGCACGATGATCAGCGATTTCACCACATTGTCGGGATTCCCTTCCAACAGCAGTTTGTTCAGCAGCGGCAGCGTATAGGCCGCAGTCTTGCCCGTTCCGGTCTGGGCGCAGCCGATAATGTCGCGGCCCTCCAGAATCACCGGAATCGTATGCTCCTGCACGGGAGTCATCTCGTGGAAGTTCATATCTTCGAGACCGTCGAGAATTTCATCTTCCAGATCGAGTTCATCGAAACGCATAAAACAGAAATTTTTAATTCTTAATCGTTTAATTCTTCACTGCGCTTTTCGGTGACGACATCCCCGAAAAGCGTCGCAGGCGTGCAGCCCGTGATGCGGACGCGAACATAGTCGCCGACCCCGTGGTCCCCGCGGTCGAACACCACCACCTTGTTCTGCGAAGTGCGGCCCGAAAGCTGGTTCCGGTCGCGCTTCGACTCGCCCTCGACCAGCACTTCGAACTCCCGGCCCACGTCGCGCAGGTTGCTCGCATGTCCCAATTCGTTTTGCAGGGCGATGATCTCCTGCAAGCGGCGCGACTTCACCTCGTCCGGCACGTCGTCCGGCAGGTGCTTTTCGGCGAAGGTCCCGGGGCGTTCCGAATACTTGAACATATAGGCGAATTCATACCCCACCTCGCGCATCAGCGAAAGGGTCTGCCGGTGCTCCTCCTCGGTCTCGCCCGAGAATCCCGCGATCAGGTCGGTGGTGATCGCACAGTCGGGCAGATGGCGGCGGATGGCGGCGATGCGGTCGAGATACCACTCGCGCGTGTATTTGCGGTTCATGCGTTCGAGCATCGACATGGCGCCCGACTGGGCCGGAAGATGGATCGAACGGCAGATGTTGGGCATCTCGGCCATGACTTCCAGCAGCCGGTCGCTCATGTCCTTGGGATGCGACGTGGCGAAGCGCACGCGCAGCAGCGGCGAAACCTCCGCCACACGGCGGATCAACTCGGGAAAGCCGGTCTCCCCGGCACGGTAGGAGTTGACGTTCTGCCCCAGCAGCGTCACCTCGCGGTAGCCGTTCTCGAAAAGGCTCCGCACCTCGGCGACGATGGTCTCCGCATCGCGGCTCCGCTCGCGGCCCCGGGTATAGGGCACCACGCAGTAGGAACAGAAGTTGTTGCATCCGCGCATGATCGCCACGAAGGCGCTCACGCCGTTGCGGTCGAGACGCACGGGAGCGATCTCGGCATAGGTCTCCTCGGTCGAGAGCAGCACGTTGACGCCCTTGCCGCCGGCCTCGGCCTCGCGGACCAGGCGCGGCAGATCGCGGTAGGCGTCGGGCCCGGCCACGACATCGACGCCGTGGGGCCCTTCGACCAGCTTTTCGCGCAGACGCTCGGCCATGCAGCCGATGATGCCCACCACCAGCCCCGGACGTTCGCGCCGGTAGCGCTTCATCTCGGCCAGCCGGCCCCAGATGCGCTGCTCGGCGTTGTCGCGGATCGAACAGGTGTTGATGAGTATGACATCGGCCTCGTCGATCCGGTCCGTATAGACGTAACCCTCGCGCTGCATGATGGCGACGACCGTCTCGGTGTCGCTGACGTTCATCTGACAGCCGTAGGTCTCGATGAACAACCTGCGTCCCGCTCCTTCGAGCGGCCTCAATGTATTGATATTAAACCCCAATTTTTAATTCTTAATTGTTCATTCTTAATTGCGAAACCCGCTATTCCGCGTGTATCTCGTTCTTCTCGGGGAACTGCTTGAAGCCCTCCCCGAAAGTTTCATAGGCGTCCGTCACCACGACGAAAGCCTTGGGGTCGATCTCCCGGATCTTGTGCTGCACCAAGTGAACCTCCTTGCGGCTCACCACCAGAAAGATCATGTCGCGCTGCGAATCGGTGTACATGCCCTTCGACTTGATATAGGTGGCGCTGCGGTCCAGGTCGTCGATGATGAAGCGTTTCATCTCCTCGTGGTGGTCGCTGATGATGAACAGCAGCTTGTCGTACGACGCGCCGTCGAGCAGGTAGGCAACCACCCGCGAAGAGATATAGATCGTGATGAGCGAATAGAGCGTCAGCATCCAGCCGTTCGCGGCCGCCTCGTCCGTGCCGATGCCGAAGCCGATCACCGCCAGTCCCGACAGCACGACGAAGCCGTCGGCCAGCAGGATGCCCGTCGAGAACTTGATCCCGGCGAACTTCTGCAACAGCATGCCCACGATGTCCGTACCGCCCGTGGTCGCCTGCTGGCGCACGACGATACCCAGCCCGACGCCGATCACCACGGCGCCGATGACGCACGCCAGCAGCAGGTCGTTCGAAAGGTCCAGCCGTCCGCCCAGCAGCTGCGACGGGTCCAGCGCCTCGACCGCCTCGGGGCTCGGGTAGACCAGCCGCGTGAGGATGTTCATGAAGCCCGGCGTGTAGAGCGCCGCCAGCACCGTGCGCGTGCCGAACCCGCCGCCGAATACGAGCGCGGAGATCAGCATCAGCGGAATGTCGAACATGTAGCCGAACGTACCGACCTGGATCGAGGGGAAGATGTTGTGCAGCACGATGCCCATGCCGTAGACCCCGCCCGGCACCAGCTTATAGGGATTGATGAAAAGCACGAATCCCGTGCCCATGATCGAGCAGCCGAGAAAAATCAGAAACCACGAGCGCCACCACGCCCACGAGCCCATCGGTTCGAGCAAAGCCTTTGTGTTCATATCGTTGTCCGTTTATCCGGCAAAGACAGCGCAAGCCGAGAGCAGAGGCGAATTTATCCGAGCTATGCCGAGGCGCCGCCTGTCCAAGCGGAGATTTATCCCGCAAAGATACTAAATTCTCCGGAAATGCAGGCGCCGGGGCAGGAATTTTCGGCCGCACGGTCCATATCTGAAATTTTTTATTACATTTGCATGAACAATCAACAGCCAAGAAAAAGATGATTCTGACTATTTATACGGCTACCACCATGATTATCATCGCCTATCTGCTGGGCTCGATTCCGAGCGCCGTGTGGATCGGCAAGAAATACTACGGCATCGACATCCGCGAACACGGCTCGAAAAACGCCGGAACGACCAACATGCTCCGCGTGCTGGGCCGCCGGGCCGCCCTGCCGGTCTTCGCGCTCGACTTCCTGAAGGGATTCGTGGCCGTGACCTTCATCGAACTGATGCAGTACGACGACCTGATCGGCATGAACGACATCATCAACCTCAAGATCGGAGCCGTCTTCGCCGCCGTGCTGGGCCACATCTTCCCGATCTTCGCGGGATTCCGCGGCGGCAAGGGCGTGGCCACGCTCGTCGGAGCCGTGACGGGCATCTATCCGCCGGTGGCGCTGCTCTGCTTCGGCGTCTGGTTCGTGATGCTGATGGTGTCGCACTACGTGTCGCTCTCCTCGATGGTCGCCGGATGCTGTTTCCCGGTCTTCACGCTCATCTCGCCCAAGGTCAACGGATCGACCCCCTTCGTGGTCTTCTCGTTCGTGATCGCCGTCCTGCTGATCTACACCCACCGCAAGAACATCGAACGCCTGAAAGCCGGCACCGAATCGAAAATCTACATCTGGAAGCCCCGGCGCATGAATCCCGGCGACGGAGCGGAACGGAAAGACAAGGACCACGGCCCGAAATAGCCCTGCGCCCGTTTCGGACGGAATCTTCGGTAAAACAGGATATTTTTTCACCGACGACATGCGTCAGGAACGTTTTTTTGCGTTATATTTGCGCCGCGATCGGCATTCATCAATGCAAGAGATATGTTACAGGAAAACCTGCTGAAAATATACGAAACGAGTTTTCGGGAAAACCGGGAAATGTCGGCCCTCACCGACTATTTCAAGAACGAAACCTTTTCGTATTACGAAATGGCCAAGGAAATCGCCAAACTGCACCTGCTTTTCAAGAAAGCCGGGATCAAACAGGGCGACAAAATCGCGCTGATCGGCCGCAACAATCCCCGCTGGTGCATCACCTACATAGGAACCATCACCTACGGCGCCGTGATCGTGCCGATCCTCCAGGACTTCACCCCCGCAGATGTCATCCACATCATCAACCACTCGGAAAGCCGCCTGCTGTTTCTGGGCGACAACTTCTGGGACGTGATCGAAGAGGACCAGATCAAACAGATCGAAGCCGTCTTCTCGCTCACGGACTTCCATGTGGTGTACGAGCGCGACGGGAAATCGCTCACCAAGTTCCAGCGCGACATCGTGAAGAACTACCGCGCCAAATATCCGCGCGGATTCAGCATAAACGACATCAAATACGCCGAAATACCCAATGACCAGGTCGTCCTGCTGAATTACACCTCGGGGACGACGGGCTATTCCAAGGGCGTGATGCTCACGGTGAACAACCTCACGGGCAACGTGGTGTTCGCCATGACAATGATCAACACCCAGACCGGACAGCACTATTTCCAGCAAGGCGGACGCACGCTGTCGTTCCTGCCGCTGGCCCACGCCTACGGCTGCGCCTTCGACTTCCTGGCGCCGCTGGCCGTCGGCGGGCACATCACCCTGCTGGGCAAAATCCCGGCGGCGAAGATCCTGCTCGAAGCAATGGCCGTCGTGAAACCCACGGTCATCTGCTGCGTGCCGATGATCCTCGAAAAGGTCTACCGCAAGCAGGTGCTCCCGATGCTGGAAAAGGGCCCGATGTCGATCGCCATGAAGATTCCGCTGCTCAACTCGGCCATCTACTCGGTGATCCGCAAGAAGCTGATGGACGCTTTCGGCGGCAACGTCGGGATTTTCATCGTCGGCGGCGCCCCCATGAACCAGGAAACCGAATCGTTCCTGATGAAGATCAAATTCCCGATCACCATCGGCTACGGCATGACCGAATGCGCTCCGCTCATCAGCTTCACTCCCGACAACGAATTCAAGGCGGGTTCGTGCGGCCGTTATCTGAAAGGGCTGCTCGAAGTGAGGATCGACTCGGAAGACCCCGAGCACGAAGCCGGAGAGATTCTCGTCCGCGGCGAACACGTGATGAAAGGGTATTACAAGAACGACAAGGACACCCGGAAAGTTCTCGACGAGGAGGGATGGCTCCACACGGGCGACATGGCCACGATGGACCCCGACGGCACGCTCTACATCCGCGGCCGCTCGAAAACCATGATCCTGTCGGGCAACGGACAGAACATCTATCCCGAGGAGATCGAGGACAAGCTCAACAACATGTACCTCGTGCTCGAATCGCTGGTCCTCGAAGGCGACAACGGCCGTCTCAAAGCGCTGGTGGTCCCCGACTACGAACAGGCCGAGAGCGAAGGCGTGGACAAATCGGAACTGCCGCAGATCATGCAGAACAACTTGCAGGAACTCAACGTGCAGCTGGCCGCCTACGAACGGGTCGCGGAGATCGCGATCTACCCCACCGAATTCGAAAAGACCCCCAAACGAAGCATCAAACGCTACTTATACACACCTTCGCTATTGAACAAATAACACGCGCCGTAAGCAGGTAACCACTTGGATTCTCTATCCCAAATTCTTCATAGTCACTTGAATCCAATTTCTAACAAATGAGGCGTCACTGATTAGTTCGGTTACCTGCTTTTTCACTCCCCGGCTCCTGCGGAACCGGGGATTTTTTTGCTCCCGTCCGGCTTTTTTCCTATCTTTACCCCATGAAGATCCAGAAAAAACAAGCCATCGGCGAAAACCTGCTCTACGTGATGGTCTGGGCGGCCATCATCCTGGTTCCCGTGCTCAACTCCCAGATGATGTCGGAGATGCACGTCAATCTGGAAAACGTGCTGATCGCATGGCGGCAGATAGCCCCCTATCTGATCATCTTCCTCATCCACAACGCCATCATCGCTCCGCGCTACGTACTCCGGCGCAAGTACGGAAAATACCTGCTGAGCAACCTCGCGCTGATCATCAGCGTCTTCTGGCTGGTGCAGATCTACGAGGCCCATCTCTCGGACCATCTCCCCCAACAGGCCGATTCCGAAACGCTCGACGCCTACCGCAAGGCGTCGTTCTCCAATCTGGAGATGTATTGGAACGTGGTGCTGGGCTTCTTCATGACAGGCGCCAACACGGGCATCAAGCTCATCTACCAGTCGATGCGCGACGAACAGCAGATGGAGGTGCTCAAACGCCAGAACCTCCAGGCCGAGATGGACTACCTGAAATACCAGATCAACCCGCACTTCTTCATGAACACGCTCAACAACATCCACGCGCTGATCGACATCGACACCGAGTCGGCCAAGAACGCCGTGATCGAGCTCTCGAAGATGATGCGCTACGTGCTCTACGACTCGGGGCGCGAGATCATCTCGCTGAACCGCGACATCCAGTTCCTGAAAAATTACATCGAACTGATGCGCATCCGCTACACCGACGACGTGGACATCCGCGTGGAGTATCCCCGCGACCTGCCCGAGCAGGTGTCGATCCCCCCGCTGCTGCTGATCGTGTTCGTCGAGAACGCCTTCAAGCACGGCATCAGCTACAACCGTCCGTCGTTCATCCACCTGCGGATCGAATATGCCGACAAGACGGTCACCGGCACGCTCTCGAACAGCCGCCATCCGGCTGCCGCGGCCAAACAGGCCGGCATCGGGCTGGAAAACGTCCGCAAGCGCCTGGCCCTGATCTACGGCGAAAAAAACTACACGCTCGACATCCGCGAGGAGGAGCAGACCTATACCGTAAAACTCGTAATCCCGACGCTCAATGCTTAAATGTATCGCCATCGACGACGAGCCGCTGGCTCTGCGTCAGCTGACAAGCTATATCTCGAAGATTCCCTATCTGGAACTCGCGGCAACGTTCAACAACGCCCTCGAAGCGCAGCAGATGCTGACCGGACAGAGCGTGGACCTGATCTTCGTGGACATCAACATGCCCGACCTGAACGGCGTGGACTTCGTCCGCGGGCTGATCGAGCGCCCGATGATCATCTTCACGACGGCCTATTCGGAGTACGCCGTCGAGGGCTTCAAGCTCGACGCCGTGGACTACCTGCTCAAACCCTTCGGATTCGCCGATTTCAACCGTTCGGCCGCCAAGGCCAACTCGCTCTACGAACTGCGCCACAACCAGCGCACGCCCCAGGAGGGCGAATCGGAAGCGCTGCCCAAGGACAAGGAATACATCTCCGTCAAGGCCGACTACAAGGTGTCGCTGGTGAAAATATCGGACATCGTCTACCTCGAAAGCGAAGGCGAATACGTGCGCATGCACCTCATCGACGGCTCGACCATCACCACGCTGTTCCGGCTCAAAAACATGGAAGCGGCGCTGCCCTCGGAACTGTTCATGCGCGTACACCGCTCGTATATCGTCAACCTGCGCATGATCAAAGCCTACGTCAAGGGGCGCATCTTTCTGAGCGACACGGAATACGTGCCGATCGGCGAGAATTACAAAGAGGCTTTCCAGGGGTATATCGACAAGAATTTCAAGAACCTATGAGCGGGTTTGCGGGCTATGGACGGGAGGGCTCTCCGGAGAGGTCCGGGAATCCGTCGAGCTGGACGTATCCGCCGTCGCGGCACTCGCAGCAATAGTGCCGGAGGCCGTTGGTGAGGATGATGTAACGGGCGCCGAGCACCGAATTGTAACGCACGGCCTGCGCGAGCGTCTGCCGCCCGACGGGGATGCCCGGAGCCTTGCACTCGGCCAGCAGCAGCGGCTCGGCCCGGTCGCCCACGACCACCACGTCGGCCCGCTGGGGCTGTCCGTTGAGCGCCACGGCATACTCCTGAACGACGCGCTTGGGCAGCACCCCGCAGTGCGAAACGAGATAGGCGATCAGGTGCTGCCGCACCCACTCTTCGGGCGTCAGCACGAGGTAGATTCCCCGCAGGGCATCCCACACCTCCACAGCGTCGCCACGGCGGCGGGCACGCAGCCGGATGGCCGGAAAATTGAGTTTAGGCAGCTCGGACATCGCAGTATCGAAAAATTTCCGTAACTTTACGCAGGACAAATATACGAACTTATGCGGACTATCCTTTCGACCATAGCGCTTTTTTCCCTCTGCGGACTCTTCGCCCAGGAGTATGTGCCCACGCACGGACGCGAACTGCCCCGCGGCGAACTGCTCGCATACCCCTCGGCCGAAGCGGCCACGGCGTCCGACGGCGGCGACAACCGCTATTTCACGCGGCTGACGGAGTGGAGCCTTGACGGCAACGTCTTCTCGACCGATTTCACCGTGCCCTTCGCATGGGCCAACCGGCAGGTTCTTTTCCATCTGGGATGGGCCTCGGGGGACTACGAACTGCGCGTGAACGGCCGTCCGGCAGCCTGCAACGCCGACGGCAACACCCCGGCGGAATTCAACCTGACCAAGCTGACGAAGGAGGGACGGAACTCGCTCGAAATCGTCGTCGCGCAACCCTCCCCCACGGCGCCGCTCGAAAGCTGGAAAGAGGCGCCCCGGCCCGCCATCGGAGGGGCCTGGGTGATGAGCCAGCCGACGCTGCATATCCGCGATGTCATTACCCGGACCCGGCTCGCCGAGGACGGCAGCGCCACGGCCGAGGTGGCCGTCGTGCTGAAAAGCGACGCCCTCAATCCGCGCACGTCGCGCATCCACTACGAACTGCTCGACCCGACGGGCGAACGTGCCGCCGCAGGCCACAAGGATTTCACCCTCGACATGCGGCGCGAAGATACGCTGCGTTTCCTGACCCGCATTCCCCTGAACATGCTGTGGTGCGCCGAACTGCCCACGCAGTACACGCTGCGGCTCAAAACCCAGCACGAAGGCCGCTATGTCGAGTTCCTCGAATTCCGTCCCGGATTCCGCGCGGTGGAGATGCACGACGGCCGGATGTCGGTGAACGGACAGCCCGTGACGCTGCGCGTGCGCGAAGTGCCCGCCTCGATCACCGAGAACGAAATCGCCGCACTCCGCGAACAGGGATACAACACGCTCAAACTGCTTCCGGGTCCCGTACCCGAATCGCTGCTGGATTTCTGCGACATGCAGGGACTCTACGTAATCGCGCAGGCCCCGATCGACACCCGCCGCAGCGGGGATTCGCGCCGCCGGGGCGGCAATCCGTCCAATGCTCCGGAATGGCTCGGAGCCTACCTCGAACGCACGGAGAACAGCTACCATACGACCAAGCGCCACCCTTCGGTAGTGGCGTTCTCGCTGGCCGTGAAATCGTCCAACGGCATCAACCTCTACGAAAGCTATCTGAATATGAAGCGTTTCGACGATACGCGGCCGTTCATCTACCCCGATGCGGGCGGCGAATGGAACAGCGACAAGCTGACGCTGGAATAACCCTTTGAAACGGAAAAAGCGGAATCGCAGTGAAATTTTTCCGGCAAAATTTTTGGAGATAAAAAAATTATAGCTACCTTTGCACTCGCAATCGGATAACGATTGATGCCTCTTTAGCTCAGTTGGTAGAGCACGACACTCTTAATGTTGGGGTCCAGGGTT
>ENA-UEQN01001172-UEQN01001172.1-human-gut-metagenome-genome-assembly--contig:-NODE-1172-length-21705-cov-6.709589_pt1 | contig 21705 bp, 18 predicted proteins | sample MGYA00242940_ERZ507944 | MGnify/ENA primary metagenome ERZ507944 (study PRJEB26167, sample SAMN06115449) | human gut metagenome | host: Homo sapiens | place: China:Fujian | collected 2015-08-20... | reverse complement strand
GCGGCCACGTGGCTCACGGCCATCGGGGCCAACCTCTCGGCCTGGTGGATTCTCGTGGCCAACGCATGGATGCAGCACCCCGTGGGATGCGATTTCAACCTCGAAACCGTGCGCAACGAGATGACCTCGTTCTCGGCCGTGGCGCTGTCGCCCGTGGCCGTCAACAAGTTCTTCCACACCGTCACCTCGTCGTTCGTGCTCGCGGCGCTGTTCGTCGTGGGCGTCTCGGCATGGTACCTGCTGCGCCGGCGCGAACAGCAGATGGCCCGCAAGAGCATCGCCATCACCTCGGCTTTCGGATTCGTCTTCGCCCTGATCACAGCCTTCACGGGCGACCGTTCGGGAGCCATCGTGGCCCGCGTGCAGCCCATGAAGCTGGCCGCGATGGAGGCCCTCTACGAAGGGCAGGAGGGTGCGCCGCTCACCGCCGTGGGCATACTGCGGCCCAACGGCCCGGTCAACGGCGAAACCTTCCGGTTCCAGATCGGCATCCCGAAAATGCTCTCGCTGATGAGCTTCCGCGACGCCGACGCCTTCGTGCCGGGCATCTACGACCTGGTCTACGGCAACGAGGAGCGCGGCATCATGTCCGCCGCCGAGAAGATCGAGCGCGGACGCACGGCCGTGGACGAACTGGGCCGCTACCGCGCCGCGCGCGAGGCGGGCGACACGGCGGCCATTCAGGTCATCCAGAGCAAATTCGACCGTTCGACCCCCGAGGGCGAAGCGTTCCTGCGCGACCACTTCGCCTACTTCGGCTACGGGTATCTCGACCGTCCCGAGCAGATCGTGCCCAACGTGCCGCTGCTGTTCTATTCGTTCCGCGTGATGGTCGGCGCGGGCTGCTTCTTCATCCTGCTGCTGGGCGTCGTCTGGTGGCTCAACCGCAAAGACCGCCTCGCCGACAAACGCTGGCTGCTGTGGGTGGCCGTGTGGACCGTCCCGCTGGCCTACCTCGCCTCGCAGGCCGGATGGATCGTGGCCGAGGTCGGACGCCAGCCGTGGGCCATTCAGGACCTGATGCCCGTGGGCGTCGCGGCCTCGAAGATCCCCAGCGGATCGGTCTCCGTGACCTTCTTCCTCTTCCTGGCGCTCTTCACCGCGCTGCTCGTCGCCGAACTGAGCATCATGTTCCGGCAGATCAAAATAGGACCTAAAAACGACTAAATCATGGATACCTTGACTTTTCTTCAGCACTACTGGTGGTTCATCATTTCGCTTTTGGGGGCCCTGCTGGTCTTCCTGATGTTCGTGCAGGGCGGACAGGCGCTGCTGTACGACATAGGCCGCACGGAGGAGGAGCGCAACATGCTCGTCAACTCGCTGGGCCGCAAGTGGGAATTCACCTTCACGACGCTCGTCACGTTCGGCGGCGCGTTCTTCGCCTCGTTCCCGCTCTTTTACTCCACGTCGTTCGGCGGGGCGTTCTACGTCTGGATGGCCATTCTCTTCTGCTTCGTACTGCAAGCCGTGGCCTACGAATACCGCCGCAAACCCGCCAACGTCTTCGGCGAGCGGACTTTCAACGCCTTTCTGCTGATTAACGGCGTCCTGGGGCCGCTGCTGATCGGCACCGCCGTGGGGACCTTCTTCACGGGAGCGGAATTCACGGTCGATCGCCTCAACCTCGCCAATCAGGGCGGCGCAGCGGTCATCTCGCAATGGGCGACGCCGTGGCACGGACTCGAAGCCGTCGCCGAGTGGCGCAACGTCCTGCTGGGTGCGGCGGTCGCCCTGCTGGCCATGACCCTCGCGTGCCAGTATTTCATGAACAACATCGACGACGAGACGATCCTCCGCCGCGCGCAGAGCCGCATGCGGCTGTTCGGGGTGCTGTTCGTCGTCTGCTTCGTGGCGTGGCTCCTGGCCCTCCTCCTCGCCGACGGACGGGCCGCCGATGCCGCAGGCACGATCTCGGCCGAGCCTTACAAATACCTCCGCAACCTGCTCGAAATGCCTTACGTCACGGTCGTACTGCTCCTCGGCGTGGTTTCGGTGCTGTGGAGCATCCGGCTCGGATGGTGCGGCAGCCGCCGTGCGGTGTGGTTCGGAGGCGCCGGCACGGTCCTCACGGTGCTGTCGCTGCTTCTGCTGGCCGGGTGGAACGGCACGGCCTACTACCCCTCGCTGACGGACATGCAGTCGTCGCTGACGATCACGAACTCCTCGTCGAGCCTCTTCACGCTCAGGACGATGGCGTGGGTGTCGCTCTTCGTGCCGTTCGTGGCGGCCTACATCTGGTACGCCTGGCGGACCATGAACCGCCGCCCGATCACCCGCGAGGAGATCCGCGGCGACGACCACCAATACTGAAACGAAAGAGCGGAGGCTTCGGCCTCCGCTCCTCTTTTTCCGGGCGATTCCGGAACTATTTCTCTTCCGGTTTGCCGAACGGATACTGATTCTGATGCACGTCGTCGAAACGCATTCCGTTCTCGTAGGTCTTCATCGCGCGGCGGCTCATGCCCATCGACGAGAATCCGCCGTCGTGGTAGAGGTTCTGCATCGTCACCTTGCGCGTGAGGTCCGAGAAGAGCGTCAGCACGTAGTCGGCGCAGTCCTCGGCCGAGGCGTTGCCCAGCGGAGCCATGCTGTCGGCGAACGACATCAGGTCGCCCAGGCCCAGCACGCCGCTTCCCGCGGTGGTCGGCGTCGGCGACTGCGACACGGTGTTGACCCGCACGTGCTTCTCACGGCCGTAGATGTAGCCGAAACTGCGGGCGATGGACTCCAGCAGCGCCTTGGCGTCGGCCATGTCGTTGTAGCCGTAGAGCGTGCGCTGGGCCGCGATGTACGAAAGCGCCACGATCGAACCCCAGTCGTTGATGGCGTCCTTCTTGCGGGCCACCTGAATGACCTTGTGGAACGAAATGGCCGAAATGTCGAGCGTCTTGGAGAGGAAATCGTAATCCAGATCGTCGTAGGTGCGGCCCTTGCGGACGTTGGGCGACATGCCGATCGAGTGGAGCATGAAGTCGAACTTGCCGCCGAAATGCTCCATCGTCTTGTCGATGAGGTTTTCGAGGTCCGCGACGCTCGTGGCGTCGGCCGGAACGACGATCGTGTTGCACTTCTCGGCCAGCTTCGAGATGGTTCCCATGCGGATAGATACGGCAGTATTGGTGAGGACGATCTCGGCCCCCTCCTCCACGGCGCGCTCCGCCACCTTCCAGGCAATGGATTGCTCGTTCAGAGCTCCGAAAATAAGTCCCTTCTTTCCTTTCAGTAAATTGTATGCCATCGTAATTCAGATTAAAAATTCGGGCAAATATAACAATTTTTTTTCATTCGGACGACCGTCCGTCCTCCCTGCACCCTGCAAAGGCCCTGCCGCCGACAAACAGACCATCACCGTCACGACACATCCTTCAGGCGATCTGCGCGATACTTTCAAAGGGCTCGCCAGGCGTCTATCTGTCGCATGACCGGAAATCGAAAAAGCTCGAAAATACACTCTCGGCAAGGGGGGGGGCAAACACGCACACTTTCCCACTCCCGCGACAGGGGCTGCGCTCCGGGACGACAGAGGAGCGCAAACGATCACTCCTCTTTCACAAAACGGCCCTCGGAATCGAAATACACGATGCGGTCGTCCACTCCGAAAAGCTCGGCCCGATACCCCTTGTCCTGCGGCAGGAAAGCGCAGAGAAAATGGTTCGGATAGCGCTCCCGGAGATAGGTCATCGAGGTCCCGGGAAGCAGATCCACGAACTCCCGGGGAATCTGACGCACATGGTAGCGGAAGCCGCCCAACATCCCGTCCGCCGAAAGCAGCAGGTAACCGCCGTTCTCGTTGACCGCGTAATAGAACCGCTTGTCCCAACGGTAACTGAACCTGTTCAGGCTGGGAAAATGCTGCAACACGAACCGACGAACCGGATCGGGCAGCTGCTTCGCCTCGATGATGCGGCCCGGAAGTTTCCCGGAGAACCTCCCGGCGCCTAAGGTGAATCCGCCGGCCAACAGCAGCAAGGCCAGCAGAAAACGAATGGTCATCTCTCTCATCGCAAAGATTTCTATTTTATATGTTTATGATTCCGGACAGCCGCTCCGCCTGCGAACCGTCGTCCGCCGCGGCACAAACCGGCCGCCCTTTCATCCGAGACAGCACGCCCTATACCCCCGCACCCGGTTGTAAAACTCGGCCATCGCCGTGCAGAAATAGGGCACGAGCCACAGAATGCCCGCCACGGAGATCACGGCCAGAATCGTCCATCCGATGAAACTCATCCAGAGCCGGAAACAGGCCCATTTGTGCCCGCACATCATGGTCCAGCTCTCCTCCATAGCTTCCGCGACCGACATATCCCCGTTATCCCGGAGGATGAAGAAGGTCATCGAGTATCCCAGCGCCGCGATCAGTCCGGGGATGAAAAACAGGAGCGCCCCCAGCGCAACGATGAGCAGGATCAGGACCCAGGCCATCAGGACCCGGAAATAATCGCGCGGCAATCCGAACGGGGCGAACATGTCGCCCACTCGGACGACGCGCCCCGAACTCACATTCAGGAAGAGCCATTGACATCCCGCGAGCAGCACCGGCATTCCGAGCGCAGCGACACCGTATCCGAGGCCCTGCGAGAGCGCATGCAGCCTGACGCAGCCTCCTGACAGCAGCAGAAATATCAGCATTGCGGCCGCTCCGGTGTTCCACCTTCCGGCGAGACTCATCCGGGCCGATGCCCGTATCGAGCTGGGTCTCAGATCACTGTCCATAGCATATCGGTATTCTCCTCGTCACAGCCGGGCACAGAAAATCGCCAGCAGGGCCGCAATCGCCCCCACCAGGGCAAAGAAACAGCCTCCGTATGCCGCCGTTTCCTTCTGTTCGTCGGGTTCTTTGACAAGCGCTTTCTTCGATTGAATCATAATTTGGGTCAGTCTTTCGTTTATCGCATTCAGTCGTCCTGCGTTCCGTCGAATGGTATCCCCTCGGGGATGAATTTCTTTTTCAGCACGGATTTTCCGTATCCGTCCGTAAAGTCGAAGAATTTCCTCAGGGGCGACTTTCCGAATTGCGTCCGGAGCATTCCGTAAGCCTTGAAATGGCAGAAATGCCCGCAGTACGAATTCAGCACGGATCTGATTTCCAGGAGCCTGACATAGGTCAGTTCCCCTCTCCGGCATTCCGCTTCGAGCACTCTGATCTTCCTGCGGAAGCGTTCGACCGACGACTTCGTGGCATAGCGGCGGTAGGGTTTCACATAGGCCCCGAGAAACGCCACTCCGTAGTGATAGGGTTGCAGCACGATCTTGTCGGGATGCAGCGTCAGGTGGAGTTCCGATTGCAGAAACCATTGCAGACATGCCGTCAGACTCTTCAGATAGCGCCTGCTGGCATGCACGACATAGAAATCATCGACATAGCGTCCGTAGTGCCTGCACCTCAGGTTGCGTTTCACGAAGCGGTCCATCTGATCCAGCAGAATGTTGCTGAACAGTTGCGAGGTTATGTCGCCTATCGGCAGCCCCACATTCTCCGGGGCGTGGAACAGGCTCTTCGAGGGCGGGAGTCCGTCCCAGTCCGATTGTTGTCCCAGCACGATGCAGTCGCTCACCGGGTTGCGGAAAAGAATCACCCGTATCAGATAGTCGATCAGCCCTCTGTCGAGCCTGTCGCACCACCTTCTGCCGTTTCCCGACACCTTGCGCCAGTTCGCGTCGAGTTCCCGCATCAGCACTCCGTGGAGCACCCACCGGTCTATGCTCATGAAATAGCCTCTCAGGTCGAGTTTGAGCACATAGGCCGCCTGGGAGTAGTTCCTCGTGCAGCTTCTCAGGTGGTGTTCGAAACGCCGAATCCCCACGAACACCCCCTTGCCCACGCGGCACGAATAGCTGTCGTGAATCATGCGGGCCTCGAACATCGGGGCAATGTAGTTGTACAGCAGTCGGCACACCACCCTGTGTGCGAACGGCGAGGCGAAAATCTCGCGTTTGACGGGCTCCTCCGTGATGAAACAAAACGCCGGTTCCGGTTTGTAGGTCCTGTCCGCTATGCTGTCGCAGAGTTCTATCAGGTTGTGTTCGAAATCGAATTCGAAACTCAGTTGGCTTTTCGTGTTCCGCTTGTGCTTGCGCGTGTCGAAATAGGCACGGAACAGGTCGCCCAGCAGTTCGTCTCTCTCCTTTTCCATTCTCTCGATGCTCTCTTTCTCTCTCTCAGGCAGAAACTGCGAATCCTCGGACACAGCGCACGGGGAAGCCGTAAGCGCGGCTGTTATTATTCTGCGGGTTCACGTTCGTGGCGTTGAAATTCAAGTTGCCTGCGTTCGTCGAACTCTGTGTCGGCGATGACGACCAACTGTAACCGTTGGAGCCGACATTCGTCAGCGCACCGGACGTGCGGTTGCGATAGCCCGAAGCGGGCTCAAGTGACCGCTTGCTAAACGGCGCAGGGGATGTCTTTTCCCAGCGGAAGGGGGCGAACCCTGCGTCGGATTGGATTTTCAATACCGGACGACAACGCCGCGCAGCCGTCGTCGGCTCGCCGCGCCTGTTTTCCGTCGCCGGTGGGTCACTGAATTCACAAGATACTCTTCCGGAGGCGCTTGACCTCGACGGAACTCCGATCCTGTCTGCTCTGAGAGAGTTTGGCATCGTGTTTACACATCATTCGTTGTCTTCGCCCGGGGCCGCCCAGGGGGCCTCGGGGGCCGGGGACGCCAAAGGGTCCGGGGCCGGAAAAGGGGCCGCCGCAGCGGGGTCCGGGGCTGCAAAAAGGTCCGTGCGGGCCGAGCGGGGCGCGGGGGCCGGGCGGGTTGTTGCCGCAGGGGCAGGGGCCGCAAACGGGTCCGCGGGCGCAGAAGCCGCAACAGAAGCCGGGCGGGTTGCCGCAGGGGCAGGGGCCGCAAACGGGTCCGCGGGCACGGAAGCCGCAACGGGAGCCACAGCAGGGGCCGCAAACGGGTCCGTGGGAACCGGGCGGGTTGTTGCCGCAGGGGCAGGAGCCGCAAACGGGTCCGTGGGAGCCGGGCGGGTTGTTGCCGCAGGGGCAGGGGCCGCAAACGGGTCCGCGGGCGCAGAAGCCGCAACGGAAGCCGGAGCCGCAACGGGAGCCGCAGCGGGGGCCGCAACGGGAGCCGCAGTCTGAGCCGAAGCCGCAGTCCGGGCCGGAGCCGGAGGAGCGACGATCCTGCGCCGCAAAGTCTTGGTGTGCCAGGCGCCCAACTGTTTGGAAACCGACTCCACCTCGACGGCCAATGTCCGGAACAACTCCAGATTGATATACCGCAAGTCGTACATGATCCGCATGCGGGCCTTGACGCCCGGTATCAGCTCGCGCGCCTGCTGCAATTGCAGGGCCTTGTCGCCCAACATGTTGTAGTGGGCCTTGTAGATCAGCACGAGAACCTCCAGAATGTCCTGTTTGAGCCTCTCGACGAGCGTGTACTTCACGTCGCGGGGGACGCTGGCAATGCACTTGTCGCGGTAGACGTGCTGCAACAGGTCGTAGGCGGCCTTGTAGACGGGCAGGTGGTCGTATTCCGCAGCCATATCGTCAGATCGAATGAATCATTTTTTTAAGTTCGGAGAGAAACATCATGCACTCCAGGGGCGTTTTCTCGGCCAGATTGAATTCCTTCAGCGCTCCGGCGACCCGGCAGGCCGCCGTCAGCGAGAAATCGGCCTCGGCGTAACGCATCCCCGGCCGGGATTCGGCCTCCGACGGCGAACGCATCCGTTCTTCGGGAAGAGGTCCGGACGCGGCAGGGTTCCCGGCGACAGCAATCCCCGGACCCGAGACAAACTCCGGAAGAGGTCCGGACGCGGCAGAGTTTCCGGCGACGGCAATCCCCGGGCCCGCAGCAAACCCCGGACCAGCGGCAAACCCCGGACCAGCGGCAAACCCCGAGCCCGAGACAATCCCCGGACCCGCGGCGACAGCCCCGGTTCCGGCAACATCGGCGACGGCACCCCCGGCAACTCCGGCGGCACCCCCGAACCCGGCACCTGCATCGGCGGCGGCGGCGGCGGCGGCAGCACCTGCATCGGCGACGGCGGCGGTTTTCGTCCGGCGCACGGCCTCCTTGAGCGGCTGCGCGGCCTTCCAAACCTCGAACTCCGCGGCATCGACAGCCCGCGGAGCGGCGAAGACCACCCGGTCCTGCCCGCGCGAAATGCACTCCAAAGCCCCGCACACGGCGTTTTCGCTCGCCGCGGGAAACCCGATGGAGACCAAATGCCCCCCGCCGAGCGTCTTCAAAGCCTTCTTCGTGGTCTTGAAGGCCCTCACCTGCGAACACACGGCGAACGCCGAACGCTCGTAGGCTTTCCAGAAAAGCCCCTCGCGGTAGAGAATGATCCGGTCGGTGTTGGCCGCCTCGGTGCGAATGAAATCCTGACTCGTCATCGGTTGAATCGTTTCCGTACTGAAAAAAAAGAAAGGTTTCCGAGCCCGCCCAGCCCCGGGACGAGTCCGCCCCACGATTTGCCTCCTTCATTCCGGACCCCGGAACAGGCATCGGAAACCCGAAAAATTTTCGACCGGCCTACGCCGGTATTCCAACCGTCGGGCTTTCAATGCCCGACGGTGAATGACCGGATGCGGTCGCTGACGCTCCCTGATTATTCTCGGACACAGCGCACGGGGAAGCCGAAAGCGCGGCTGAAATTACTCTGCGGGTACACGCTCGAGGCGTTGAAACTCAAGTAGCCTGCGTACGTCGAACTCTGTGTCGGCGAAGACGACCAACTGTAACCGTCGGAGCCGACACCCGTCAGCGCACCGGACGTGCGGTTGCGATAGCCCGAAGCGGGATAGAAGTCGGTGTCGCCGTCGTGCCAAGCCGTATAATAGAAGTGGTACCCGTGCTGAGTGCCCAACGAATTGCGGTTCGAAGCGTTGAAGGTCGCATCGCGCTTGGCGTCGGTGTCCTGGCTGCCGTAGTTGCCGCCATCGACCGTGAAGCGGTTCCACAAATCCTTGGGAGCGACGCGGTAACCCTCGGGGCACGGGTCGTAGATCGACTTGTAAATCTGAGCCTTACGCGGGTAGAGGTAACCCGAGCCGTTGCCCCACAAGTGGTCGTTCTTCTTCATGACCCAATCGTAGTTCGCGTACTTTCCGGTGGCGTCGTAGATGAACTTCGTCGGGTTCGCCGTAGCGTAAGCGATCATCTCGGCGTCGGTCGTCTCGGCCGTAATATCGTCGGAACCAGCCAGATTGAACACGTTGTTGGCGCCTACCCACGAAGTGACGCCGGACAACCCGCTGAAAGTCGTGGCGGTGAAATTATCGACATTGTTGCTTACCGAAACAGCACCCGGACGTCCCAGCGGGTCTTTGCGGCCCCACTGGTAGTAAAGACCGTACGAATCGACAACAGCGGTAGCCCCGGCGGCAACCGTATTCATGGCACCCAGCGCGATCGGCATGACCTCGTAGGTCGAACCCGACCCGTTGCTGGCGGACGGAATGGCGTAGGTCAACAGTCCGGCCGTGGGGTCGATCTCGGGAACCCAGATGTGGTACGACCACAGGATATTGTCGGAAGCGTCCGTAATGGCGACGACGGCGTTGCCGTTGCCGGAGATGCCCGTTACCGGAACCTTATTATTCGAAATGGTACCGACGGTGATGCCCGTCAACGTGTTTTCCTTCCACAACAGCTTGGCTTTGGAGGGCTGGGGTGCCGACGAAGCGGGCGTGCCGGTCTTGCGGAAACGCATGTCGGACTTGAAAGGCGTAACGTCGATGTTCACCGTGGTCTCGCCATAGACCAGATAGGAGTTGTGCGGGCCGTAATAGTAGAACGTCGGGATGCCCGGCTTGTCCTCGACGGTGTAACGGAAATCCGTGCCGTCGGCCGTGAACCGCTCGTTGATCGGGAAGCGCAACACCTTACCGGCGGAAAGGTCCTGAGTGGGCTTGGCGTAGAACGTGAGGATGTGGAGATCGGTCGTGCAGGTGATCTTCATCTCCTCGCCAGCAGCAACGGCGGGGAACAACATGAGCGACCGGGAGAACGGAGTGCCCAATGCGCTGGAGGTGTTGAACGTCCAGTCGATCTCGTTATCGGTGCCCTCTTTCAGCTTCGGAGCGACGGGGTCGGAGAGATCGACCGTAGCCGTGCCGCCGATCTTAGCGGAACCGGAGGTGGTGGTGATGGTCATCGACTCCATAGTCTCGTCTTTGAAATCCGACTGGCTCAAATCGAACGCGAAGGTGCACCACGTACCCAGCTGCTTGAACTTGAAGTTCACCTCGGAAGTGGACTCAGAAGCGACGGCGGGCGTGTTGTAGGAAACCTTGATGTCGTTGTAAGTGAACGAATAAGGCGAATCTTTCTCGTTCCACGACCCGATGCCGTACTCTGAACGGTGGTCCTGCTCGTAATTCTTGTTGAGATTGAACGAAATCTGACCGTTGGCGGCGACCTCGGCGGCGACGGCCGGGTAAACGGCCCTGAGGTCGCTGACATTGGTGTAAGCGATACCCTTGCCGCTCAGAGGCTCGAACTTGCCGACGGAAGTGCCCTGACCCGAAACGAGCTCGTACTGAACCTTATCGCCGTTGCTCGTGTTGACCACGAGGATGCGGTCCTTGTTGGACCAATTCACCACGGAATTGGTGCCCAATCCCGTACGGGTTCCGATCTCAGCATCCAAAGAACCCGATACACTGGCAAGCGTGTACTTGCCGCCGACAGCCGGGATGTCGCTAACCTCGGCATCCTTGCTGCAACCTGCCACGGATACGGCGAAAGCCGTCATAGCAGCGTAAAAAAAGATCTTTTTCATATTGAAACAACCTATAAGTGATTATTCGATAGTGTCAAATGATGCCGCGGCAGTCTACCACGCGACGCCGCCGTCGGAATATGCGCCGTCGTTATCGACGGTAGCCTCCCAAGCCAACCCGCCGTCGATGTACGAAGCGTCGGGGGAATCGGCGTCGAGGACGACCGAGATCGGCCGCTCGATGAAGTAACGGGTACCGCCGGCGAAACCGCTCGCGGGAACGTCCTTATCGGGAGTGGTCAAAGTCAGTCCGGCCTGAGTGGTGACCGAGAACTTCACGGTGCCCGACATATTCGAGGTGGGCAGAATGACGAAGTCGATGTAAGGATTCGGATTCTGTCCGTCGGCCTTCTTCGTGATGCGTACAGGTGTGGTGAGCCGGACGGTGACGGTGCTGGTGCCCGAAGCGGAGGCAGAAGCGGCCAGAGAACCGTCGGCGAAGCTCAATTTGCAATCGCCGAACAAAGCGCAACCGGAAACGGAGACGGAAGCCTGAGAGATATAGACCTCGTCAGCGGAAGAAGCCTCGTCAAGGAACAACTGCACCCGCATCAACGACGAAGCAGGCTTGAAGTCGAAGCGGACGGACTTGTTCAACCCGATCTGCTCGGAACTTACGGTGACGGCCTGCGAGAAGCAAACCTGATAACGTCCGAACTCGCCGTTCTGGGCCGAAGGGATGTTCAACAACACGCCCCCGTCGCTGTAAGTGGCGGCAGCGGCGGTCCAAACCGGATAATAGGCGTAGAACGTGTAATCGCCCGAACCGCTCCAACTCTCGGAATAGAGGATATTCCTGGGGTGGAAGACGGCGAGGCCCGATCCGGCGCCGGACTGGAGCGTGCAGATGTCGTGGGCCTTCAAGGCTTTGGAAGAGTCGAAAGCGTAAGCGCCGATGTTGTCGTAATCGCTCCAATACATCAGGCCCGAGGTGCCGGGGAAATAAGACCGGGACGACGCGGCGGATGCCGGAACGGATGCCGCGGGAGCGACGCCCGTGAAAGTCATCGGAGAACCGCCCGCGGGGACGGAATCCTCCTTGCTGCATCCCATCGCCGTCAAAGCGATGAGAGCCATTGCCAATACGTTGTTTTTCATACGTTTCATCGAATTAAACTATTCCCAAATTCCATCGACGTACTGTCCGGCATCGACGCCCCGGTCAACGACGACGCGAAGATCCCGGGAATTCAACCCCTTGATCGTCGAAGAAACCGTATAATGGTAATTGCGAACCACGTTGAAATCGGTGGACGCATTCTCCCCGAGGTAGATCGTATAAGTGACGTCGGTCAACGCAGAACCGCGCTGGTAGTCGCCGCCGATCTCGATGAAAGTACTGCCCGCAGGAGCGTTTTCAGGACCCTTTTCGGAGGGGCTTTTGATACTGGAGACGACGCCCCGCAGGTTCTCGGGAACGTACCACGTGTACGTGAAAGGACCCGTCCCGGAGACGGAAACAGCGGGGTAATTGATGAAATTGTCGGACGAAGCGGCGTCGGGGTACAAACCGGTGGGAGCCAGGAACCGAGTGCACGAAGCGGCGCTCCGCAAGCTCACGCGCGAAGGAGTGAATTTCTCCCCGGCAGCCGTAATCTGAATGTCGAAGGTGAAGTCGATTTTAGCCACCAAGCGCTTCATCTGAACCGTTCCCGAAGCGATGACGGAAGATCCCTCGTACGAACCGATCATCGGCAAAACGCCATCGGCAGATACGGCGGCCTCGCTGGCGAAAGCGAGCGTCGAAGCCTCGAACGACTTGAGCGTAACGTCCGAATCGGGCACCCCGTCCCCGGCAGAGAACTTCTGGAAGCGATCCGGACCGACGTTGGCGACGAAATAGATCTTCGTGTCGCCGGAAGTCTCGTACAAAGCGACGCTGAGCGAATAACTCTTCTTCGAGTCATCATCCGTCGTGTCATTGACCCCGATCATGCTCGCATCGTAATACTCGCAGAACAACAGCTTCGAAGCATCCGTCGCGCCGTCGAACTGCAAAACCCACAGGTTCTTCAAAGCATCCTCGTCAACGGTGCTCCGGCCCTCGGCGGCCCCCAAAGCCGATGTCCGCATATCCGCAGCGCTCAGACCGAAAGTCATCCGGGCCGTTCGCCCGGAAGCATCTCCGCCCTGCTCTCCGGATACGGGAATCGTATCCGCACTTCGCTCGCATGAACACAAAGCCGCGGCGACGACGGATAAGATACACAATGTCTTTCTGAAAATTTTCATAACAACTTATACATTTGCAATTCATTCTTAGGTATTCCGGACGGCCCGCCGGAGGTCCGTCGAACCCCGCCCGGAACGATAGTGCGGGTGCGGCTACTCGCTCGCGTTTTCGAAAACGATACCGCCCATATCGACATCGGTCCACGCATCGGAACCGGCCAACGCGGAGAAATAAGCCCCCAGATCGGCTGACCAATCCTTATTTTCGGTCCAACTGTCGGGCTTTATCTGCGGCGTGAAATAACCGCCCACGTCGGTCGTCCAACCGGAGATCTCCCAGGAGCCGACGACGACGCTGAAATGAGGCTGATCCCCCAGGGAAGTGTCCCAGACGGCATCCGTATTCCACGGCGTGATCTGCAACGTCAGCAAAACGAAGCCCCCCTGCAAGGAGACATCGAACGTGTAACGAAGACCGGGAGCAAACGCCATAGCGGAAACCTGAGCATCCAGATCGGTGGCCTCGGTAGCGCTGTTGAAGACAACCTGCATGGCCAACCCGAAGGGAGCGTCGGCCTTGGGCAACACCTCGTCCGCGACCGTGTACTCATAGGGCTGGTCGCCCGGAGTGAAGGTGGACGCGGGGAAATCGTAAGTGCCGCCGCCGACATCGGTCGGCAACGCCTCGCACACGACAGCCGAAACAGGCGAAAGGGTGATTTCGGAAAGCTCCACCTTCTTGATAACGGCTTTCGTGACGTTCTCGGCCTTCCGGGAGATGGTGAAATACAACCGGCTGCACTTACGCTCCAACATGCTCAACGCGACAGTCTGCGACGAAGCCCCCGACTGCGGAGCCACCTGGCATGCAGCGGTAAGCGAACAGGCGTAATCCGTACCGTGTTCGACGCTGACCGAACGATGGTCGTCCGCAAACGGCAAAGCCGGCGTAAGCGCGTAAAAATCGTACGCCCCGGCCGACAACCGCATAGCGTCGCCCGCGGAACTCGTAACCTTGCCCTCGGAATCCACCGCGCACGGTTTCAGAGAACCGTCTTCCTGCACCTCGTAAACAGCCTCGCTCACGTAAGTATCCTGCGCAATATCCGCAGTCGCACCGGATGCCCGGCGTTTGTAGGCGGCCACACGCACGGTGGCCCCTGCGGACAACGACTCCGCGGCAGCCCGGCTGTCAGGACGGACCTGCGGCTGCACCGAGGCCGAGATCCCGACACCGCGCAACGCGAAGCCGACCTCGATTCCGTCAGGCCGGCCCGAGGCAGACTCGGAATCATGGCATGCCCCGGCGATGCCGGCCACGAACAAAATTCCTGTTAAAAACAATATTTTTCTCATAATATACCTGCTTTTCAGAATCGGAAACATCCTGCGCTTCCGACTTGCGGGAAGATACGACCTCGAAAAAAGCATCGCTTTCTCAGAGGGTGATTTCCACCCGGTCCGAAGCATCCACCCACGCTCCGATCGTGGCCACAGGCTCGACAGCGGTAGTCGTGAATTTCAACACCACGTCGTAAGCCTTGCCTTTCTCGAATCCGGCGTCGGGAACCGGCAGCGCGACTTCGCAGGTTCCGCCCTGCTCCGTGACGACTGCCAGCGACAGGGACGCACCGGCTTCCACAGGGGCGACCATAGCATAACCGCACTCCGCAGCAGTATCCGAACCTTCGGTGAACGCCAGAGGATAGGCAATATCGGCATCATCGGCAAGCCGGTTCTTCGACAGAGACAGGTCTGCGGCAACGCCCTCGAACCCGACCGTACCGGGCAGCGTGATTTTGCAATCCGGCTGTCGGTCTTTCAGGGCGATGTCGGTTATCTTCCCCCAAACCGCCGGGGCTGCGGCATCGGCCGCATAGGCTTTGAACCTGAATTGCGTAAGCTGGTGTGCGAACGTGAAAACCTTGCCGGTCGTGCCGAACCGGGATTCGGCGACCTTGCAGCCTTCGAGCTCCTGGGTCAGCATAATGTCCGTTCCGCCGTCGATGTTCAGCGTCACGACACCCGCAGCCGGCACCGCCCGCGGATACCACCCCACCAATTTCGTATTGTTATTGGTTTCGCGGCTCAGGTAATATTGAGAGGTTGCGAACGAAATTGCGGCCTCGGAAGATACCTCGCCCGTATTGGCGGCCAGCGTCGCCGGCAATGCGGCGGAAAGAGTCGCATAGGCAGGATATTGACCGTCGTCGAGTTGATCGAGACGGGCGAAACTGACCTCCAACGCCCCGTGTTCCGCATTGATCACGGCACGGGTGAGCGGCGGCAGTTGGGCCGTACGCACCTCCGCGGATGTTGCAGGAACGACACCGCCGCTCAACAGAATCTCCACCGGCGCATCCTTGTCGGGCGTGGGTTTCACGGACGGTTTGCGGTCTTTCGAACATCCTGCCGAAAAGACGGCCGCCAAAAGCAGAGCTGCCGAAAAAAACGATAATTTCTTCATAATCGGGCTTGGATTTATAAAAACGGGGAGAAGTGCCGACCGTAAAACGGCGCATCTCCCCGTTTGAAATTCGATATTCGGGAAAACCTCGGCCGGCAACCCGAAAAAGGGGACCTGATTACTGGATCTCGACCTCGGAGTTACCGCCCTTCACCCAATCCGTAACGGTAGCCTTAGCCACGATTTCCGTAGCCTTGAACGTCAGAGTGACTTCGAAAGCCTTGCCCTGCGTATCGCCGGAGAAAACAGCGGGATCCTCCTCGCCAACCTTAGCCTTATACAGGTCGAAAGAAACCTCTTTCGTCGTAACGGTCTCACCGAGTTTCGTATCGACACTCAATGTGAAGTGCTTGACACCGTTTTCGGCAGTGATCGGTGCTACGAGCGAATAAGCAACCTCCTCAGCCGTAGTCGTCAATGCAATCTTATTATCTGCATCATCAACTGCGTTGTCGGTATATGCAGCAGCGTCGATGCGATAAAATGCCATTCCGTCTGCCGCAGGATTCGAAAATGCCGTACCGGTTGTAGCCGCACCGGTTGCCAACGTAACCTCAGCAGTATCGAAAACGTCACCGTTCATGGCTTTAACGAGCGTAATACCGGTGATGTCACCCCATACGTTCTGAGCAGCCTCATTCTCAGCCTTGACTTTGACAACCAGCTTGGTAAGCAGGTGCTTGAACTCGAAAGAAGGAACGGTACCAGCCATAGCCGTACTTTTCTTACCGTTTACTTCCGCAGCAGCCATGACATCCGTCTTACCGTCGAACGTGTATTTTGCCGTCGTAGCAATATCTTTCCAGTCAGCAAGGGCCGTCGGATAAAGAGCGCAGAAATAAACTGTAGCATCGCTCACCGGATAATACTTCGGAGTGGTGTCGAAACCTTTGGCATTTGTATCGTCAGCGAACGTTATCGTTCCGTCGCAATACCGGGTGGTATAATCTGCGGTAGTTGTGGAACCGAGAACTACGGCAGTAAGAGTGTTGTCGGAAGCGATCTGGCCTTCAAAAGGCGCACGCGTCTCAATAGTAAGGGCTTTCGAGGTAGCCATGATTTCGACCATGTCGTTCTCGACAACGGGACGGTTAGCTAACTCGCTCTTGGAGCAACTTGCCAGCGTCAGCAAAGCAAGCACAGGAACATAAAGCTTTTTCATAGCAAATAAATTAAAAAATTGGTAAATAAATTAATTAATATAAAAAAGGTATCGTAACCCTATGAGATTGTCATTATTGAACGATTGCAGAACCGTAACCGGCCATCACCCACGGAACGACCGTGGCGCTCAAGACAATGCCGGTCTGCTGCTGAAACGACAGCGTAATGAGATAGGAGCGTCCGGCAGCGAAAGATTCCTCTTTCACACCGCCTATCGAGGATGTAGGCCGGATAAGCACGTCATCGTAGGTCGCCTTCGAGGTCTCGACCCGAACATGGAATTCCGGCTGTCCGGGCTCCAACATGACCTCCTGACCGACGCTCTGAGGCTGTGTCGGCGACCCCGTAATGAGCACCTCCGTGATGCCGGGCACGGCCAACTCGCCGGGAGAGCTCCAAGCGCCCAAAGCTCCGGTTTCGATGTTCATGGAAGAGTCGCTATTGACCCCCAGAAGCGAAATGCCCCGAAGAGACACCTCGTTCAACGAAGCGTAACTGTCGATCACCTGGAACCGCAACTGCGTGAGCACATGCCGGAACTCCAATCCCTGCGGCCTGCTATTGCGGCTGCCGGTTACGGGCGTCGCAAACATGACATCCTCCCGTCCGCTCAAAGAGAAATGCAACACGGGGGCGTGTCCGGATGCCGGAGCCTCCACGAAGAAACGGCCGTCGGAAGAGGTTCCGACCGGAGCGTAAGGATGGTAAGCGCAGAACTCGACCGAACTCTCCTCCTCGGCAGGGTAATAATAATTGCCGGCCCACGAAATATTTCCCGTAAGAGCGTCGATGGAAGTCGTACGGACATTATCCATTCTCAGAACACCGCCCCACTGGCTCCCGTCCGATGGGATGCCGGACGAAGCGTCGGAAATCTGAATGCCGTAGATCCCGACATTGTTTCCCGCAGCGGAGAGATCCTCCAATGAATTGACGGCACGGGTGGGACTCTTCGCACCGAGACGTATCACGGCACGGCCGTCTTCCTGCAATGGCTCCTCAGTACATCCATTGCACACACAAGCAAGCAGGCACAAAAACAGACTACAGATCAAATGCGAATATTCAAGAATATGTTTTTTCATGATCGGAATGTTATTTTACCCGATAAACTAAAATTACAGGTACGGCTATATGACTCCTCCGCCCGAACCCTCGTCCCACGGAAGGACCGAAGCCCGAAGCTGGCCGTCGATCAACGACAAGACCACACGCAGGGAGATTTCATTCGGGAACACGCCGCCTTCGGAAGCGATACTCCGGACGGCGTCCGTCAAGTCGGCCGTGACGGGATAAACCGTACCGTCTTCGCCCACCAACTCCAACGACAACAGATGCGACGGAGCATCCGAACGAGGCGGAACCAGGTCGAGCACGTCAATCTCGGCGGAGAAAGAGGAACTCCTCGTCACGGGCTCAGCGGTAAAACGCACGCTTGCGGAGGTGGAGGAGCAAAGTCCCGAAAGGCAATGACGCGAAAGCGAAACGCCCGAAAAAGAACCGCGGCAGGAACTCAACGGAACGAAATCCCCGAGTTCCAACAAGAACCTGACGTGTTTGATGCACGAACAAGGCGCAGCGGAGACCCGAACGGTGTCGCGGTAAGGAACTTCCAAAGTTTCCGACTCGACCAAACGCGTGGCGTAAGTCAACCTTTCGGGCTGGCAGACATGCTCGCCATCCTCGTCCGGCAATACATAGATTTCCGCCGTATCGTAACTCCGCTCGTTGCGCACGGCAACATTGACGCAGTCGCTATTGACGACAATGACACGATAACGGCCGACAGGCAGAACGCCGCCGAATCCCTCCGACGGGCAATCGAAAGAGAGCATCTCCCCGCCGTTCTCGGGATAGAAATAAAACCGGCTGCCGGCAGGCGAAAAACCCTCGTCCCACGACAAAGCGATCTGCACGTAACCTTCTTGTTTACGATAGTCCAAACTCTCTTCGGTGCACCCCCAAGCCATCAACAGCCCGATGGATAAACATATATGAGCAATCGTTTTCATAACCGACTGATATTGATCCGCAATCAATCAATGCTTGTTGCCTCCGAACCGATAAACCACATCGAACCTCAATCCGGTCAATGCGAATTCGTTTTTCTTATCCGAACTGTTGTAATAGAAATAAGGCAGTTCCCGGTCGTAGATGTTGTAATCGGCACTGCGGTAGCCGCCGCGCACGCTCAATTCGAAACTCCAATGCCGGGACAACGGCAGCAGGTAACCGACCGACACGCCCGCGCTCCAATAAGTACCGGTGTAATTGGTCAGAGTGGTAATGTCGTCGCGGCGGTCACGCTGGTTGTTGAAATCGCCCGCTTCGCCGTAAACTCCGACAAAGAAACCCCGGAACAATCCGTCCCCCCGGAACCACAACCGGGGTTCGACGCTGTAAGCCGAAAGGCCCCAGAACTGTTTGCCGCTGTCGTAAGCCCAATCGGCGTACAATGCGGAAACCCCGACAGACCAACGCTTTGCGAAATAGACCTCGCCTGCGATATTGGGCATGAAAGTCGTTCTCTTGAAATCCGGGCAGACTCCGGCCCATGCGACCAGATCGGTCTTCAAGCCCACGATGGGATACAAGCGGCGGTTTTCCTTCCGCTGCCGGCGGGCAGCGGCGGCAGCTTCGCGCTGGCGCTGCAACTCTTCGGCTTTCCGGCGTGCAGCCTCGGCGGCTTCGCGCTCCGCTTGCAGACGGGCCATCTCCGCCGCCTTGCGCTCAGCCTCTATCCGGGCAGCCTGTGCGGCCTGACGCTCGGCCTCCAAGCGAGCCATCTCGGCAACATGGCGTTCGGCCTCCACCCGGGCGGCCTCTTCCTGCTCCGCAAGAGCAGCCAAACGCCGCTCCTCGGCCTCGGCCGCAGCACGCTCCTGCTCCAAAGCGGCGGCGAACTCCGCATCGTCCAACCGGCGCTGCAATTTCTCCTCCATAATCCGGTGCAGGTCGTACTGCACGGTGATCTCGACACGCCGGGACGCGGGGAACAGCGTCTTCAACATATATTTATAAGGTTCTCCGCCCCGCAAATCCATCAGTTTTTTCTCACGGCCCTCGAATACGCCCACATGGTCGATCAAAAAGAGAACATCCTCACGATGAGCCATCTGCGAACCTTCGACGAGCTCCCGCAACTTGGCCCAGTCTTCCGCCACCCACTTCACCTCGACCGGGAAATGCGACGAAAGAGCGTATTTGTCATTGAGGTAATCCCTGAATCCCTCCGCACGGCTGCGGGCCAGACGCTCGTTGATAGCATAGGAACCCTCTATCGAACAATATCCGCACAAGCGGACCGAATTGACGAAAATGAGACTGTCACGATAAATCTGCCGGATGAACTCGTCGAGTTTGCGCAATTCGGACGCATTATTTTCGAAATCCGGAAGAACCTGAGTCCGGCTTTGCGGATAAGTCAGATAACAACTCATGCTGCGAGCCCCCTCTCTGATGACTTGCCGGTAGGTGGAATCCGAAACCGAGAACAATGAATCCCGCTGCTCCGGGCTGCCGGACATTCCGAATGCGGAATGAACCTGCAAGACGGATACAACGCCCATAAAGACCGGTAAAAGCCGAAAAAACCAGCTAACACAATTGAAAGTACGCATAGAAGGGTTGATTATTAGTCGTTGAAAATACAGAGAAAACCCTCTCCCAAATGGCCTCCGAGCCCGCGGAAGGAGATGAAAGAACCGATCAATATATTATTTATCAGCAACATACCTCTTCGTTAGTATGCAATTAACCTTCGATTTTTCGCCTATCCGGTTATCCGGTTGATTATCAATATATTGCGAATCCGTTGGGGGGGGGTAATTTGTTGATATTCAATTTTTTCCCGAAAAAATTTCTGCAAAAAAAATTTTTGTAATATATTTGCTTCGAGAAATCGAACGATTTATCTTCTATCGAACGGGCAGAGAATGTCCGTTTTTTGTTTGAGGAGGCATTAGTTGCAGTACATCCATTAACCCTTCAAACAATGATAGTAGCATATTTACGAGTCAGCACCGAAAAACAGACGCTGGCAAATCAACAAAACGAAATCTCGAAATTCGCAGACAGCCGTAACCTGCACGTGGATCGCTGGGTGACGGAAATCGTGAGCGGCAAAAAGAAAGGCCGGGAACGCAAACTCGGGACACTCCTGCGCCGCATGAAACGCGGAGACACGATGATCGTAACGGAACTCTCCCGTCTGAGCCGCACCCTGACAGACATCATGGCGATCGTGGGAGAACTTCTCAAAAAGGAGGTCTGCCTGTACAGCACGAAAGATCACTACGCCTTCGACGACACGATAAACAGCAAGGTGCTCTGTTTCGCGTTCGGGCTGGTGGCGGAAATCGAACGAAACCTGATATCCATGCGTACACGGGAGGCGCTGGCGCTGAGACGCGAACAAGGAATCGTACTCGGACGCCGCAAAGGCAGCTACACCAAACTGCAACAGCTCATCGACGACCGCCGCGAAATAGTGAGCATGATGAACCGCGGGCACAGCGTAGCGGCCATCTGCCGCCAATACGGAGTGGCCAGGAATACGTTCGACCGATTCCGGAAACAATACATCTATTCCATCATGCGAGGTCAAAGAAAACGCTGGAGAGTCAATGGGAACGTTGCGGAGCCGAAAGAAAAGACGATCACCGACCATACGGAAACGGTCGAACTCTGAACGCGCCCCCATAACCGCCCGTCATTCAGAAGAGGGGCAGGCAGGAAAGGCGCGGATCATGCCAAAGTTCGGAGAAGAACATTTCGGGCATGCAGCCCATGTCCAACCGAATCTTTTCACCGATACCATATAATATAATAGAAACAGCGCAAAAAAACGGAAGGGGCCGACGACTGCCCCTTCCTCCTGCAAAAAAGTGCGTCACAACTTATTTGAATTCTTCATAGCTTAGTTTGCAGGATGTGAAATAAGCAGTCGGACAACCCACAGACATTGCGGCTGACAACACCCCGGCCGGCGGTGTGCGCTGAAAGAGAATTTCGATGTCCATTCATGTTCCGATACTTATTTATTAAATAAAATATTGTCAAAAAGCACTGGTTCGGAATTACGGGAACCCAACGACTGCATACCGTATAAACCACTCGGCCGAAACCCGCTCCAAGTGCCTGCATTGGCTATTTTTCCT
>ENA-UEQN01001168-UEQN01001168.1-human-gut-metagenome-genome-assembly--contig:-NODE-1168-length-21768-cov-10.171085_pt1 | contig 21768 bp, 20 predicted proteins | sample MGYA00242940_ERZ507944 | MGnify/ENA primary metagenome ERZ507944 (study PRJEB26167, sample SAMN06115449) | human gut metagenome | host: Homo sapiens | place: China:Fujian | collected 2015-08-20... | reverse complement strand
CAACTGTTTCTCTTGGCAGAGGTGGAGTTGTGAGCTGTAAGAACTGTTCAAGGAATGGCTCAACACCAAAGTTTGTAAGAGCCGAACCGAAGAATACAGGAGTAAGCTGACCGTTGCGGACTGCTTCAAGGTCAAATTCATCGCCGGCACCGTCAAGAAGTTCTATTTCATCAAACAAATCCTGCTTATGATAGTAACCTATTGTATCTTCAAGGGCAGGATCGTCAAGCGTAAGTTCTTTCTTTTCAACTTCTTTCTGACCGTTATTAGCGGTGAAAGCAAGGATTTTCTTAGAATTTCTGTCATACACACCCTTGAATTCCTTACCTGAACCGATTGGCCAATTTACGGGATAGGTGTGAATTCCGAGAACATTTTCAATGTCTTCAAGAAGGTCAAAAGAATTTTTTGCATCTCTGTCCATCTTGTTGATGAATGTAATGATAGGAATATTACGCATTACACAGACCTTGAAAAGTTTGATAGTCTGTTTCTCAACACCCTTTGAACCGTCAATTACCATTACGGCAGAGTCTGCCGCCATAAGTGTACGGTAGGTATCTTCCGAGAAATCCTCATGTCCCGGTGTATCAAGAATATTTATGCAATAACCGTTATATTTAAACTGCAAAACCGATGATGTAACAGAAATACCACGCTGTTTTTCAATTTCCATCCAGTCGGACACAGCATGCTTTGCGGTTCTTTTGCCTTTTACCGAACCTGCAAGGTTAATTGCTCCGCCGTAGAGCAAGAGCTTTTCCGTAAGTGTTGTTTTACCCGCATCAGGATGCGAAATAATCGCAAAGGTTCTGCGCTTGCTGATTTCTTCTTTAAATGAACTCATATCTTTCTTCCCTTCGGAGGTTAAGTATATCCACAATTCTATATTTTACTATTTTTGGATGGTATATGTCAATAAAGAATGAAGAAAATGTGAGAAAAATAATTGCTACAAAAACTTGACAAATTTGTAAATATATTGTAATATATTGGTACAGAAGGACTTAATGTGATTTTTCCTATTTTTTCATATACCTTCCAAATCGAGGCAGAAACTTGTGTTTCTGCCTCAAAATCATTTATGAGGTTTTTTATGAGTAATTCTATCGGTCTTTACATTCACATACCGTTTTGTAAGCACAAATGTCCGTATTGCGATTTTTTCAGCGGCAATGCAGACGAAAACGCTTTCGATAATTATGTGATTGAATTAAAAGATAAAATAAAATACTGGTCTGAAAAAGCCAAAAGAGATGTTGCAACCGTATATTTCGGCGGCGGTACGCCGAGTGTTTTGGGTGCAGACAGACTTTGTGATATTCTTGATTTTATCAAGTTCAATTTTAATATTCAAAATAATGCCGAGATTACGGTTGAAGTCAATCCCGACTCCGCCAAAACTATTGATTTTGAAAAAATGTATGCCTGCGGATTTAATCGCATTTCAATGGGTATGCAGACTGCTGTTGAAGATGAATTAAGGCTGCTTGGGAGAATTCACAGCATAGATGATGCAAAGACTTCTGTTGAAAGGGCTAAAAGTGCGGGATTTAATAATATTTCACTTGATTTGATGATGGGAATTCCTAATCAGACAATTGAAAGCCTTGAAAAATCAATCAGTTTCTGTGCCGATTGCAAAGTTACTCATATTTCATCATACATTTTGAAAATCGAGGAGAATACTCCGTTTTATAAGGTGCAAAATAAACTTAAGCTTGCCGATGATGATATGCAGGCTGAAATGTATCTGAAAGCTGTTGAAATGCTTGATTCTCTCGGATACAAGCAATATGAAATTTCTAATTTTGCAAAACAGGGTTATGAAAGCCGACATAATACCAATTACTGGAAATGCGGTGAATATATAGGCATAGGTCCGTCTGCACACTCATTTTTTGAGGGCAAAAGGTTCTTTTATTCGAGAAGCATGGACGATTTTAATAACAATAAGCTGTCTTTTGAAGGTACGGGCGGAGATGAGGAGGAATTTATTATGCTCTCGCTCAGGCTGAAAAGCGGTCTTAATTATTCTGAATTTGAGGAAAAATTCGGATACACCCTCCCCTCTTACATTATCAAAAAAGCTAAAGAGTATGAAAAATACGGCTATACAAATGTTACGGACAAGTCAATCAGCTTTACACCGAAAGGTTTTCTTGTTTCAAATTCAATAATCAGTGAACTGATATAAAAAACGCTCCGAGAATAAATTCGGAGCGTTAATTTTATGTTATGAATTTGTATGACAGATTAATACAATGAAGAGTATGAACCGCCGCCGATGAGGGATGTAAGAACACTGGTTGCAAATGTACTTGTGTTAAATGACCACATAGTAAGTTCTGCGCCGATGAAGAATACAATCATAAATGCAACGGCAACGATGAGTGTGAGAATTAAAGTGAATAATGCAGAGTTCTTTGCTTCGGGAACATTAGCTTTTACCTGATTTACAAGTGAAATAACAAGGTAAAGCATAACGATTACGAAAAAGAACAGGAACATATATACGCTGATTAATGCGCAAAGACCTGCCAAAATCCAACCGATTGATGCCGGAATAGATTCAATTGAAAATGTGATGAATGAATCAATAAATGCTTTGGCTGTGTTTTCTTCGGTTTTGTATTTTTTTACATATGCAAAAAGAATAACAGAATAGAAGCCGCCGATAAGAACAGCAGTAACAAGACTTACAAGAAGTGTTTTCGGAAAATCAAGTGCGCTCATAGAAAGCATAAGAAACATATTGCCAAGAATGAGTGCAATAAAGAAAATTGCCGAGAAAAGAGCACCGAGAATGATGTCTTTTTCAGCCTTTGCTGTTTTGATAACAGTTTTGGAATCCTTAAAGAATGAAGTGAACACAACAGGAATGTTCTTTAAAGCCTTAACAAAAGCATTTTCCCCAATGGGTGCTGTGTTATTTACGGCATAAGGCGACTGCTGTGTCTGAGGGTTTTGCGGCTGTGCATACTGTTGCTGAACAGGGTTCTGATACTGTGGCTGTTGTGGTTGAACAGGCTGCTGATACTGAGGCTGTGCCTGTGCATTTGCCTGCTGAGCCTGTGCTTGAGCGGCTCTTGACTTTTCGCAGTTGCAAACAGCATTGTCTTCAAGCTGTGCTCCGCAATATTTACAGAATTTCATGGTGATTCCTCCAAGATAAAATAATATGTAACAGGTCTTATAGCTACCTGTTGTTTGTTGAAAACCGATTGTTTGGGTTAAGAAATTTTTGTTGCGGTATAATTTTTTGAATTAAGGAAACTCTCATACTTCTTGTAGTCAGCAAGTTTCTGATCACCGCTACTGCTGTCAATACTTGAGAAATAAACTTCGTCATCAAGCAGATAAGGGTTCTTGATGTATATGCCGCAATAGTAAGTATCGTAACTGTTAAACCAACCGTCATATTTTCCTTTTTCAACTACAAGGATAAATGCTCGCTCATCATCAGATGCTTTCTTTGGCTGAACATAATACATTTCAACCGGAGAATAAGATGTGAGATATGAATAGTATTCATCAATGTAATCGTTTACAGCGGAATTTATTTTGTCAACATTTGCCTTTGCTTCATCGGAAGTCATAACATTGTTAGCCTTAGCAGTAACTGTTGTTGACGAGTCCTTAATAATAAGTGAGGTGTTTGGAATAATTTCTTTTTCGGCTTTGAATGTTACTTCATCGCCTTCATCAAGATAGTCTTGACTACCGTCAATGCTGAGATAAAAATCATCTACAAAATCATCGTTTTTATCATACACACTGATAGTAGAGCCTGATTCATATTTAAGTTTGTAATCATCAACTTTGTAGTCAAACTTAGCGATGTCGATTGAAAGGTCACCGTCTTTTATACCGTAAGTTTTGATAAGGTTGTTGTCAACTATATGCTTGATTATATCCACTTCAACCATATCTTTGAGTGAGATTTTTTTCTCTTTAAGAATGTCGCTGACTTTGAGCTCTTTCTTGACATCACTCTTGTCAAACTGGATTCCGAGAGTTTTTTCATACTCGGAAATAGATTTCTTTGCAGACTCACTGTTATCCCATTTGAGCTCAACAACGATTGTGTCATCTTTGCTGATGTTATTTATAGTTGCTGATGAAACTGTGTAAGTGCTGTCTGAATCTGATGTAGTTGATTCTGTTTTATCATCTTTGAGATATGCGTTTACATTGCAGTAACTAAGGATTGATGAAACAGATGCCTGACTTGCTGAATAATCATCTACTGCATCGCTGAGCACACTTTGCCAGTCACCCTTCGAAATGTTGTCGGCATACTTGCCGTAATCAATGTCTGATTTCTTATCATCAGAAACCTTTTCTTTTTCAATAGTATCACTGTCAATGTAAATGTCAGCAGAAGCGTAACCGTTGTACAAAGAACCTTTGTCAAATTCAACTTTTATGTAATCATCAAGTTTAATTCTGTTAAGGTATGGAATAAGTGTGCAAAGTGTAATGATTATTCCTGCAATTACAACTGCTGCCGCACCGCAAATTACAACAAGTTTTGTCGGGAAAGGCTTCTTAACTTTTGGCTGACTCTGAACCTGATACGGTTGTGCCGCCTGCTGTACACCTTCTGTGACATTAGCATTGTTGTCAAAATTTACAGGTTGTGTGAACTGCTGATTGTTTTGATTGACTCTGTTGTCTTCTGTTGTAACGGGATTTTCCTGAGGAACAGGAGCTCCGCATTTTTCGCAAAAAGCATCTCCCTCGCTAAGCTTATTGCCGCATTTTTCACAGAACATAAATTCATCTCCATTGTTTGATAATATAATGAATATTATCACTTTAGCATTGTAAAGCGATAACATCAGCACGCTTATTATATCACAAATTACAGCAACAATTCAATATTTCTTACAATTTTTTAATTTTTCACACTATAGAAAATTATATGTTAAAATAATGAAATGATGTACACATAGCAAATAATTACAATAAAACAGCGGCAAAAACTATAAACTTTAGTTTTTGCCGCTGTGGTTTAGTAATAATACCTTATAAATTTTATATTGTAGTAATCACAGGTTGTGATGTCGTTGGTGTCAATCTCATTTATAAGAATATAATCCTGAGCAACACCTAAAAGATAGCCTGTTTTCTGAACAATTGTGTTTGCTCCCATGAGAAAATCAACGGTGATTCGTCTTCCGATTTGTGTTCGCATAAAACCGTTGTGATATCTCAGATTTTCGGCTGTTACAGGAAACGGATATTGATAATCACTCATCGACATTCCGATATTCTGCATTATCGGCGTTGCAACAGTAGCTCCGGGGTTCGCCGTTGTGGCAGGGGTTGCAGGCAAAACAGGTATAGATGTATCTATTTTTTTTAAGTCCTTAATAAACGGTATATTTTGAAGACTTCCGCTGTATTTATTTATATTTTTAGGTTGCTCTTCCGATGTACTACCGCCCTCTTCATATGCTATTTCTGCCTGTTCAAGTGAGGGATTGTCATTTGATTTTTGAACTTTTTCTGTCATATCATTGTGTGCAATATCATTGTGTGCAACAGACGGTGCGCACGGATTGTGTCGCATAATTTCGTCAATCGCAGGAATATAATATCCGATATCCGCTGTGTTTGACGGAGATGAATTGTTGATACAGGCTTTGTTTTTGTCAAGTCCGTAATGATGTTCGGGATTAATCTGATTTGCCGTAGGAGTTGTATTAACTGCCATATTTGAAGAATTATCCATTAAGCTATGCTCCTTTATGTTTTGGAATAAGCCTCGGTAGGCGAATAAAAGCAATGATCCCCTACCCTGTTGTAAATTACTCCGTTGTTTGACGGAAAAAATGTTGGGCAGGTATCTGAAAATGGATTAAAATAGAAAATTGAATTTCCGACAGATGAATCGGTATTGCCCGCCAATGCCCAATCGGCAATGTTATAATGAATTTCATCAGGGTGTATATTGTAAACATTCTGAGGATTATATTGTCCTCCGACAGTTGTTTTAAGACAGGTAAATTGATTTGGTTGTTCCATTATGGCACGGAAATCTCCGCCCTTGCTGATTCTTGCAAATTCCCCGTTTGGAACACGGGTTCGGTTTACAATTACCGATGCAACGGCACGCATTCCGTTTTCACCTTCCCCACCTGCCTCACATTTTAAAAGCCTTGCAAGCAATTCTCTTGTACTCAATGCCACCTTTTTTCACCAACCGTTATTTTATTCAATGATATTTTATGCATAAATTAACTTGTTGTTACAAAGAAAAAGCTTGTGATAAATGTGTTATTCACGCAGACAGAAAATTCTGTTTTATAGTAGCAAACCAAGACGGTGTTCGATAATCTTTTGAGATGCCAACTACAACATTTATTCAGATTAGCTGTTGCTGTCTACCGCTTTACTTGCTTTTGCAGGGCTATTTTGCCAATCCCAAGACTATCTGATAAATTGTTTGCTTTGCGTGATTTTGTTAATCTTTTGGTCGACATTATTGTCAATACTGCGTATAACGGTGTCAGAACTCGAGTTATTAAGCGTCCATCAAGCGAGAATCTTTCTTTTACTCCTGTGGAAAGTTCTTGTCCGCTTTGGGTGTATCTTCTCTTTGCGCCAAATTGGCTCCGATTCTGCTGCAAATGCTGCAATTTGAGCCACATATCGGCGTTTTGACTCAGCCGAACATTTCAAGGTTATCCAGCACACTCTTTTCATTTTCGGCTTGCTGCTCCTCGGTCAGCTTCGGCTGTACCTGCTCAAAGGCAGGAGGTGCGCAGCAAACGACACCTCCTGCAATTCCTCCCGTATGACCTGCCGAATGTTCTCCAGCGAACCCCCGCTTGCGGATGACTGCCGCTGCATTTCGTTTGAGACAGCCGTTACAATAAAAGCATTGCGGGATTTATCCAGCGACTGTAAATACTGTGCGGCGTTTGCCTCCATCGGCTTGCCCAAATCAAACCGCACATTGATCCGATATTTGCTCATCCCTTCGCCTCAGCCTTCATCTGCGTCTCGGCCAAATATTCATATCCCTTTGCGGCGGCGCAGATGTTCTCGACGAATTTCACACGGTCGGTGCTGAACTTATAAAAGTTCTTCACAATGCAGCAGCCGCCACCAGTCACATACAAGGTCATCGTGTTTTCGTCATAGCCGTGCTCGCACAGCCTGCGGAAGATGTCCCGCACATACTCGGTGGCGACGCTCTTTGTGATTTTCAGATCAGCAGGCGCAATATTTGCCGTGCCGGTGATCAGCACCTCGTCGATGATGGCATCGTTGATTTCCCGCTGCGTTTTCTGCATAAACGCCTCACGAACGGCAAGGGTATACTGGTAAGTCCCGAATTTCTCGGTGAACATTTTGCCCTGCTGCGGCTTGCCGTTGATCATATACAGCGTGTTTATCGTGCCGTTGCCGATGTCGGCGATCAGGTTCACGCCTTTCAGTGTGGTGGCAAAGCTCGCAATGGCGGCGTACCCCTGCGGATAGATACGCACATCGTCGATATAGAGGTGGTAGTCCGCCTTTTTGTAGGAGAACTCCACCTCGGCATTTTTCATCAGATATGCCTTGAAGTCCGCCTTTTGCGCGCTTGTCCAGATCAGGGGCAGACCGGCGGCAATCGCAATGTGCGCCTCGGTGAGATTTTCGGCTTTCAGTTCCTTGGCGATGGCCGCAGGGGTCAGCACATAATAGTCCTCGTCCTTGATTTTGTCCGGTGCAAACTCCTTGTGTCCCTCGCCGATGAGGTAATACCTGCCGCCGTAGACCAGCATATCCGCTGTGAATAGCGGCTCGTGGTCATAGGCGGTGATGCCGGTGGGAAAGCAGCAATTGGCCGTTTTCATATTCCCGTACCCGTGGTCGATGCCAATAATTTTTGTGTTGTGGATCGTTTTCATTTCCGTATCCTCCTCATTTATTCTGATCTCAGATTTGTGCGTATAACTCACTATCGGACGGCAACACCGCCCGGCGGAAATAGTTGCAGTAGATGCCCGCTCCGGCTGATGATCTGCACACAGCGATGCGGCTCTCCGTCATCCAGCAGGATGCAGTTGCCGTGGTCATAGCAGCAGCATCGCCGGCGCACCAGTTTGTTAACCCGCCCTCGCTGGGACGGGTATATTCTCCATTTCATAATATCCACCTCCGTTTGGGCATAAAAATAACACCTACCGATTTTTAGTAGGTGTTATCCAATGATTTTGCCGCTCTCAAAGCCGTAGTCCACGCCGGTGTAGGCCTCGTAAGCCTGCCCGATCTTGCGGATACGCTTGAGAATGCCGCTGTGGTTTTTGTAACCCAGCTTTTCGGCAATCTCCTCCAGCGTGTCGCCGCTCATACGCAGTTCAAGGATCTGCATATCCTTTTCGCTGAGCGTGGCCTTGAACTGATCCACCAGCGCCTGCGCTACCACTGTTTCCTCCACATTCTGCGACGGGTCCGGCTCCTCGTATTCCTGTCCGCCGTGGGTGTCGGCATAGGCCTCCTGAAATTCCTCCAGTGAGATCATCGGGTGCTTGGTGCGGGTGTGGTACCATTTTCGGATGAAGTCCGTTTTCTGGTTGCTTTTCCGAAAGTCGAAGTCCCCGAAACAAGGATATTCCCGCGCCACTCGGATGATTTCGTCCATTCGGTGCTTTTTCATCACATTGGGTACGATGTAGCTCAGATAGATGTCGATCTGCCATTCCGGCACATACCCCAATTCCGAGTGGCACCCTTTGAATAATTCGCCGGCGGACGCCAAGATGCCTTCGTCCGTCAGCTCTTGAATCCAGTAGTCCGGGCAGTGGGCAAACCGCCACGCCGGGTCATAGCCGGAGTAGGTTTTCATATACTCGCCGAAGCCCATATATGGCCAAGCCATAAAGGCAGTGGCGTCTATGATGAGCAAGTCGGAACAGGTCGCTCTCCACGAACTCACAGTCGGCCCGGTTACGGAGCAGCACCTGCGGATTCCGTGGGATAGCGTTCAGCTCCGCCCCACAGCGGGACAGGATGCTTTTCGGGATGAAGTAGTAGAACGGTATGTACTCTGCATTGCGGAACGGCATAGGCAGGCCGTCCTTTCTGGTCAGCATAATTGGCATTTTTATCGTCTCCTTTCCTGAGGGCCAGCGCCCTCTATTTTTTAACGGCATAAGCAAACGCCGATTGTTCCTGCTTTTCAAAAACAATTTTAGCATAGTCGCTGTCCGATAAATATCCCTTATCTCGCAGAAAACGAAAAAAGCCCCGGTGAGCACAGAGAAAATCTGAAACTCATCGGGGCTACTCACATACCTAGTTTCTACCACTGGCTACTCTAGACAAATCATATCTTTAATGGTTTTGTCTTGGTTTTTAATACAATCTTCCCCTTACCTGAAAATCCAGTTCCAGGAATCGCAGCGGCGATGCTCGCAATCTTCTCCGATCCTCCACAAATTAATAGGGATAGATGATGAGTCGCTCTAGAACAAGCTACATAGAAAACTTTTTTAATTGCCGAATCTGAAAAACAGATCTCATCGATATCTGTGATAATAATTATCTTGTTTTCTAACCCTTTAAATTTCCTGGCAGTTGTAATCAAAACTCCATTCTCGGCTGGATCTCTTTTAAACTGAATATTGTGGCATTTTTTCATGCCTGATGTAATAGACTTATCTTCGGTTTTCATTGTTAGAACGGTAATTTCATTCGGCTTATACCCATGCTGCATATAATAATTGATGATATCAGCGAGTTTTTTCATCGGCTCTTTTTCCACAAACAAAATGGTGGGTTGCTCGCCGGATACATCATTTGCTTTTTGCAGTACATTGTAGTCAATCACGCTGTAGGCTGTTTTGGCGATTTCAATGGTGTTTCTGCAGTTTTTTGACAACAACAACCGACATTCGGATTGAGCAATCCAAGGGAGTACCTGGTGCTCTGCTTCTTTTGCGGATGTATGGTTGTCGATTTTATCATAAATTACCACCTGATTCTTATCATAAAAAACAAAGCAATGACCATCCTTCAGCTCACACAGTTCCTTAAAAAAGATGATTTCATCATTTCCTAGATCTTGCGCCTCATCAATTACAACATCGTCATAAGGAAATGAATCAATATTAATGCTATTATAAGCTAGTATACGATTCTCTACACTGCCGGCCTCCATTTGCAAGAACTCCGCGACAAAGGTGTCAACATTATAGTAGTCAACATTTTCTTTTTGGTGTTCCGACTTTAAGTACCGAAATAAGAAGGAATTGTAACATAGGAATAGCACTTTTCTTCCCATTTTGCCAAAACGCTCCGCCGCCATTTGTGCAATCATTGTTTTTCCAGTGCCAGCAGCGCCCTGAATAGCCGCGTACCATTGTTCTCCTATGTAGTCAAGAAGAACAGCTTGCTCGGAGGTGAGTCGAATAAAGGCATTATCGATTTCAGTTTTTACGATACTGGGCGAAGGAATCAAATCAAAATCTGGAGCGATCAAGTTCTTAATCCATTCTACCTGCTGATCAGACAGCATAGTTTTGCGTCTGGAACCATAACTGTCATAAATCGCCTTAAGACGGTGTTCCAAAGGCACACCGGACTGTGAAGAAAATGCATTGGAATCAAGGATGGCAAAGGAAACATCGTGATAGTTTGGTGGCAAATTTTGACTTTGATCAAAAATGCAGGAAGGGAACCAGATGAGCGGCTCAATACAAATACTGCCCTCATGCTTTAACGCTGTTTTCTCTATGATTTTTCGAAAATGCTGAATTCCGCGCTGTGCCTGACTCAATGGATCATTACCTTCGTCGAGAATTTTCACCTTTTTTGTTACCGTGTTTTGCTGATACATAAGACTATCTTTAAAGTAACAATGGCCTCCCTTTACCTCCAGCAGCAAAATACCGTAGTATTTATGAAAGATAAGGTAATCATTTTCATACCAGGTAAAATTGCGGTTCAAATTCTTTCTTACCCACTGAACAGAGTGAAAAATAAAATAATCATCCGGCAATTTCTTCAGCTCATCATAGACAAGCTGTTCGGCTGTTGGAGCGCTGACTTTTTCCCGTATACACGGATACATATAGGCCATTATCCAATTGCCTCCTTTAGCTTCTCCGGTTCCAGTGCAAACAGTTCAAAAGGATGCCATCCCTTTTTGGCACAGATAGCGTCATCTTTTTCGCTGATTGTTTCAGCGAAAACAATGACATTTTTGCCTGGCCATGACATGACGATTTCTCCGTCCAACAGATTGCGCTTTACTGCGGTAGACAGATAATTTGGTAGTGGAACGCCCAATTTCGCAAAATCGCCAATGATTGGCTGAATGTTTTCGTCAAAAAGGAACGCAATTTTATCCCACGAATCTACATTGTTGATGTGATATGATTTTTCCTTATCCACGAACTTGCTGAAATCCACTTTTTCCTCGGCAATGGATTCCACTTCGCGCAAAACATCATCGCCAAGGAAATATCGTTCCACATAGTCCCACCGTGCTTCATCGTTTAACGGATCAGTAAAGAACTTTCTCAAAATCTTCACTTCGCGCTCATGCTTCTGCTTTGCTTTTGTGACATAGCTGTTGGAATACTTGATTTCGCCATAGACTATACGACGAATTTTTTCGGGATCATTCAAACGAATGAATATTTCAGGCTGCTCACCACCCACTACTTCATAAGTCGCATAATCGAAAATGGAAAGCAACTTCAATGCAGTTGCGTCTTTTCCCTCAGGAGATAGGGGCATAAACTTAGATAGTGAGGTGTTATTATTGCCATCCAGATTTTTAATTAACTGCGATCTTGTTATTGAGCGATTAAGTATTTCCTTGAATGTTCCATTCGACAAAGTATACTGTGATTTGGCGCGATCATCATAAGCACGGTACTTTACGCATTTGCTCTCAGGATCTACTAAGTGAAAAATTGAATTCGATATGATTCTTGCCTTAGTGGCTCCATATTTCGGGCTAATCGCTTTTGCGAATTCTTCCAAAGTGAAATATGTTCGCTTAAATGTGGCATACAGAGTATCGGCGATATACTCAAAATCCTCTAAAATCTTGGCACGAATATCGCAAAGCAACAGTTCCCCTTTTGTTTCTACCGATACTTTTTGCCGCACACTAAATTCATCACAAATACTGGGCATAATCTCTACTTTGTCTTTTGAATTCGAGTTTTTATTAAAATACCAATACTTAAACTGAGGGAACGAGAGATTGGGATAGTGATCTTCCCATACAGCTTTTAGGTCCAAGAAAAAAACATCGCCAGTATCCGATACAGTTTCACTGCTATTAGATTGTTTTTCTCGCACTCTGCCTGGAGCAACAAAAGAAAAGTATTTTCCATATTGCGAGTCAAGAACGCGTTTTTCGCATTCCTTACGAATGACAACATAAGCTTTTGTAAAAATACCTTGTGGTCTGGAAACAAGAACCTTGAAATTATATTTATCGTACAGATCTTTTTCAAGCATCAGTAAGCAAGTCTTTAACTTATTAATTTGCTTATCTTCATTGTCGTGCGCATTCTTTCCTGTGAAGATATATGTGAAGGACTCCGGGGAAATCAAAAAACTACGGCTTTCCTTCTTATTTTTAAAAGTGTTGTAAATTCCCGATAAAACAAGATTGATCTGATACTGCTTAATTTGCGACATACCAAACAATCGCTGCATAAAACTAATGTCATTGTAGTAATAATCAGTAATTGCATAACCGATCATACCGGGTTTTCTTGCAACTCGTCCAATTTCTTGTACATAGTCACAGAGGTTTCCGGTAACAGCATAGTGATATACATTAACAATATTGTTGATATCAACGCCCATACCAAAAGCCTTTGTGGCCAACATAACAGGCTTTTCGCCGCTCCGGAACTCGTCAAACGCTTTTCGTTTCCTTTCGGCCAGCACTGCTCTGCTGACCTCCTCAAGATTTCGCCCTGTATAAAGAGCTACCTTATCACGATTAAAAGTTTTGCCGGCAAAACTTTTAACGCCGCATAAAGCATCACCGGCGTAGGATGCGTAGGGAAAATAAGCAATTGTCTTGGTGTTCGACGCAATCCACTCGTTAATTCGTGTAATTAGATCGGTAGCCTTTCTCTCCTCATATACGGGGTTTGCTAACTTGTTAGCTTCCCTTACCGAGATGTTAAATCGAATATTATCACGTTTAACATATCCTATATATTTAATTGGATTTTCCATAAAAAGGCTAATAATCGTTTCGCTCACAGAGTCGTCAAGGCCGCCATTTACAGCAGTTGCCGTAAACGCGCAAATCGGGAAATGAGCTACTTTTTTGTCTTTATTCCATTTTGTTTGGATTTGATTGCGCAGTCGGTTAATGTAACCACCCAAATACCAATAGTCGGGTCTAAAACCGACGCCCCAGGTTGTGACGATATGCGCTTCATCGACAATAATTAATCCGATTTCGCGATCTCCAATCAATGTTTCCATAGAATATGACAGTAGTGTCTCTGGACTGAGATACAATAAATCCGTTTCGCCGCCCTTTACACGCTTGAGCACTTCTTCTTTCTCTGCCTGCGAAATAAGATCAGAGTTGAAGGTCTCTACACGATGAAATCCTCTGGCATTCAGTTGCTCTTTCTGGTCCTGCATAAGTGCCTTAACTGGTTCAATAATGATAGTTAATTTCTTGTGCTTTTTTGCCAGATAAATCGCTGGAATTTGGAACATAACCGATTTGCCAGCGCCGGTTGAAGCGGTAATAAAAATATCTCTATAATTGTGCGGCTCTACATAGGCATTTTCTGCTTGTGCAATAATGTCGCTGATAATTTTTGCCTGACTGATCTCGATAACATCATTGTTGATGTCTGGATTTTTGTAAAACCGTAGCTTCCTAAAAGATTCAAAATTCGGAATTTTAATATCATTTTGTGCGATCTTGATGAGTTCCTCTTCCGGGACTACAGACTGTTCGGCAATCATCGGTCTTTCACAAATTGAGATGCCATTATACTGACAATATGCCAGAAGTGAGGATAAATTGCGCTCTGAAAGTATTCCGTTTGTGATGCTGTAACTGATGCAGTGAGGCTGTGTGCGTTTGATTCGCATCAATTCCTTTAAAAAAAGAGGGATGTCGTTGGTGATATGGACATGAAGATCTACCACATCAATAGAATCCTGTGAAAATGCAGCCGGATAGTATGGGCTAACGGTTACCTTTAGCCCTTTTTCTAACTCATAATTATAAAAGCTGGCAAGCAGTTCTCCATCAATGCTCTCAAGAGAATTGTATACTGAGAGAAAATTTTTGCACGCAATTGTTTGCTCTGTAGCCGTTTCGAGATCTAAATTCTTCCAGATTTCGTCTAGCAGTTCTTCGTTAAGATCAAATTCGATAGGATAGTATTCGGGGTACAGGTTGTTTATGTAAATAACAACTTCCAAGCCATAGTCTTTGACTGCCAGTTCAACACGATCTTTCAACAAAGCATATTCTTCGTATGTGATCCAAAACTCCTCATCATCCTCCATATTAAGAAGAGATCGATCCAACGCACGCCGGACCTTATTGTCAAAAAGTAATACATTTTTTTTGGATGCTATTTCAGAGTCAACTAATGGCAAAACGGTAAGAGCAGCCAAAAAATCAGTAGGAAATCCTTTGTAGACAAATAATTTCATGTGATTACTCCTCCTTCGTTATACAATGTGCGTTTAATATTCTTTTTTATCCGGGATATATGTCATAATATCACCATAATCGCATCCTAGTACATTACAAATTTTTCCGAGAATTGTGAGTGTAACTGGTTCATCCCGGCGTAGTTTTGTCATGGTGTTAGGCGCAACATTTGCGGTCTTTCGCAGGTCAGCTTTACTCATCTTTTTATCAACTAAGAGTTTCCACAGCTTGTTATATGAAACGGCCATAAAACACCTCCGCATTGTGTATGGATATATTATATCAGAGAGAGTCCTTGTTTGCAATGTGTTTTCGCAAAATTGTGCGATCATCTACCAAAGGTAGGAAAAAGCAGGGCTACAGTTTGTTTCACCGGTAATTCTAAGGCAATCCTTTATCAAATGGGATTTTCGCATACAAACCGTCGGTATACAAAAATAGCAGCATCCATTAGGTTCTATATAACTTGCTCTCGTGTTTAAGCACGAAATGAACGGTAGGTATTTATTTGCGTTCCGGCGCTGCCGTTGGGAGTGCTGTGGCTCACGCTAAGTTTGTCACCGGCAAAGTGATCGAGCTGAGCGGCGGATATGTGACCGTCGGCTTTGGCCAGGGCGAGAAGCGGTTTCTTTTTCCCAACGCCTTTGAATCCGGATTTTTGAAAGTACAATAATTAAAAAGAGACCCTCCGTATCATTTTCTCGATACGAAGGGCCTTGCCTTATGTATACTTGGTGATAGACAATTTCGGATGCACGGTTCCGGCAGGAATTCATTCGCCTGACCCATTCCATTTGGTTGCTGGCTTTCAGCGTTTCGGAGATGCCCTCCGCATTTGCATTTGCTTTACCAGCCGAAGAAAAAGTTCTTCTGCCTGCCGGTCAATATCCGCAAGATAGGCATTCAATTCACCGCTGGTCAGCCGGTTGGCGTACCGCACACGATGATGCTCCTTGAGATAGCGGAGGTGCCGCTGTCCCCATATTCCGATTGGCTCTTATTCTTGCTCTAGCTAATCGTCCCTGGCGATTAGCTAGTAGTCACCGACCAGTTCATACTTCAGCCCGGTGTGTTCATCTGTGATGTATTTTCCCATAATCAAGTCCTCCACTCTGCAATCTTGAACTTCTTGGTTTTGGCATTTGCCACTTTGATAAGCACCTCGTTCACGGCATCGGTGTATTTACCCTCCGAAATAAGCCGATTGCGAAGATTGTTTAGGGACTCAATCATTAGCCGCCATTCTTCAGTTGTAAGCGCAAGGTAATACTTCTGCCTCAACAGCCAGACCTCCTTTGATTTTTCTATAATCATAGCGAGGCCGACAGCTGTAGTCAAATGTACAGATATAAGAAAATCACCGAGAAAAGTTCAGAATGAACTAATCTCAGTGATTTTCCTTGCCATTGCTACGCATGATGGCTAACTTCTTTCAACACTTCGTTATCAGCCCATAGCCTCTTTACAGTTCGATTTTTCTCCCATTGCCGATTCAGTTGCGGTGATAATTTGACTTACTGCCTTATCAACGAAAACCAAACAGAACTACGGTGTTTTTTATGGCGGAGACGGTGGGATTCGAACCTACGACCCTCAGGGGGCATCATGATTTCGAGTCATAGTCAGGCTTTGGAACTTTAGAGAAAACAGAGGAACTTAGCGGACAATGGAGGACACCGAAAAAGTGAGCAATATCAATGCTTTTCGTGTACCAAACACTCAAAAACCTTGATATAAAATGGCTTCGAACGAATCCCCTGTTTTGCTCGATTCAGGGGAGAAAACGAGTTCTGAACGGGATTTTGGGGAGAACAAGAGGAGAACAAACCCCTATAAATGCAGATAACACCTACTTGGTACCGGATACTTAAAAAGGCGGTTATCAGCATGACAGAAACAGAGAAAAAAATTTGATGCTATTCGCAGAGCCTATCCTGAAATGATCTCCAAAGAGCAGTTGTATCGGATAGCTCACATCAGCAAAGCGACAGCTCTTCACCTTCTTCAAAACGGATCGATCCCCTGCAAGGACACCGGCAAAAAACGCGCCGGTACACAATCCGTACCGACGATGTAATAACCTATTTGATTGACCGAGAAATACGTCCTGAGAAATATGGTGCACCGGATCATTGGTATCAAGAACGCTCAGGCTATCGGAAATCACGAAATACATTCAGATATGAGTTGAGCAATCTGTCGGAGCTTAAAAAGAAACTCTTTGAAGAATACACCCAAGCAGAGCTTGCAGCTTATGATGATTTGCTGTCTGTTGTGGAAACTATGGAAATAGCCGGTTATAGCAGCACAGCAATTTATCGTTGGTGCAATGCCAAGAAACTTGTCGGATTCAAGATTTCGGGAAAGTTTATTATTCCGAAAATCGGTCTTGCGGAGTTCCTTATATCGCCGTACTCTTGCGGTATACAAAGAAAATCTTGGCGGCATCTATTTTTTGTTGCGACCTTCTTGAAGGAGTTAAAAAAGCTGGATAAGCAACTCCCTTGAGCAACTTTCGGATTGATGTCATGCAGCGTTCTGAGCTGCTTGGTATAATTTGATCTATATGATTGGCCGTTTTCTCATTACAGCTTCGACATCTCATGGAAGACTCGGAAGCATCTCATTTTGATTAAAGGGTTCATTGAAATGCTTTGGGATAAAACGCGAATACAATCGAGCAAAGCAATAATCAGTCGAAAATTAGTGTCTTAAATTAACAATCGGAATATTTTATTCCAGTTTTCGATTTCGAGTTGACTTTTCGGCGGGTTTGTGCTATACTAATCCTGTCCCATTGTATGCACGCTATTACAATGTGGAAAGGAGGACACACTATGGTCAATACCACAGTAAGAATTGATAGTATTGAGATTAAAAATTTTAAGAATGTCAGTTACGGACATCTTGACTTTGAAGGTTCAAAAAAGGGAGGCAAAGCAAGCATCCTTGGATTATATGGACAAAATGGCTCTGGCAAAACAGCTCTGATTGATGCTTTGGAACTGCTTCGTCTTGCGCTTTCAGGCAAGGCAATTCCGGCTTATTTTGCCGACTATATCAACGTTGACAGCGAATATGCAACACTCAAATACGGCTTTAAGGTCAGCAATCAGAAAACGGACTGCATCTATTCCGTTTTCTACGAGGTAAGCCTTCGCCGGGACATTGATAATACCGAGCATAACACAGAGCAGCCATCGGTTGACGAGCACTATAAAGCCGTGCTGTTCAATGAGGTGCTTTCCTACTCCTATGAATGCGGAGATAAAAAGGTTCGCCTTTCTCCTGTTATCGACACAAGGACAGCTGAGGATGTTGTTTTTGTCCCGGCTACCAAGTATCGTTTGATTGTCGGCAAAGACAAGGAGAGTTTAACCGCTCTATTAGTAGCAAAACAGCTTGCATCGGCAACATCCCGTTCCTTTATCTTCTCAAGGGAATTGTTGAACGCGACTCGGAAAAGCTGCAAGGACGACTGCCATCTTTCCCTTATAGAAAGCCTTGTGTTCTTCGGAAATTTCCAGCTTTTCGTCATTAACACGATCAATTCCGGTCTTATCAGCATGAATGCGCTTCCGCTTGCATTCAACTATGCCGAGAATGGAAAAGCGTCTATCGGCAACATCCTGATCAAGCTGAATGAGCCGTCTTTAATTCCCGAGGATGCACTGAATGTCGTCCACAAAGTCATTGACTGCATGAATGTGGTTCTGAAACAGCTCGTTCCAGGTTTAACGATCTGCGTGAAGGACATGGGTTCTCAGCTTTTTTCAAACGGTGCTCCAGGCTATCGCATTCAGCTCATGTCCAACAAAAACAGCAAAGAAATTCCGCTCCAGTACGAATCTGAGGGTATCAAAAAGCTGATTTCCATCTTGCAGCTGTTGATTGTAATATACAACAAGCCATCAATGACTGTTGCGATTGACGAGCTGGATTCAGGCGTGTTTGAATATCTGCTTGGCGAGGTTCTGCGCATCATCGCAGAAAAAGGAAAAGGACAGCTTATTTTCACTTCCCACAATCTTCGACCGTTGGAAACGCTCGATAAGTCCTTTATTGCTTTTACGACAACCAATCCGCAGAACCGTTATATCCGTATGAGCAACGTAAAAACAACCAACAACCTTCGTGACTTCTATTACCGTGACATCGTACTCGGGGAACAAAGTGAACCTGTGTACGAGCCGACAAGCAACAGTGAAATTGCGATGGCATTCAGAGAGGCAGGAAATCCGGATGTCACGTAAAAAGATTGTTTTTGTTATTGTTGAAGGACCTTCCGATGAAGAAGCGCTCGGCGTCCTCTTAAATCGTATCTACGCCAGAGAAGAGGTTCATGTTGAAATCATGCACTGCGACATAACAACCGAGCTGAATGTAAACTCAAGTAATGTCATCGCAAAAATCGGTGATGTTGTCAAGAAATATGCGGAGCGAAAATTTAGGTCCGGAGATTTCAGCAGAATCATTCACATAACAGATACGGACGGAGCCTTTATCCCTGATGAGGCTGTCGTGGAAGATGCTGCGGCGGTTAAGCCCCTCTACTCTGCAACTGAAATACGGACGCAGAGAAAAAGCGGGATTGAAAATCGCAATCAGAGAAAGCGGGAATGTTTGAATCGACTGTCCACTGCGTCTCAGATTTGGGGCATTCCTTATCATATTTACTATATGTCCTGTAATCTGGATCACGCGCTTTACGGAAAACTGAACAGCACCGACGATGAAAAAGAGGCGGACGCTTTTGCGTTTGCCAAAAAGTACAGAGACGATATTTCCAGTTTCATGAAGCTCATCAGCGAATCGGACTTTTCGGTTGCCGGAAACTATCCGCAGTCATGGCAATATATCCGCGAAGGGCTGCATTCACTTGAACGTCACACCAATTTCGGACTATGCCTTCAGAAAGAAGCGGTAGATCCGGAAAGCAAACCCGGCTCAGAAAATTAAGATCATAATTTCATACAGCACAGCCCCGTTATTGCACTGCGCAAAGCAGAACAATGACGGGACTTATTTTTTTGCAAGAACGGAGGTCAAAGCAATGAAAATAGAAGATTCTGGGAAGGCATTCGTTGCTTTGATGCAGGAAACACCGTATTCCCATTTCGACAGCGGCTCCGAGGGCATCACGCCGGAATGCCGCACCTGCCGTTTCCATCGTCCGCACTGGAAATATCAGTCCTGTTCTTTCGAGGAATGCCCGTATTCCTCCGAAAAGCTCTCAACCCGACGCTCTGAACGAAAAGCTGTAAAGGAGAGTTGAACACAATGGCAGTCTATCGCGTAAACAAGAATCGTGGCTATACCATCATGGCGAACTTCCACCTTCGAGACAAGAGCCTGTCATTCAAGTCGGTCGGTCTTCTCTCAAAGATGCTCTCGTTTAATGATGGCTGGAAGTTCTCAACCAAGGGACTTTCTGCAATCTGCAAGGAAGGTCCGGATGCCATTCTCTCCGCGCTCCGTGAGCTTGAAAAGCACGGCTACATCGTCAGGCACCGGCAGAGAGACGGTAAAGGCAGGATGAGCAGCACAATCTTTGAGATATACGAAGAGCCGCAGGAGTCCACGCCAGAACGGGAAATGGCACAGAAAGCGGCGTAAAGCAGTTGAATCATGGACAGGGACATGGTATTATAATGGTATCGTGTCCCTGTTCATAGAAGGAGAACACTATGAGCAGGAAAAAACAAGTTAATCTGAAAATCACAGCCCTTTATTGCCGTATCTCTCTGGAGGATGGCGGCGATAATGAGAGCATGAGCATCAGCAACCAGAAACTTATGCTCCGGGATTTGCTGAAAAAATGGAATGTTCCAGTATGAGTATTATGTGGATGACGGTTATACAGGCCGCAACTTCAACCGCCCTTCTTTTTAGCGCATGATTGCCGATATTGAGGCGGGAAAGATCGGCTGCGTCATCACCAAAGACCTCTCCAGACTGGGAAGGAATTATATCGAAGCTGGCAGTTATATCGAAATCTTTTTCCAAAAACACAATGTATGCTATATTGCCATTACAGACGGAGTGGACAGCCTGACCCGTCAGGAAAAGGACATCACGCCATTTAAGAATATCCTAAATGACATGTATAGCCGGGATATATCCAAGAAGGTTTTGAGTGGTATCACGATCCGTTCCAGACAGGGGAAATTCTGTAGAGGAACACCGCCGTTGGGCTTGATGCGTGATCCGGAGGATAAAGGGCATCTCATCATCGACCCAAAGATAGCGTCGATTATCCGCAAGATTTATGACTATGCACTGGATGGGCTGGGGTGTATGAGAATTTCCAAAAAACTGATGGAAGAAAAAATCCCTGTCACCCATGTCAAGTCCAACACCGAACGCAAAGAAAATTATTATTACTGGGCTGGTTCCCGAATCAGACATATCCTGCGAAATCTCTTTTATAAAGGTGCTCATCTGGTTTTTTGGACGCACCAAAAAGGCATTCGCTCCAACACCTATGACATCATTCCCCGTGAGGAATGGGAAGTCATTGAAAATTGTCATGAATCAATTGTATCCCCTGAAGAATGGGATAAGGTTCAGGAATTGATCGACCGCAGACCACCAATTATGCAGGGAAACGCCTGCCCTTTCTACAACTTGTTTCACGGTATCATTTATTGTGCGACCTGTGGAAAGTCCATGCAGGTACGGTATGAAAAGGTCGGCAGAACTGGAAAGAACCGTTTTACCGGCGAACAGCGTGAACCGATTGATAAGTCGTATTACATTTGCCAGACCACAACAGGTTGGGTAAGAACGCCTGTACCAGCCATAAGATCGAAGCAAGAGATTTGCATGACTTAGTTCTAAAGGATATTCAGGAATTGGCAACACAGGCACTCAAAGACGCTGACGCATTTTATCAGCGGCTGAGCAGCCAGATGGAACACAGATATATGGCAGATGCCTCTCAGATGCAGTAAGAGCGTGAGCGACTGGAAGCCAGAAACCGTGAAATCGACGAGATGTTCCTGAACCTTTATACCGATAAAGCAAAAGGTATCCTTTCTGAGCAGCGGTTTGTGATGTTGACCGCCACTATGAAACAGGAGCAGGAAGAAAATCAGCGC
>ENA-UEQN01001165-UEQN01001165.1-human-gut-metagenome-genome-assembly--contig:-NODE-1165-length-21803-cov-6.107015_pt1 | contig 21803 bp, 20 predicted proteins | sample MGYA00242940_ERZ507944 | MGnify/ENA primary metagenome ERZ507944 (study PRJEB26167, sample SAMN06115449) | human gut metagenome | host: Homo sapiens | place: China:Fujian | collected 2015-08-20... | reverse complement strand
TCCGTGCAGGCGGCCGTACCGTTGGTTCCGGTGTTGTCATCGCCATCAACGAGTAATTTCCGGTTTTCTGAATTCCTCTCCGGCTTCGGCCGGGGAGGAATTTTTTTGTTTTTCGATAAAATTGTTTCATAATCGAAACTTTAATTACTTTCCTAATGCGTTTTTAATAATTGCGGCCTATATTTCGTGGTAGAAAAAGGCTCCGGGCTCCGCACCGATGGGATGCGGGCGCCTGTGTCCGACATTTTGCCGGCACCTTTCCATGTATGTTAGCTTGGAACTTAAAGGAGGCAAAATCCCATGAAAAAAATGCGCAAGGCACTGAGCCTGATGCTGGCTCTGATACTGGCATTCAGTCTCGCTGCGGTGCCGGCTTTCGCTGCAGACACAGAAGCCGAGAGCTGCACATCCGACACGGCCTATGGCCAGCTGCACAACGGTCTGCTCAGTGAGATCCTGAGCCAGATCGACATCGCCAATGACGATAACTTTATCCACGGCATCGTCGGCGTGAACATCAAAGATCTGGTCGACCATATCGGCAGCGACAGCAATTTCACCCACGGCATCGTGCGCGTGACGGTCGGCGATCTGTTCAAGAACATCGCCAGCAACAGTAATTACACGCACGGCATCGTGACCGTGGTCGATAACCGCATCAATATCAACTTCGGCCTTGCTTTCCAAAATGCGCAGCAGCAGGACGCGAGCGGTGAGACCGCCCGCACGTTCCTGACCGATCTGCTCACGGATGCCGGCATGACCCAGATCCAGAGCAGCGGCATCGTCAGTGCCATCGCGGCCGGCACGCTCAGCGACGATCAGGCATCCGCCATGGTCGATCAGCTTGCTGCGACCGGAAAGATCAGCCTGACGGACATTACGACTCTGCTTGGCGGCCTGACGGACAGCGGCCTCCTTGATGTCGGTACGGCGGCGCAATTGTTCCGCAATGCGGCAGTGACCGTTGCGGCGGCGCTTGGCATCCAGCCGCTGCAGGGAAAGGGCAACGTGTCCGCACTCTCGCACATTTTGGACAGTATTCACATTGTGGACGGGGATAACTTCATCCACGGTATCGTGAGCGTGAATATCAACGACCTCGTTGATCACATCGTCAGCAACAGCAACTTTATCCACGGCATCGTCGGCGTCAAGACCGGCGACCTGTTTGATAACATCGCCAGCGGCTGCAACTATACGCATGGCATCGTGACGGTCAGCGGCAACGTCATCAACATCAACTTCGGCGCAGCCATTACGGACGCCAAGGCGGATAACCTGGATGGTGAGAATGCGCGCACGATCCTGACGAACATCTGCAAGGCCGCCGGTATCCCGGATGACCAGACGAACGTGATCGTCTCCGGTATCGCGCAGCAGAGCCTGTCCGCGGACGATGCGCAGACCTTTACTACGCAGCTTGCCAAGACCGGCGCGCTGGATCTGACCGGTATGGCATCCGTGATCTGTGCGCTTGACAGCGACCAGACCATCCGTGACGGTACTGCGGTGGAACTCATGAAATCCGCTGCCGCCACGCTGGCAGTCGATCAGGATGCGGCCGACACGGTGACGACCGCTCTTACGGACAATGACACGGTGCTCTCGCACATTCTTGACCAGCTCCGTATCGTCAACGGGGATAACTTTATTCACGGTATTGTTGGCGTGGACATCAACGACCTGGTCGACCACATTGCCAGTGACAGCAACTTTATCCACGGTATCGTGAACGTGGATGTGGGCGATCTGTTCAAGGATATCGCCAGCAACAACAACTACATGCACGGCATCATCACCATCACCGGCAATACGGTGAACATCAACTTCGGTCAGGTCGTCGGTGATATTGCCGCCGGCGGTGCCAACAGTGATGCCGCCCAGCAGGCTCTTGCCGAGATTCTCAAGGCTTTCGGCATGACGCAGACCGGCATCAACGCCATCCTGACGGGCATCGCGGGCAGCATTCTGACCAATGATCAGATCGCGCAGCTTTTGTCCCAGCTCATCTCTTCGACGAACATGAGTCTGAAGAACGTTGTGACCATTATCTGCGCACTCTATAACAGCCGCACCATCACGCTCCAGCAGGCCATGACGCTGCTGGAAAAGTACATCTCCCAGATGGCGAATAATCAGGGCGGCTCCGGTAACCAGGGCGGCTCCGGTAACCAGGGCGGCTCCGGTAACCAGGGCGGTTCCGGTAGCCAGGGCGGTTCCGGCACGGAGCCCGAACCGACGCAGTCCACGGGTCTGCTGGATACCGCCAGCCACAACGCGTATGTTTCCGGCTGCACTACAACTACCTTCGCGCCGACCGGCACACTCACACGCGCCGAGGCGGCTCAGATGCTCTACGAGCTCATGACCGAGCAGGCGCACAAGCAGTATGACTGCAGCGGCAACGGCTTCAGTGATGTTCCGGCCGGCCAGTGGTACACGGTCGCGGTCAGCACGCTGGCCAATGCTGGCGCCATCAATGGCTGCGGCGACGGCACGTTCCATCCGAATCAGGCCATCAGCCGCGCGCAGTTCGTGACCATTCTCGCCGGGATCTATGGTGTGAATGCGTCGGGCGGCATGCCGTTTTCCGATGTCGGCCGCAGCTGGTACTATGATGCGGTCGCCACGGCCTACGCCAACGGCTGGGTCAGCGGCTTCACGGATGGCACGTTCCGCCCGAACCAGACCATCACACGCGCCGAGGCGGTGTCCATTCTTAACCGCGTGCTCGGCCGCAGCTGTGACCTGACGTTTGTGCAGGCGAACGCGCAGACGGCGCTGCACTTTACGGATGTTCCCGCGAACGCGTGGTACTATGCCGACGTCATCGAGGCTTCGGTCGGCCACACCTTTACGGAACTGGCCGGCATTGAGCGCTGGACGGCGCTCGCCTGAGGCAAACAATGCAAAAAAATCCCGGCACGCTATGTGCCGGGATTTTTTTGCCCGTTTACCGCAGACCGTGCATGAAACCGTCCATGGCCGTCGCGTGAATGTCGCCGCCGATGACGCGGTTGCGGTAGATAAACAGCTGCGCGAGCACGGTGTCCGTTGAGCCCTCGTAGTTCATCACGCGATAAGTATAGGTCGTGCACGTCTCGCCGGCGTAAGTGGACAGGTCGAAGCCCTGCTGCTTTTGCAGGGTGTTGTAATCGCTGAAGACACCGTTGAACACGCGCGGGATCACGATCTCCTGCGTCGTTTCGGTCGCAGGGTCTGCCTCCCAGCCCAGCGCCTGCAGATAGGCGATGCGCCCGTCGGTCGTTGTGACGTTATAATGCGCCGAGAGTACGCCGTCATTGCTGCGCCAGATGACGGCCAGCGCCAGCAACACGGCCAGACCGATGAGCGCGAATACGACGGTCCGTCTTGTCCAGTGAAAGGATTTGAGCTTCATAACCACACCTCGGAACAAGCCTATTCAAATTTGCCGCCGGATATGTTATAATGAACCCAAATGCCCGCAAAGGAGGGGGAGCGCGTGATCCGTCTGGACAAATACTTGGCTGATACCGGCGCCGCTTCCCGGCGCGAAGCCAAGGCGTATATCCGTCGCGGCGAGGTAACGGTCGATGGAGTGCCCGCACGCGCGCCTGAGCAGAAGGTCGCGGAAACGGCGGTCGTCTGTCTGCGCGGCCAGCCGCTGCGCTATCAGACCTATCACTACTACATGCTCCACAAGCCCGCCGGCATTCTCACCGCGACGGCCGACCGCAGTCAGCCGACGGTGCTGGATTTGTTCCCGCCGGAGCTGCGGCGTTTCGGGCTCGTGCCCGCCGGGCGGCTCGATAAGGACACGACCGGCCTGCTGCTCATCACGGACGATGGCGACTATGTCCACCGCGTCATCACGCCGAAAAAGCACGTTCCGAAGGTCTATTTCGCGCGCACGGACGGCCAGCCCACAAGCGCGGATGTGGATCGTTTTGCGCAGGGTGTCGTCCTTGGCGACGGGACGCAGTGCCTGCCGGCCCGACTCGAGCGCCTGCCGGAGCAGGGGGGCTGCCGCGTCACGGTTTATGAGGGGAAATACCACATGGTCAAGCGGATGCTGGCCGGCTGCGGGACGCCGGTTTTGCAGCTGCACCGGCTGTCGATCGGGGCGCTGACGCTCGATCCCGTGCTGTCCCCGGGCGCTTACCGGGAACTGAGCCCGGAAGAGGCGATGCTTGTTTTTTCGCTGCCAACTTCGTGAAAATTTACAAAAGTTCGGGAAATTATCCGACTATCTCACGAAATTTCGAAAATTATTCACAAAAAACGACCATTTTTCTATTGAAAAATGCACATAAATCGGCTATTATGTAAAGTAGGAAATTGGTAGGTGCTGTGGGAGACTGCGGCGGCCGTTCGTAGGAGGAAAAGATATGTCGAGCAGAATTTTTCAGGGCGTGATCGTTCAGATGAAAGATGCCACCACGCGCTGCATCGGTGTTGTGGACGAGCAGGGGTTTGTCATTGCCTGCAGTGAGCTTTCGATGATCGGCTCGCGTCTGGATGACTTTCAGGCCGCAGTGGGCGAAGTGCAGGAGCAGCTGTTTGCAACGGACACGCGCACGTATAAGATCCTGTCTGCCAGCACGGCGCGCTTCGAGTATGCCGTGTTTGTCGAGGGCAATGATCAGACGGCGCGCAGCATCTGCATTCTCGCGGCCGTCGGCATGACGGAGGCCAGCACAAACTTTGAGGAAAAGCACAACAAAGCCGCTTTCGTCAAAAACATCATTTCGGACAACATTCTCCCCGGCGACGTATATGTGCGCGCCAAGGAGCTGCATTTTACCACCGACGTGCCGCGCGCCGTGCTGCTGGTGCGTCAGGTGAACGTGACAGATATCGCTGTGCTCGAGCTGATCCAGAATATGTTCCCAGACCGGCAGCATGATTTTGTGCTCAGCGTGAGCGAGTCGGACATTGTCGTCATTAAGGAAATGACGCCGGACGAGACCTCGGAGGATATCTGCGCGCTGGCCGAGAGCATTGAGCACGCCGTACACACGGAGCTGCGCGTGCAGACGGTCATTGGCATCGGCACTACGGCCAATCACCTGCGCGAGCTGGCCGACCGTTATAAGGAGGCGCAGGTCGCCATCGAGGTCGGCAAAGTGTTTGAAAACGAAAAGCCGGTCATTCATTATGATAACCTCGGCATCGGCCGCATCATTTATCAGCTGCCGACAACGCTGTGCGAGATGTTCCTGTCCGAAGCGTTCAAGAAAAACCCCATCGAGGCACTCGATGAGGACACGCTCGACACGATCAATCGCTTCTTTGAGAACAACCTCAACGTTTCGGAGACGGCGCGTAAGCTCTACGTCCATCGAAACACTTTGGTATACCGGTTGGAAAAAGTCAAGAAGATTACGGGCCTGGATCTGCGCGAGTTTGAGGATGCGATCCTCTTCAAGGTCGCGGTCATGGTAAAGAAATACCTCGACTCTCAGAACACTGCCAAGTTCTGAGCACTTACCCGGGCGGGCGTAAGCCCAACATATTGGAGGACATCTTATGGTTCAAATGAACGATGTGAAGATGGTCTACGGAAACACGGAGGCTGCGGCCCTCAATGGTATCTCATTTACGATCAATGAGGGCGAGTTCGTGTTTCTGGTCGGACCGTCCGGCTCCGGCAAGACGACGATCATCAAACTGATCACCGGAGAGCTGAGCCCCACATCCGGACAGATCACGGTCAACGGCTTTGACATGCAGGGCATCAAGCGCCGCAAGCTGCCGAAGCTGCGCCGGACACTGGGCGTCATTTTTCAGGATTTCCGCCTGATCGACAAAATGACGGTGTATGAAAATGTTGCGTTTGCCATGCGTGTGGTGGGGGCGTCCAATAAGGAAATCCGCCGCCGCGTGCCGCAGGTGCTCGAGCTGGTCGGCCTGGCCGACCGGGAAAAGCGCTTCCCGGCGGAGCTTTCCGGCGGCGAGCAGCAGCGCGTGGCCATCGCCCGCGCGCTCGTGAACAATCCGCGCATGATCATCGCGGACGAGCCGACCGGCAACCTCGACCCGGTGCGCAGCCTGGAACTGATGCTGCTGCTGGAGAAGATCAACGAGCTCGGCACCACGGTCCTCGTGGTGACGCACGAAAAGGAACTGGTCGACGCTTTTTCCAAGCGCGTCATCTCCATCGACGCCGGAAGAGTCATCAGTGACGGATTGGACGGGTACTACGGATATGAAGCTGAATAGATTCAACTACCTGATGGCGCAGGGCGTGAAAAACATCTTCACGCACGGTTTCATGTCCTTCGCGTCGATCACGATCATCATCGCGTGCCTGCTCATCATGGGCAGCTTCTCGCTGCTGACGCTCAACATTGACGCGAACATCGACCGCCTGCAAAACCAGAACGAGGTCATTGCCTACGTCGATGAGACGCTCACGGAGGATGAGGCCCGGGCCATTGAGCCCAAGGTCGCCGCGGTGCCGAATGTTGCCTCGGTCGAGTTCGTCACGCGCGAGCAGGCCATGCAGACGTTCGAGGCCGAGTATGACTCCGACCTCTTTGACAACATTGACGCGTCGGTCTTCCGTCACCGCTATGTCGTGACGCTCGACGACCTGTCACTCATGAAGGACACGCAGACCGCGCTCAAGAACGTGGACGGCATCGCCGATGTCACGGCGCATTTGGACTACGCGGAAAACTTCATCACGTTCCGGAACATTGTGAGCGTGGTCTCCGTCGTTTTGATCGTGATCCTCATTGCGGTGTCCCTGTTTATCATGACCAATACCATCAAGCTGGCCACGTTCGGCCGGCGTGAAGAGATTGCCATCATGAAGATGGTCGGTGCGACGAATGGCTTCATCCGTCTGCCGTTTGTGGTCGAGGGCCTTGTGCTCGGCCTGGTTGGCGGCTTGGTTGCATTCCTGCTCCAGTGGGGACTCTACAGCCTGATTGTCAGCAAGATCATGTCCACCATGGCGGCCGGTATCATCACGGTGCTCCCGTTTGCATCCGTGTCGCTGCCGCTGCTGCTGGTGTTCCTCGGCGTGGGTGTGCTCGTCGGTGTGTTCGGCGGCCTCACGGCCATTCGCAACTATCTGAAAGTCTAAGTCTGAAAGTCTAAGGAGGAAATCGAATGAAGATGAACCGCAAAGTCGTTCGATCCGTTATTTGCGTGCTGCTTGCGCTGATCTTTGTCATCTCGCTCATGACAGCGCTGATCCCGACCAATGCCAGCGCGGCGTCTCAGTCGGAGATCAACCAGCTCACGCAGCAGCGCAAAGAGCTGCAGGCCAAGCAGAAAGAACAGCAGAAGACCATCAACAGCCTGCGTTCGAAGAAAGCCAGCGTGGTGGATCAGAAGGCTGCGCTCGATAAGGAAAACGATCTGGCCCAGCAGGAGATCGAGCTCGTCAAGGAGCAGATCACGGCCTACGACCAGCAGATCGAGGACAAGGGCGTCGAGCTCGAGGCCGCCAAGCAGGAAGAAGAGGCCCAGACGGTCCGCTTCCGCAGCTGCGTGCGCCACCTTGAGGAGTACGGCCAGATGTCCTACATTGCCATCCTGCTCGAGGCGACCAGCCTGTCCGACCTCCTTGCCCGCATGGACATGGTCGGCGAGGTCATTGCATATAATAAACAGGTACAGGCCGACATGACGGCCGCCCGCGAAAAGGTCGAGACCGTCAAGGCGGAGCTCGAGGATGCCCGCACTGAACTCCAGGATAAGCAGTCCGAGCTCGAGACCAAGCAGGTCGCGCTGCAGCAGAAGGTCTCGGAGGCCAATGCGCTGCTCGCCGGCCTGGAATCGGATATCAACGCCTATAAGAGCGTCTACGATCAGTATGAGCAGCAGCAGAAGAACGTGCAGTCGCAGATCGACAAGCAGGTCGAGGAGCTGCGCCGCCAGGAGGAAGCGAACAAGAACAACAACCCCGGCTATGACCCGGGCAAAGCCAACGGCTCCACCGGCACCATGATGTGGCCGTGCCCGTCCTGCCACTACATCACCTCACCGTTCGGCTGGCGCTACCACCCGATCTATCAGACGCAGAAATACCACTCCGGTGTGGACATCGGCGCGAGCTATGGCGCGACCATCGTCGCAGCCGACGGCGGTACGATCATCACGGCCGGCTCCGTGTCCGGTTACGGCAACTGCGTTGTCATCAACCATGGCAACGGCATCACCACGCTCTACGGCCATATGAGCTCCATCGCGGTGTCCGTCGGTCAGAAGGTCTCCAAGGGCCAGACGATCGGTTATGTCGGCTCGACCGGCAACTCCACCGGCCCGCATCTGCACTGGGAAGTCACGGTCAACGGCGTGCGCCAGAACCCGCTCAACTATGCGAGCTGATCGGACATATTTTGATTGAATGAAACTGCCGGGCGGCCGGAAAATGGCTGCCCGGCTCATCTGCTGCATTGGGGGCTGCCCGGTGCGGGCAGCAATTGGATCCGGAGGGATAGCATGGACGAACACAAGCCACAGGAACAGGCACCGGAAAAAGTGCCGGCCCGCAGAAAAAGCGGCAGAATGCGCGGCTGGAAGGCGAGTATCCTTGCCTGTGTGACCTGCATTCTGGTGACTGCACTGGTCACGTCGATGATCTTTGTCGGCAAATTCGGCGGCAGCAGCAACTATAAGCTCGCGCTGAAGTTTGCACAGGTCAAACAGGTTGTGGACAAAGACTACATCGGAGACGCGGACGACACGGCCATCAGCGACGCCTCGTCGAGCGCGATCATCAGCGCCATCGGCGACAAGTGGAGCTATTACATGACGGCCGAGGAATACAAGGCCTATCAGATGTACTCCAACAACGAGTACGCCGGCATCGGTGTAACGATCCAGCTGGATGATAAGACGAAGGGCTTTCGCATCACGGCCGTGACGAGCGACTCGCCTGCGGCAAAAGCCGGCCTCAAACAGGGGGACATCATCACGGCAATCGACGGAGAAGATGTCACGGGTAAGACACTTTCGGACGTGCAGAGCACCATTCGTGCCAAGCTCAACAAGACGCTCAAACTCACCATTCAGGACGCTGCCGGCAAGAGCCAGACGGTCACGCTCGACTGCACGGTCATCTACACCGACCCCGTGACGTATAAGCTTCTGGATAACGGCGTCGGTTATGTGCAGATCCGTAACTTTGAGACCGGCGGCGGCAGCCGTGCTGTGCAGGCGGTCGATAAGCTGCTTGACCTCGGCGCCAAGTCGCTCGTGTTCGACCTGCGCGATAACCCCGGCGGCCTGCTCTCGGAGCTCATTACGATCCTGGATCACCTGCTGCCGCAGGGGGATCTGTTCGTGAGCGTTGACGGCAACGGGAAAGAGACCGTCACGCAGAGCGACAGCGTCTGCGTTAAGGTGCCGATGGCGGTCATCGTCAACGGCAACACCTACAGTGCGGCGGAGTTTTTTGCAGCTGCGCTGCAGGAGTATGACTGGGCGACCATCGTCGGCCAGAACACGACCGGCAAGGGCCGCAGTCAGACGACCATTGCGCTTCCGGACGGCAGCGCCGTGCACATCTCGAGCCGGAAATATCTCACGCCCAACCGCGTGGACCTGTCCGAGCAGGGCGGCCTTGTGCCGGACGTTGTCGTGGCCCCGGCCGCGGACAGCGATGTCGATGCGCAGCTCGAAGCGGCCATCGCCGCGCTGCGCTGAATCAAATCGTATACACGAAAATTTCAATGATATAAGGAGACGGATTATGGCGATCGACAGCAGATATAAGATGAGTCAGGAGCGTCTGGACACGCTCAAGGAAGAACTGCATTACCTCGAAACGACCCGTGAAAAGGAAGTCGCGGAGCTTATCAAAGAGGCGCGCTCGTTCGGCGACCTGTCGGAGAACAGCGAGTACGACGAGGCCAAGACGGAGCAGGGCAAGCTCTATTCCCGCATTGCTGAGATCACGGACCTGATCGAGAACGCCGAGGTCGTGGAGAAGGTCGAGGTCGCGGCGGACGTCGTGACCATCGGCAGCCGCGTGCGCGTGCTCGATGTCGATGAGGACGTGGAAGAGGAGTACACCATCGTCGGCTCGCAGGAGGCCAACCCCATGGAAGGCTGCATTTCAGACGACAGTCCGTTCGGCTTTGCGCTCAAGGGCCACAAAGTCGGCGAGACCGTCACGGTCGCAGCCCCGGTCGGCGAGCTGCAGTTTAAGATCATCGCCGTCGAAAACGAAGACTGAGGAGTCCATCATGAACGAAGAGAGAAAGAACCAGCAGGCGGCGGCAGAGCCGTCTCTGTCCGAGATCCTTCAGATCCGCCGCGACAAGCTCAAGGCGCTGCAGGACGCCGGGCGCGACCCTTTCACGCAGACGCGCTTTGCGCGCAGCGCCTATTCGACCGACATCAAGAACGATTTTGACGCCTATGACGGCAAAACGCTGCAGGCCGCCGGCCGCATCATGTCCAAGCGCGGTATGGGCAAGGCCATTTTCTGCGACATTCAGGATGACCGCGGCCAGATCCAGCTCTACGTCCGCAAGGACGCTGTGACCGAGCAGGAGTTTGCCGATTTCCGCAAGTATGACATCGGCGACATTATCGGCGTGAGCGGCTATGCGTTCAAGACCAAGACGGGGGAAATCTCCATCCATGTGCAGCAGGTCACGCTGCTCAGTAAATCTTTGCGCCCACTGCCGGAGAAGTTCCACGGCATGACGAACACGGAGCTGCGCTACCGCCAGCGCTACGTGGATCTCATCATGAACCCCGAGAGCAAGCGCAATTTCCAGATCCGCAGCCAGTTCGTGGCCTACCTGCGCCGCTATCTGGACGGCCTGGGCTTCATGGAGGTCGAGACCCCTGTGCTCAGCCCCATCGCCGGCGGCGCGACGGCGCGCCCGTTCATCACGCACCACAACACACTCGATATTGATATGTACATGCGCATCGCGACCGAGCTGCACCTCAAGCGCCTGATCGTCGGCGGCATTGAGCGCGTGTATGAGGTCGGCCGCATCTTCCGCAACGAGGGCATGGACACCAAGCACAACCCGGAGTTCACGACCTGTGAGCTCTATCAGGCCTACACCAACCTCGACGGCATGATGGACATTCTCGAGGGCATCCTCTCCGGCGCGGCCAAGGAGATTCTCGGCACGTATCAGCTCCAGTGGCTGGGCCATGATGTCGACCTCACGCCGAGCTGGCGCCGCGTGACCATGGCCGACGCCGTCAAGGACGTCACGGGGGCCGACTTTATGGCCATCCTCGGCGATGCGGACGCGGCGGTAGCGCTTGCCAAGAGCGTGGGCGTGGACATGGAAAACGTCGCCCACACGTGGGGCAATGCGCTCTATGAGACGTTCGACCAGAAGGTCGAGTCCACGCTCATCCAGCCGACATTCATCACGATGTACCCGGTCGAGGTCAGCCCGCTGGCCAAGCGCAGCCCCGAGCAGCCCGCGCTCACCGAGCGCTATGAGATGTTCATCTGCGGCTGCGAGATGGGCAACGCCTTCTCCGAGCTCAACGACCCCATCGACCAGTACCAGCGTTTCAAGGCGCAGGCCGAAAAGCGCGCCCACGGCGACGAAGAGGCCAATATGATGGACGAGGACTTCGTCATGGCGCTCGAATACGGCATGCCGCCCACCGGCGGCTTGGGCTTCGGCATCGACCGCTGCGCCATGCTGCTGTGCGGTGCCAGCTCCATCCGCGACGTGATCCTGTTCCCCACAATGAAGCCGTTGGACTCTGACAAGAAGGTTTCCAAGGAAGTTTCAGCTCCTGCGCTGGCTGCTCAGGCGGCTCCTGAAGTTTCTGAAAAAAATGATTTTTCCAATGTGGAGATCGAGCCGCTGTTTGCCGATTTTGTGGACTTTGACACGTTCAGCAAGTCCGATTTCCGTGCTGTGAAGGTCAAGGCCTGCGAAGCCGTGAAGAAGTCGAAGAAGCTGCTCAAGTTCACGCTCGACGACGGTACCGGCGAGGATCGCGTCATCCTGAGCGGCATTCATCAGTATTATGAGCCGGAGGAACTGGTGGGCAAGACCTGCATCGCCATCACCAATCTCCCGCCCCGCCCCATGATGGGCATCGACTCCTGCGGTATGCTCATCTCCGCCGTGCATCACGAAAACGGCGAGGAAAAGTTGCATTTGCTGATGGTCGATCCTCACATTCCGGCAGGCGCAAAGCTCTATTGATTGCCCCAAAATTGTCGGTGCTTACGCCAATTTACTCCGAGCTTACGCCAAAAATGCGTTTGGAATTCTGCGATTGCAGACAAGTTCCGATAGCATACGATAAGTTCATATGATTTAAGCCCGCTGATTTCGGTCAGCGGGCTTTTTCTATTTCTGCCCCTATTACATCCTCGAGATGTGATAGTGGCTGAAGGAAAACCCCAATGTCCGAAAGTATATTGCCCAGAGAGCGGACCTCCTCGGCGCTATCCGATTGCCGAATGATACCTTCAAGGCCGCTGCCGGTACGGGGATCACTTCGGATATTATCTTCCACTAGAAGCGTGATCGGCTGATAGATATTGAGCCCGATTGTGTGCATCTGGCTACCGATGCCGATGGAATCCGGATGAACGCCTATTTCGTGGACAACCCCGAAAAGATGTTGGGCGATATGCAGATGGTCAGCGGGCCTCACGGCATGGAGTCCGCCTGTATTGCTTATCAATCAACAAAATGTCATACGCCGCCCCGGAAACTCCACTGCCCTTGAGCACGCAGCAAAAAGACCTTTCACCGGAGGGCTTTATCCCGGGCAACTGTGTGCATGAGGTGATGACCGGCATCGGCGGCAGGCTCAACGAGGCCAAGAACAAGGCGGGCGTCAGCTTCATGGCGGAAAGGAATATCCGGGCACGAATGACTTGCCTGCGTCGCAGGACTTAGAAGACGCGGGCAGGCGCATTTTTATTTGGAGGGAACATTATGGCATGGGCCATGCTCGCATTGCCGGAATTTTTGAGGTCGTTTGGGCGACCTGCATGAAGTGTTCGGAGGGATTCATAAAGCTCAGCTGGTCGCTGCTCGTTTGCCGGCATGGCGGTGAGCTTTTTCCTGCTGGCACGCGCAACCAAAACACTCCCGCTCGGTGCGGCTTATGCGGTCCCGACCGGGAGCGGCGCGCGAGGCTTCGTGATCGTTGGCATCATCTTGTTCAAAGAGCCGGTGACAGCGGGTGCATCGTCACAATGTGCAATTTTTTCGCGGAAACGCGCGGTGTTTACAGTTCTTTGATATATTTCTCATAGACGTGTGATAAAATACAAGAATCAAATTCAGCAGCCTGGAAAGGTGATCGGTCATGAGACAACGGTTTGCAAAATGGATGATGGGCAGAAACGGGATGGATGCACTCAACCGCCTTCTGTCCGTGCTGACGCTGATCCTGTTGATCGTCAGCATGTTCGTGCACGGCTATGCGGCGCGCATCCTGTGGTCGCTGGCGGTCCTTGGCCTGATCGTGGTCTATTTCCGTATGCTCTCGCGCAATGTCTATCGCCGGCAGCAGGAAAACGGTGCGTATCTGCGCCAGAGATACAAGGTGACGAGCGCGTGGCGTGGTGCCGTGGACCGCTGGCATCAGCGGCGTGACTACCGCTTTTTCAAATGTCCGTCGTGCCGGACGCGTCTGCGCGTGCCGCGCGGCAAGGGCAAGATCAATATCGTCTGCCGCAAATGCGGCACGTCCTTCCAGCGGAAAACCTGAGGCGAATCCAGATGTTTGGATATGTGATCGCAAATCTCGAGGGCCTGACGCAGGCGCAGAAGGATCGCTACAAGGGCTGCTACTGCGGCCTGTGCCGGGTGCTCAAGCAGCGGCACGGCTTTTCCGGCCGCCTGACGCTGACGTATGACATGACGTTTCTGGTGCTGCTGCTCTCGGCGCTGTATGAAGCGGACGAGGAGCGCGGTATGGAGATTTGCCCTGCGCACCCGCTGCGCAAGCATTTTTACTGGCAGACACGCTACACCGAGTATGCAGCCGATATGAACGTCGTGCTGGCCTACAACAACTGCCGCGACGACTGGCAGGATGACGGCAGCGCGCTGAAATACTGGGAAGCGGAGGCGCTCAGCCGTCCGTGTGCAGCCGTGCGCGCGCGCTGGCCGCGCCAATGCGCCGCGATCGAGCAGTGCATGGCGGAGCTTTCCGAGATCGAACAGACGGACACCGGCGACCCGGATGCTGCGGCCAACTGCTTCGGACGCCTGATGGGTGAGCTGTTTGTGACGGGTGAGCTCTGGGACGACCGTCTGCGCCCGTTTGGCGAGGCGTTGGGCCGATTCATCTATCTGCTTGACGCGGTGATCGACCTGCCGGAGGATCTCCGGCACGGGCGGTATAACCCGCTGCGCTCGCTGCCGCAGGATGCGGACCTCCACGCACTGCTGACGATGCTGCTCGGCGAGTGTTCAGCGGCGTTTGAGGCACTGCCGGTGCTGCAGGACGTGGAGCTGCTGCGTAATATTTTATATTCCGGCGTATGGCTGCGCTACGAGGCGGCCATGAAAAAACGAAAGATCGGGAGGAGCGCCGAATGAGAGACCCATATGAAGTCCTCGGTGTTTCCAGAGACGCGAGCGAAGAGGAGATCAAGGCGGCCTATCGCCGTCTGGCCAAGAAATATCATCCGGACCTGAACCCGGACGACCCGCACGCGACGGAAAAAATGAACGAGGTCAACGCGGCCTATGACGCAATCAAAAACGGCAAGGCCAATGGCTACGGTGCGTCCGATGGTTACGGCCAGGCGGGCGGCTATGGCGGTTATGGTACCTATGGCGGCTGGGGCGCGCAGCGCGATTCCGGCATCCGGCCGGAATATCAGGCGGCGGTGAACTTTATCCAGACGCGGCACTTTGCCGAGGCGCTGCAGGCGCTGTCCGGCGTGCCGATGGCCGAACGAGATGCTAACTGGTACGCCCTGAGTGCCATGGCGAATTCCGGCGCGGGCAACCGCGTGCAGGCGCTGGCGGATGCGCGGCGCGCGGCCGAGATGGACCCGACGAATCCGGACTTCCAGCGTCTGCTGCACCAGCTCGAGAGCGGCGGTGACGCGTATGCGACCTACAGTGCCGGCTATCCGAACAGCGGCTTCGGCACCGGCAGCTGGTGCGCGGATATGTGCCTGCTGAATCTGTGCTGTAATCCGTGCTTTTCGCCCTGCTGCTGAGAAAACTGCAAACGAACACCCCAGCGGGATCGCACAGTCCCGCCGGGGCGTTTTGCGCTCATGCGCCGGGGAAGGTGCGCAGATACCGGTCCGTGAACGTGGTCAGCGCGGCAAAGTCCATGCACGGCCGGTAAACGGCTTCCAGTTCGTTGTGCAGGAGGTTGGCCATGCGCAGCTGCTCCACTGCGCTTGCGAGGGCGAGCTGCTGCTGCCGGGTGTCGCTGCGCATGGTGCGGCGCAGTGCCCGCTGGCGCACGGGGTCCGGCAGCACGTCGAGCCGGATGTGCCGCTGTGTCAGACCCTCCGGCACGTCGTCCGCCGTTCCGGCAAGGAAGCCTACGCCACGCGATGGTACGAGCACGGCCTGCGTGCGCGACGGTATGAGCGGGTCGGGGCAGGAGAGAACGTCCAGTCCGCACCGGCCGGCGTGTGCGCGCACGATGTGCAGAAATTCTTCTGCCAGGCCGCAGCCGTCGTCGAGCAGGTACACACGCTCGCACTGCGCGGCGATCGTATCAGGGAAGAAAATTCGCCCCTCACACGTGATGACACTTAAAAACAGCCGTTCACACCGGCCGTGTTCCGTGCCTTTGCCCGGTGTGCCGAATTCCCGTGCGCAGATGCTCTTTGCGCGGCGGCGTGCGGCCTCGCGGTCCTCGGGATAGACCAGGCCCGGCGTGGCGCGTGCGTCGAGTGCGGCGGCCGCCGCCAGATATTGCTGCGCGCGCAGGCGGAACATGGCGCAGTCGGCATTCAGGGCGCGGATGCGCGCCGTGTCGAGCGCCTCCGTGCGGCAGAACGTGCCGAGGTCCAGATATTCGCCGCTCGCGCCGAAGAGCGCGGGCTCGACGGTGTGCGGCGCCGTGCCATCGAAGAAGCCGGAGCATTTTTCCGGGAAATAGACCCCGTCGAGTGAGGCAGGGTCGCCCGCACAGTGCAGCCAGACGACGGCCAGCCCGGCTGCGTGCCCGGCATCGCCGACGCGCTTGAGAAACGTGGATTTTCCGCAGCCCGGCCCGCCCTTGAGGATGCAGAAATACCGCTGCGGCGGCCGCAGGAACTGCCTGTGCAGTGCGTAGTAGCCCGCGCCGGTCAGGGCGCTGAGAAAGTAGCGTGTTTCCAGTCCGTTGTTCATGGCGAAACCTCACATTTTTCAGGTTGCTACAGCGTATGCATCCGGCGCGGCTGTTGACAATTTCGCGCCCCGATGCTATCCTTTTCCCATCTTGATTACGGAGATTTGTCATGATCCAGACTGTTTTATTTGATTTTGACGGTACGCTGTTTGACACCGGCGAGGGCATCCTGCGCAGCGTGCAGTATGCGCTCGAGGGCTTCGGCATCCATGAGACGGACACGGCGCGTCTGCGCAAGTTTGTCGGTCCGCCGCTGCTCGATTCGTTCTCGGAGCTGTATGCCATGACGTCCGAGCAGGCGCAGGCGGCGGTCGCACGCTACCGGGAGCGGTATCTGCCTGTCGGCATCTATGAGTGCACGCTCTATCCCGGCATTCCGGAATTGCTCGAGCGGCTGCGTGCGCACGGTTTTCGCATCGCGGTCGCGACCGGGAAGCCCACGCCGATGGCGCGCTCGATCCTGCAGCGGTTCGATCTTGAGCGGCTCTTTGACTGCGTGATCGGCTGCGAATACGACGGCACGCGCAGCACAAAGGCCGAGGTCGTTGCGGCCGCGCTTGCCGAGACGCAGACCGCGCCCGAGGCGGCGCTCATGGTCGGCGACCGCAAGTATGACGTCACCGGCGCCGCTGCCTGCGGCGTTCCGTGTATCGGTGTGTATTACGGGTATGCCGAGCCGGGCGAGCTGGAGGCTGCCGGCGCGGCGGCCACGGTGCAGACGGTTGCAGAGCTGTCCGAGCGCCTGCTGCACTGGAACGAGGCATAAATGAAAAACTCCCTGCGGAAACCATGCGTTCCGCAGGGAGTTTTCTATTTTTATCAGGTCATTGCTTTTCCGAGCACGCGCAGCGGCAGCGCGTCCGAGATCTCCAGGTCGGCATAGGCCGGGTTGAGTGAGTGCAGCAACACGCGCCCGCCGTCGCGCCGGAGCTGCTTGAGATAGGCGCTGCCGTCGTAGAGGAACACGCCGATCTCGCCGGGGTCGAGCGTCGGCTGCTGGTGCACCCAGACGGTCTGCCCGCTGTGAAAGCGCGGCTCCATACTGTCGCCCGCCACGCGCACGCCGAAGTTTGCCTCCTCCGGCACCTCGGGGCCGACCGGCTGCATCTCATAGCTCTCCCCGTCGAGAAACTGGCCCGTACCGGCCGAGACGGCGAGCGAGTACAGCGGCAGACTGCGCAGCGCGGCCGGTTCCGACGAGGCGGCAAAGCGCTTGCTCTCGCGCAGGAGCGCGATGTATTCCAGCGCGCGGCGGCGGCCCTCTGCGTTCAGCCCGGCGAGCAGGCCGCCGGCATCCCCGCCGGAGAACGTGCCCGCAATATCGTCCACGTCCAGCACGCGGCACAGCGTCAGAAACTGCTGTGCGTTCGGGAGCGTGGCGTCATTTTCCCACTTCGACACCGCCTGATTCGACACGGGCACACCGGCCTCGGCCAGCGCGTCCGCCAGCGTCTGCTGGCGCATGCCGTGCGCGCGGCGCAGGGAAGCAATCGTTTCACCAAAGGTTTTGTACATATGCAGCACCTCGTATACAATATATCGTATCGGACGAAAAAACGCAAGAAAAATATCTGGATCAGATAAGAAAACGCTTTAAATATCCCGAAAAGAGATTTATAATAGAGACAATCTCGTTTTGGGAGAAAGCACTATGGACCGTATGATCTTACATTCGGATATCAACGCCTGCTATGCAAGCATCGAGCTGCTGCACCATCCGGAGCTGCGCGGGCGGCCGGTGGCGGTCGGCGGGGAGCGGGAGCTGCGCCACGGCATCATCCTGGCCAAGGACCAGATGGCGCGCGCCGCCGGGGTGCGCACGGGCATGACGCTCTGGGCGGCGCGGCAGCAGTGCCCGGAGCTGACGATCCTGCCGCCGGACTTTGACCTCTACTACGACTACTCGCGCCGCGTGCGCGAGGTCTATGCCGGCTTCACCGACCGGTGCGAGCCGTTCGGCATGGATGAGTGCTGGCTGGACATGACTGGCTGCGTCGGCCATGAGGACGCGCTGCGCACGGCACAGGAGGTGCGCCAGCGTGTGCTCGATACCACGGGCCTGACGGTGAGCGTCGGCGTGTCGTGGTGCAAGGCGATCGCGAAGCTCGGCTCGGACTACCGCAAGCCCAACGCCGTGACGGTCATTGACCGGGCGCGCTTTGCGGATATGGTCTGGCCGCTGCCGGTCAGCAGTCTGCTTTTTGCCGGGCGCAGCTCGGTGCGGCAGCTCGAGCGGCTGGGCATTCGCACGGTCGGCGCGCTCGCGGCGGCGGACGCCGATGTGCTCGAGCAGCGCCTTGGCAAGGGCGGACTGCTGCTGCACGCCTACGCCAATGGTTATGATCCCGCACCGGTGCACCGCATCGAGGATCTTCCGCCGCCGAAGTCCATCGGCAACAGCGCCACTGCGCCGCGCGACCTGATCTGCGAGGCGGATGCGCGTGCGGCGCTCCTGTCGCTGGCGGAAAGCGTGGGCGCGCGCCTGCGGCTGGAGGGGTACCAGTGCCGCACGGTAGAGCTGAGCGTGCGCACGGCCGACCTGCACTGGTGCAGCCACCGCATGGCGCTGCGGCATCCGTCCGACCTGACGAGTGAGCTGCTCGACGCGGCGCTGGCCCTGTGCGAGCAGGCGCACCTGTGGCCCGATCCGCTGCGCAGTATCGGCATCCGCGCGCTGGAGCTGGTGCCTGCGTGTGCGCCGCATCAGCTGGATCTGTTTGAGGATGCGGAGCAACGTGCGCGGCAGCGGCAGCTCGACATCACGCTCGATAACCTCCGCGCACGCTATGGCAAGACCTGCGTCCTGCGCGGCCGCGCATGCTTTGACCCGGCGCTCGGCCTCGTTCAGCGCGAGGAGCACGCGTTTTTGCGCAAATGAAAAAGCACGCACCGTCCCAATGGGACCGTGCGTGCTGATTTTTATGGGTTTAGAAGCCGAGCTTCATGCCGCCGGTGATCTTGCTGACCGTGGCGTCGGAAGCTGCCTCGTACTGACGCAGCGCCTCGTTGACGGCCGCCAGCACCAGATCTTCGAGCATTTCGACATCGTCGGGATCGACTGCCTCGGGCTTGATCTCAATCTTGGTGACCTCACGGTTGCCGTTGACCGTTGCCGAAACCATACCGCCGCCGGACTTGGCCGTGAACTCTTTCTCTTCCAGTTCTTTCTGCATCCGCAGGAAGTCCTGCTGCATCTTTTGCGCCTGCTTCATCATGTTGGCCTGATTCATGCCGCCATAACCGCCGCGAAAACCGCCTTTTGCCATGTTTGTATCCTCCTGTGAATCAAAAAATTTTTATCGGATCGTTACGTTCGGGAAGTGTGCCAGTTCCTCGATCTGCCGTTGCTTGATCTGCGTGGCCGTATCCATTGGCTGCATGACCACATGGACGTTCTGCCCGGTCAGCGTCTGTATGGCCAGACGGAATTTTTCCGCGATGTCCGGCTTGTTGAACATCGGGTAGGCCGGAGCCTTGTTCAGGTGCAGCGTCAGCGTGCCGTTCGCCAGCTCGCCGGCTGCCTGCAGTGGGTCAAGTAGCAGGTTGTAAAGGCCGATCGGCAGCTCATGCTCCATATACGCGCACAGTGCCTGCCAGTCGAACGCGCCGGTGGGCGCGGGGGCAGGCTCCGGCTCTGGTGCGGGTTCCGGGACCATTTCCGGTTCCGGTTCCGGAATGGGAGGCGCGGGTGGCTCTGGTGTGTGCTCTGCTTTGGGCGTGGGACGCGGTTCCGGTCTCGGTGCCGGCGGCATTTCCCAGGGCGGCCGCTCTTCCGGCGGAGCCATCGACTCCGGGGGCGGCTCCCACGGGGGCACGTCGTCATACACCGGTTTTGGCTCCGATTTTGCCTTCGGCACGGAGACAGGCGGTGCGGGCGGCTCCCACGGGGGGTCGTCATCAAATACCGGTTTTGGCTCCGGTTTGGGCTGTGCTGCCTGCGCCGGGCTCGATTTCGGCACGGGCTCCAGCTGCGGGGCAGGGGCCGGTTTTGCCGGAGCGGCTGCTGTCGGAGCCGGAATGTCCCCACTGTGCACGGCCTGTTCGAGCTTGTCCACACGTGCGCACAGCGTCGGCACATCGTCGCACAGCTCCGGCCGGCAGAGCCGGATCAGACAGAGCTCCGCCGAAATGCGCGGGTTGGGCTGTGCCGCCATGGCGGTGAGCGCGTCCTGAATGCTCTGCAGGTTTGCCAGCAGCTGCGCCGATGTGAAGGCGCCGGAGAGCGAGCGCAGCGTTTCGCTGTCGTATCCGCCGGAGAGCAGCTCGCGGCCGCCGCGCGGCGCCACGGCCTGCATGAGCAGGTCGCGCTGGAGCATGCTCAGCTCGTCGAGCAGGGCAGCGGGGTCTTTCCCGTCCTGCCAGAGGCTGCGGAATTGTTCAAGTGTTTTTGCGGTGTCGCCATCGGCGATGCTCTGCAGCAGCCGCGCCGTGCGCAGGTTGCCGGCAAGGCCCATGGCGGAGATGACCGCTTCGGTGGTGATCACATCGCTGCCGGAGCACTGGTCGAGCAGCGTCAGCGCGTCGCGCATGCCGCCGTCCGCCATGCGGGCGAGCAATGCGGCCGCGTCCGGCTGCAGGTTCAGGTGTTCCTGCTGCGCCACGTAGTTCAGGCGCGCGGCGATCGTATCGACCGGGATGCGCTTGAAGCTGTGCCGCTGACAGCGGGAGAGGATCGTCGCCGGGACCTTGTGCAGCTCCGTCGTCGCGAGGATGAACATGAGGTGTGCCGGTGGCTCCTCAAGAATTTTCAGCAGGGCATTGAACGCCGAGTTGCTGAGCATGTGCACCTCGTCGATGATATAGACGCGCTTGTTTACGTTGGCGGGGGAGAACACCGCCTCGTCGCGCAGCGCACGCACGTCTTCTACGCGGTTGTTGGACGCCGCGTCGATCTCGACCACGTCAAGGATCGACCCATCGTCGATGCCGCGGCAGGCGGCGCATTGATTGCACGGATTGCCGTTGACCGGATGCTCGCAGTTGACTGCCTTGGCCAGGATCTTGGCGCAGGTGGTCTTGCCGGTGCCGCGCGTGCCGATGAACAGGTAGGCGTGGGACAGCCGTCCGGTCTCGACCTGCTTTTTCAGTGTCTCGGTAATATGCTCCTGACCGACGACGTCGTCAAACGTCTTCGGCCGGTATTTGCGGTAGAGAGCCTGATACATAATTGCGCGCTTCACCTCCGGCAGCGGAAAACATGAAAAAACGTGACCATTGACAAGACTGCACACCCACCTTTGAATAGACGACATGCCCGTTACCACAGCAGCCAGCTCGGGCCCGGCGCCCCCACGGCACACGGAGTGACCTGCTTAATGCTGCTCGGTTCCCCGCCTGACATGGTTCACAGGGCTCCGTTGCGCGGGACCGAACCTTCAACGCCGCTTACTGCGGGCAGACGACACATCGGCCTATCCGGGGGCGGGAATTCATCCCTGCTATAGCGGATTGCAGGTACAGGACACCGCTGGCTCCCCGACTAGTGCAGCCTTGTCAATGGCCACGTAAACGTATTTTACTACAAAAGC
>ENA-UEQN01001159-UEQN01001159.1-human-gut-metagenome-genome-assembly--contig:-NODE-1159-length-21861-cov-10.304352_pt1 | contig 21861 bp, 20 predicted proteins | sample MGYA00242940_ERZ507944 | MGnify/ENA primary metagenome ERZ507944 (study PRJEB26167, sample SAMN06115449) | human gut metagenome | host: Homo sapiens | place: China:Fujian | collected 2015-08-20... | reverse complement strand
GTAATTGTATATGCTTTTATCATACAATGATTTTTAGTTTTCAGGAGGAAAAATTTATGAAAAGAGTATTATCTCTTGCAATCGTTTTGATGCTTGCTTTTTCATGCGTGTTCACAGCGTTTGCACAGACAGACGACACAGCGACACCCGATGAGGCAAAAAAGGTAACAGAGCTTAAAATTACAAAGCTCCCCGACAAGCTTACATACACAGCAGTGGATGTGATTGATCCTGATATTGATTTATCAAAAATCGCAGACGAAAATGCAACAGAAGAAAGCCTAATCAAGTATTTCAGTCAGTTCAATTTTGAACTCAAGCTTGACCTCACAGGTATGGAAGTTGAAGCAGTTTACAGTGACGGTACAACCGAAAAGGTTGATGCTAAGGACTGCAAAGCTGAGCTTGCTGATCCGTTTAATTACGGCGAAGCAATTAAGGCATTGATTGAATATGATAAAAATATGCCTGATTTTACAGAAGATATGACCGAGGATGAGTTTGAAAAAATTGTTACTGAATTAAACTCAAAGCTTTACGGTATGATTTACAGAGAGTACACTGTAAATGTATCATATCAGGATGCACAGACAAGCTATAAAATCAACTTTAAAAACAACATATGGCCGGATGTGCCTCAGCTTGATGAGCGTTACGAGGTTGTTTCCGTAAAAGCACCCGAAAAGGTGAACTACACAAAGGCTGATACAGATTTCTTCTATGAGGCTGATATGCCGTATGACGGAAGTCCCGAAAGCAAGGAATACTACGATGAAACATATTTCTATCCCGAATTTAAAGGTCTTGAAGTCACCGTAAAGGATAAAATTACAGGCAAAACTTACACAAAGACTTTTGACGGTACAGAGGAAGATATGGTATATATAAGTACTGTTTATGTTCGCCCTGATGACACAAAGACAAATCTTGAAGTTTATGTTATGGGTGATGTAAACGAATGGCTCAATCTTCCCGAAGATGAAGAGTATTCAACAGAGGTTACAGGCACATTTAAGGTTAACTACTATGCAAACGGAGTTCCTTCAAAAGATATTTCTTCAACAAAAGATACTGCAACAAAGGATACAGTAACAAAATCTGCAACAGGCGGCAACGGTGCAGTTCAGACAGGCAACCCGATAACTGCTGTTTCGGTTGCTCTTGTAATGCTCGTTGCAAGCGGTGCGATGTTCGTTTGCTACAGAAGAAAGATTGAAAAGTAAATCAAATAATTGACACTCATTTTTCTTAATATTCAGACAACTGCCCCCGAATCTTTCAAAGGTTCGGGGGCAGTTATGTTTTGTAAAAAACGAAACGGCAACGGAAAAATTTATCCCGTTGCCGTTTAATACTTTTAATGAATTTCAATACTTAATCTTCACCGATAAGCTTTACGGTTGTTGCGGTGTGGTGAACCGCATCAAGATACTTTCCAAAAACATCGGCTGTTTTGATTTTTAAACTTGAGGTGTTTACACACGGATGACAGCCGACATATTCGCCCTTGAGAACATCCTCGTCAACAAGAAGTCTTACTCGGTTGTCCTTGTCATTCATAAGCCCCATAACGCTCACCGCACCCGGCTTGATGTCGAGAAATTCAAGCATAAATTCGGGAGTCGCAAACGAAAGTCTTGCACTTCCGATTTGTTTTGACAGTTCCTTTGTTTTAAAAGGTTTGTCACCCGGCATCATAAGAAGATAGAAGTCGGTTTTCTGCCTGTTGCACAGAAAAAGATTCTTGCAAATCAGAACATCAAGCACAGCGTCAATCTCGTTGCAAGCCTCCATTGTGTCAGCGTGTCCGTGGTCGGTTCGCTGATATTCAATTCCAAGGCTGTCGAGAAGGTCATATACTCTGATTTCACGGTCTTCTCTGCCTGTTAAGTCGGTTGGTCGTCCGTTGTAAAGCTCCATTTAAAATCCTGCTTTCTTTGGGTATTACCTATCATTATTAATTGTAAACATAGCTGTCCGTATCTTCATCATAATCGTAATTGTAGTAATCGTCATATGATGTTTTTTCGGATGCGTAATAACTGTCGTTTGATTTGACATACAGATTTTTGTCAATCATACCAAGCTCCTGCAAAACTTCAACTGTATTTGTAAAGCTCTTCGGAATAACATATGCCGTTTCGGTGAATATACCCGAACTGTTTGCCATATATTTAGCAGGATAATAGGAAGACATACCGCGACGGGTGTCTGTACCCGTCATAATTCCGATTACGCATACTGCATCGGGAACAAGCTCTTTGAGATAGCTGTAATTTGAGTAGTCGGGATATGCTGAATACGAGCTGACATCTTTGTATTTTACAACCTTTTTAAATTCCTCGTCACTGCAATTGTCAATATCCTTTAGAAAAGCGGTTTTGATTCGTTCGTATGCCTCTTTGGACGATATTGTTGAATCTTCACTGCCGTCTGTTGTTGCTGAAGTAAGGTAATTAACGATGAAATCAGGATGTGTTTTCTCGGTTTCTTTGCCGTTAAATCCGAAAATCGTAAAATCGCTTACATCATGGAAATCTGCCTTTGCAATCGGACTGTAACTTTTTATATAACCCTTTGAATCGGTAATTTCAGAGGGTTTATCCTCGTATTCCGAAACATAATTTGTTTCGTAAAAAGCGTTTATTTCATTGTATGCCCTTGTTACAATGTGACCGTTTTTAAGGCGGTATGCATAACCGCAGTACGGACTTGAAAGATCCTTGCTGAATGCTTTCAGAAAATTGTCCGTGAACATTGAAATCCAAGTGTTTTTGAACTTGTTTTGTACAGAATAATTACGCTTGTCAACAAGCTTGTAATGTGATTCCGTGATGAATGTGATTGTGTCCTCATCGGTAATATCATCAGCCATTTTTCTCAGACTGTTATTTGTAATTTCTCCTGAGTCCTGAAAATTTGAGCCTTCCTTGAAAAATCCTGCACTCTTCACCTCCTGAACCTTAGGTACATACTCATTGTAGCCGAATGCGTCAAAACAGCAGAGTGCAACGCCTACACAGCTGAAAACAATCAATGCACCGAGCGGAATCGAAGTTTTGATAAGCTTTGAAAAGCCTCTGTACAAAATAAGATGAATGATTATGTAAACGGGAACGCTTGCAAGAATAAATCCGAAAACAAAACCCGCATATCCGCCCAGAACATTTACCGAGCCGAAAAGCACACCGAGGAACATACCTGCAAGGAACGAAACAAGTACCTTAATTATGTAGCACGGAAGGTGGAATGCAAATGCCGACTGTGCTCTTTCCGCCTTTCTCTTTTTTGCAAGAAAAGCACCGAGGACAATACATACAACCGAGAAAATCAGCCAGTAAATAATGTTGATTCCGTCATATGCGGCAAGCGGATTGAGTGCGTTCATGATAATGCTGTCTTTGAAAATGCCAACATAAAAGCCGTCAAAACAACCCACAATAATGCCTTTGATGAAGATTGCGGAAAGCGGATAAGCTACGCAAACCGCAACGAACATAAGCACGGAGTTGAGCATTGTTCCGCAACAAATTGCAATAAGACCGAAAAACGAGATTGATGCAAGCGTTCCGAGGCATATTTTGAGGAACATCGAACTAAGCTCGCTTATTACGGAATTTCCCGTGCAGACCGTGATAATTGAAATCACTCCGAGAAAGAATAATGTCGGAAGAATAGACATAAGATATGCCGACGCTGTTTTTGTGACAAACAGCGTTGACCTGCCAATCGGCAGAGAACCGTACAAATCAGCCTTGCGTTTATTGTGCAGATACGAATAAATTCGCACCGTGTAGATGATTGTAAATATTATCGAGATGAGGTAAATGAGATTTGCCGATGAATACTGAAAAATCTCGATTATGCCTGTTCCCGAGCTTGTAACCCCTATAAAGTTAAGGCTTGACAATGCGCTTGTAAATGTCATGTCCTCGCCAAGCACAACGCATATTGTATAGCAAATTACAATTGTAACTGCCGAGATAAGTCCGAATACCACAAGCAACGGAGTACAGGCTCTCAGGTCACTGCGGAAGAATGAAAATGCCTGTTTCATTCTGCTTTTAAATGATGTTTTCTGCGTCATAACCTGCTGCCCCCATTTCACTTATAAAAATTTCCTCCAATGTCATCGGAACAGCTGAAATGTAAAGAGGTTTACGCTCATCAAGCTTTGGCATAAACTCATCTTCCGTTCCTCTGATTGTAAGGTTGAATATATTTCCGTTTCTCCACAAATTGATAACATTGATTTCTTCAAAGAACGAATTGTCGGGAACTTCCGTGAACGCAACCTGAACCTTGCGAAGTCCCAGCTTGATTTCGTCAATTTCACGCTCAAGGAGCAATTTGCCCTTGTGGATAAGGCAGATTCTGTCGCACAATTCTTCAAGCTCACGCAGATTGTGTGACGCAATGACAACGGTCATATCGTTTGAGGAAACATTGTCAATGAGAATTTTCTTTACAAGACGGCGGACAACCGGATCGAGTCCGTCAAAAATTTCATCGAGCAAAAGATATCTCGGACAGGTTGAAATCGCCAATATCAAAGCCGCCTGTCTTTGCATACCTTTTGACATATCAATTATTTTTGCGTCGGGGTCAATAGGAAACACAGAGCAAAATTGTCTGAAAGCGTTCTCATTCCAATTTGGGTAAAGACTGCGGTAAAGATATGCCGTGTTTTCGAGTGTTGCACTGTTTGAAAAATACGGAAAATCGGGAATAAAAAAACATTCTCCCTTAACAGACGGATTGTTGTAAATGTTCTGACCGTTAATTTTAACCTCACCGCTGTCAGCATCAAACACACCTGACAAAATTCTCAGAAGTGTTGACTTTCCGCCGCCGTTGCTTCCGACAATGCCGAGTACGGAGCCTCGGTTTATGTCGAGCGTGAAATCATCAACGGCAGTTACCTTACCGAACCTTTTTGTTATGTGATTAACCTCAATCATTCTTACCGCCTCCTTCGTATGTGGCGTCAATAATGTCAATAAGCTGTTGGCGGGGAACGCTGTACAGTTCTGCATTTTTGGTGGCTTCTCTGAATGCTTTTAAAGCCATATCTCTGTATGCCGTGTCTTTTGTCAGCTTGTCGGTCATAAATGTTCCTCTGCCGACAGTTGAGTAAATGTAGCCGTCAATTTCAAGCGTGCGGTATGCCTTTGCAACGGTGTTCGGGTTTACTCCGATTTCTTTTGCAACCGTTCGTACAGGCGGCAGTCTGTCACCCGATTTGAACACACCCGCCGATGCAAGTCTGATTACATTGTTGCAAATCTGCTCGTAAATCGGCACACGGCTTGTGAAATCAATTGTAAACATAGCCGTCCTCCTTTTAATGATTTATATGCGAATTTGTATAACATGGCTAATTCTACACTTAAATTGTACCATTTGATTGTACCATTGTCAATGTACAATTTTAAAGTTTAGAAAACTTTTTAAAAAAATTACTCAAAGTATAAAAACAATAAAACCGTCAATAACTATTGTAAAGACAAAACCGATTAAAATTCAGATTCGGGGGTAATTCTTTGCAATACGGAAAAGTTGAAATCTGCGGAGTAAACACATCACAGCTTAAACTGCTCAAAGAAAGCGAAAAACGGGAACTGCTTAATATAATCAAAAACGGTTCTCCTGCCGAAAAGAAAAAGGCAAGAGACAAGATGATTAACGGAAATTTGCGGCTTGTGCTGTCCGTAATTCAAAGATTTACAAACAGGGGCGAAAATCCCGACGATTTGTTTCAGGTGGGTGTAATCGGGCTTATCAAGGCGATTGACAATTTTAATCCGACGCTTGATGTAAGATTCAGCACCTACGGAGTGCCTATGATAATCGGTGAAATCAGACGGTTTCTGCGTGACAACAACTCAGTCAGGGTTTCACGCTCAATGAGGGACACGGCTTACCGTGCAATGCAGATAAAAGAACAGCTCACAAATAAAAATAACCGTGAGCCGACTGTTGAAGAAATTGCCAAAATTATGGAGATGCCAAAGGAACAGGTGGTGCTTGCGCTTGAGGCAATTGTCGAGCCGGTGTCGCTTTATGAACCCGTGTTTTCGGACGGAAACGATACTATATATGTAATGGATCAGATAGGCGATAAGAATGACGATTCAACATGGCTTGAAGAAATTGCCGTAAAAGAGGCAATTACAAATCTTTCGGACAGGGAAAAGCGGATTCTTTCAATGAGGTTTTTCCGTGGCAAAACTCAGATGGAGGTTGCGGCTGAAATAGGAATTTCACAGGCACAGGTCAGTCGTATTGAAAAAGGCGCTCTCGATACTATAAAGAAAAACATTTAACCGTAAGTGCAAAACAGCTGTTCAGTCGGACGGCTGTTTTGTGTTTGCATAAATTCATGTGTAAAAAATCACAGGCAAATTTCGTAAAAAAAGACGAAAAAGCAGTTTTTACTTTACTTTCATACTTTTGTGTGTTAAAATTTTAGTGTATGAAAACATATTGTTTCCAAAATTTACGGAAACAAAATTAAGGAGGAAACGGTTTTGAATTCAAAGCTGAAAAATGATTCTACCGACTATTTATTCAAGGCAATTCTTTCTCTTGAAAACGAGGAAGATTGCTATCGCTTTTTTGAAGATTTATGCACAAGCGCAGAGCTTAAAGCCATGTCACAGCGTCTTGTTGTTGCAAAAATGCTTACCGAAAAAAAAGTATATACCGAAATTGTTAAGGAAACAGGTGCGTCAACCGCAACTATCAGCCGAGTGAAAAGAGCGTTGTTTGACAACGATACATACGGCTACACGCTTGTGCTTGACCGAATTAAAAACGGAGAAAAAGAGTAATGCCGAGCTATTTGTCATTTGCCCGATTTTATGACGGACTTATGCAGGACGCCTGCTATGAAAAACGCTGTGACTATATTTTAAAGCTTGCCGAAAGTTTCGGTCATGATATGGGCATAACGCTTGACCTTGCCTGCGGAACGGGAACTCTTACCCGACTTTTGAAAAAGCGGGGAGTGGATGTTTTCGGAATTGATTACAGTATGGAAATGCTCAGCGAGGCAATGCAAAGTGCCTCCGAAGAAGGGCTTGATATCCTGTTTTTAAGGCAGAAGATGCAGAGTATTGACTTGTATGGTACAATAAATACCTGTGTTTGTACTCTCGACAGCATAAATCATCTTACAAAAATTGGAGATGTTGCAAAAACATTTGACCGTGTGGGTCTTTTTATGGACGATGACGGTCTGTTTATTTTTGATGTCAACACGGTGTACAAGCATAAAAATGTTCTTGCGGATAATACCTTTGTGTATGAAAACGACAGCGTTTTCTGCGTATGGCAAAACACTCCCGAAGATGATAACAAGGTAAAAATCGACCTTGATTTCTTTGAGGAAGAAAACGGTGTGTATTATCGTTCGTCCGAAAGCTTTTCGGAAAGAGCCTATACAGATGATGAAATCAGAAAAATGCTCACGGATGCAGGTTTTGAAGTAGAGGCTGTTTACGGCGACCTTACCCTTGAAAGCCCGAAAGCGGATGAACAGAGGGCAATTTATGTTGCAAGGATGAAAAAATCACGCAACAAAGAGTTTAATGAATCGAAAGGATAACCGATATGGATAAAATAATTCGTTGTATTACATCTGACGGTGCGATTATGGCAGCTTGCGTTGATGCCTCTGACATAGTTTTTACCGCAAAGAAGATTCACCATCTTTCACGCAGTGCCACAGCCGCACTCGGCAGACTTTTGTGTGCAACCTCAATTATGGGCGATATGCTCAAACAGAAAGATGCGTCAGTCAACCTTCGTGTAATGGGTGACGGTGAACTCGGTCCCGTTATCGCAGTCGGCGACAGCAGCGGCAATGTAAAGGGTTATGTCGGCAATGCAGACTGCCCGACGGAATATTATGAAAACGGAAAAATCAATGTTGCAAAAGCAGTCGGCAGAACAGGCATGCTAAATGTTATGCGTGACTACGGTTCAGGCGATCCGTACATAGGTCAGGTTGATCTTGTCAGCGGCGAAATTGCCGAGGATATTGCAAACTACTACGCAACAAGCGAACAGATTCCCACAGTTTGTGCCTTGGGTGTGCTGATTGACAAAGAGGACGGCGAGGTTTTGCTTGCAGGCGGATTGCTTATTCAGCTTCTTCCGGGTGCAGACGATACTGTTATTGACAAGCTTGAAAAGAATATCGCAGAGCTTGAACCTGTTACAACTATGCTTGCAAAGGGTATGAGTATTCTCGATATCTGCAAAACAGCCCTCAAAGGCTTTGAGGTTGAAGTGCTTGACGAAAACCCTGTTAAGTATGTTTGCGGTTGTTCAAAAGAAAAGCTTGAAAATTATTTTTGTACCCTCAGCGATGATGACATCCGTTCTATGGTCAATGAACAGGGTGTTGCCGTTGCAACCTGTCACTTCTGCAATAAGAAATATGTCTTTACAAAGGATGACCTTGAAAAGCTGATTGCAGAGAAAAACAGCAAAGAATAAAGATTTTTAAAGGCCTTGTCGCAAATGTTCGTGATGTCACTCATAAAAATGAAAAAAATTTCAAAAAAGTGTTGACATTTGGAACAAGTTGTAGTATGATAATATCTGTCGCTGAGAGATATTCGAAATTTAACAGAACTTCGATAGAGCGACAAAGGCATGTGGGAGCATAGCTCAGCTGGGAGAGCATCTGCCTTACAAGCAGAGGGTCACAGGTTCGAGCCCTGTTGTTCCCACCACATTTGGCCCGGTAGTTCAGTTGGTTAGAACGCTAGCCTGTCACGCTAGAGGTCGACGGTTCGAACCCGTTCCGGGTCGCCAATTTTTGCCTCTGTAGCTCAGTCGGTAGAGCAGGGGACTGAAAATCCCCGTGTCGGTGGTTCGATTCCGCCCGGAGGCACCAATAAAATGCGGATGTAGCTCATCTGGTAGAGCGCCACCTTGCCAAGGTGGAGGTAGCGGGTTCGAGCCCCGTCATCCGCTCCAACTAAGACAGTACAGAAATTGTGCTGTCTTTTCTTTTTTGTATAAATCTGTAGGGGCGCTCATTGGGCGCCCGCAAGTAACTACTGAATTCTTTTGACAGCCCCGATTTTATAAATGTCGCAAAACAATGACTATGTTCTGATTGCCGATAATCACGAAATTGCAATTAGCAAATAAATTTTAAAAAACTGCAAAAACGGTATTGACAATCGACTGATTTTATAGTATTATATTACCTGTCGCTGAGATGTAATCGAAATTCGACAGAACTTCGATGAGCGATATAGGCATGTGGGAGCATAGCTCAGCTGGGAGAGCATCTGCCTTACAAGCAGAGGGTCACAGGTTCGAGCCCTGTTGTTCCCACCACATTTGGCCCGGTAGTTCAGTTGGTTAGAACGCTAGCCTGTCACGCTAGAGGTCGACGGTTCGAACCCGTTCCGGGTCGCCAATTTTTGCCTCTGTAGCTCAGTCGGTAGAGCAGGGGACTGAAAATCCCCGTGTCGGTGGTTCGATTCCGCCCGGAGGCACCAATAAAATGCGGATGTAGCTCATCTGGTAGAGCGCCACCTTGCCAAGGTGGAGGTAGCGGGTTCGAGCCCCGTCATCCGCTCCAACTAAGACAGTACAGAAATTGTGCTGTCTTTTCTTTTTGTACAAATCTGTAGGGGCGGATATCATCCGCCCGCAAGTAAGTACACAAATTTTGTGATAAATTGAATCATCTAAAATACACAAAGTGATTGTCATACAGTATCGTTCATCGGACAACGACGAATTCTTTTGACAGAGCCTGTATATTTCACACAACAAAAGGTCACGATTTAGAACCGTGACCTTGTTTTTTGCGAATTTTTTAAGACAATATCAGTTATTGATTCTTGTCAGCTTTGTGCCGGCAATGTAGAGAGTATCGCCCTCGATTCCCCATGTATCCGAACCGCCGTTTGCGGGATCGTCAGACCATTTGAGTGACTGCGACTGACTTTGATTTACAAAAGACACCTCAACGCTGATTGAAAGAGTTTTTTCATCATCAATGCTGTACTTCATATCAATCAAATTAAAAATCTCATCATAGTTAATCATGTCGCCGTATTCGGAGTTGCCGGCATAATTTGAAATAAGTTTGCCGAGTTCTTTTGCATTCGGGATACCGATTGTTCCGTCAGGCTTGAACTCAAGTTGGAGGCTTACTCCTTTCTCCTCGGCAATCCATGTACCCTGAATCTGTCCCTGAGGAGTGTTTTTGTTAAGTCCGTTAAATATAAAGAATGCCGCAATTGCAACAACGAGTGCAACCGCAATGCCGCACGCTGTAATTATAAACGGTGTCTTTGACTTTTTCTTTGGAATCGGCTGTGCATACTGTGGCTGAACGCCCTGATTGTTATAATCATAAGAATATCCGCCCTGCTGACCGTTCTGATACTGATTATATCCGCCCTGTGCATTAACTGTCTGATACTGCGGTGTGGAATAATCATTTGCAGGCATCTGATTATATGCGTCAGTCTGATGATTTTCAACAGGCTGTGTCTGCTCATTCCGAACATTCATATCGGCAGTTTGTTCAACCGACTGATTTTCTGCAATCGGCTGTTCGTTTTGTACAGCTGATTCCTGTACGGGTACAGGCGCTCCGCAATCGGCACAAAACTTTTCATTAGGCAATAACTGTCTTCCGCAATTTTTACAAAACATACTTCTTCTCCTGTTCAACAAAAAATAATTTCGAGAAAAACCCCTTTACAACAGCAAATTCAACCATATTATCTGTTTATTTTTATTGTACTGTTTTTTCTTCTTCAAGTCAACTGATATTTAAAAATCAGTGTTTTTTTACATAAAAGAGATACTGAATACAGAAGATTTTACTGAGGGTAGATTCATACTAATCGTTCTCGGTGACTATTTGTCAAGTTTTCATTGACAAATTACGACACAAATTGTATATTATAAGTAAGGGAGCTGACAAGTTAGTCGGCTGAGAGGAGGCTGAATGCCTCGACCTATGACCTGATTTGGATAATGCCAACGGAGGGAAACAGCGAGCCTTTACGGACGCACCTTTTGTTGGTGCGTCCGTTTTATTTTTATAAAGGAGAATCCGCTATGATTGGAAATTGTCTTGAAAATGTAAGAAAAAATGTACCGCTTGTACACAACATCACAAACTATGTAACAGTAAATGATGTTGCAAATGTACTTCTCGCCTGCGGAGGAAGTCCGATTATGTCAGACGAACCCGATGATGTTGCCGACATCACAAGCATTTGCGGCGGTCTTAACATCAACATCGGTACACTTAACAAAAACTCAATTGAGGGTATGTTCATTGCAGGCAAAAAAGCTAATGAACTTTCTCACAAGGTTTTACTTGATCCTGTCGGTGCAGGCGCAAGCAAGCTCCGCACAGACACAGCGGTTAAGCTTGCAAAAGAAATCAAATTTGATGTTATCAGAGGTAACATCTCGGAAATCAAAACTCTTGCACTAGGAAGCGGCACAACAAAGGGTGTTGATGCCGATGTATCGGATGCGGTAACAGAAGAAAATCTCGATAACGCAGTTGCATTTGTAAAGGATTATGCCAAAAAGTCAGGATGCGTAATTGCAATCACAGGCGCTATTGACCTTGTAAGTGACGGCGAAAAGTGCTATGTAATCCGCAACGGTCGTCCCGAGATGAGCAAAATCACAGGAACAGGCTGTCAGCTTTCGGGTATGACAACTGCATTTATCGTTGCAAACCCCGACAATGTTCTTGAGGCAACTGCCGCAGCAGTTTGTACAATGGGACTTGCAGGTGAAATCGCTTTTGCAAATATGGCAGAAACAGACGGCAACTCAACATACCGCAACCGAATTATTGACGCTATCTATAATATGGATGCCGAAACACTTGAAAAAGGAGCAAAGTATGAATTGCGATAAAAAAGATTTGTTGCTCTATGCCGTAACCGACAGGGCATGGCTTAACGGTGAAACACTCTGCAGTCAGGTCGAAAAGGCTATTAAAGGCGGCGCAACATTCATTCAGCTAAGAGAAAAAAATCTTGACCAAAAGCATTTTCTTGAAGAGGCTCTTGAAATTCAGAAACTCTGCAAAAAGTACAATGTTCCCTTCGTAATCAATGACAATGTAGAAATTGCAAAAGAAATTGACGCTGACGGTGTTCATGTCGGTCAGAGTGATATGGAGGCAGGCAATGTCCGCAAGATTCTCGGTGACGACAAAATCATCGGTGTTTCGGCTCAGACTGTTGAACAGGCTCTTCTTGCTCAGAAGCACGGAGCAGATTATCTCGGAGTCGGAGCAGTTTTCAAAACAGGCTCAAAGGACGATGCAGACGATGTTTCACACGATGAACTTCAGAAAATCTGTGAGGCTGTTGACATTCCTGTAATCGCAATCGGCGGAATCAGCTCTAAAAATGTTACGGAACTCAAGGGCAGAGGTATCGTAGGCATTGCCGTTATCAGTGCTATTTTCGCTCAGCCCGATATTACAAAGGCAACAGCAGAGCTTAAAGCACTTACGGAAAAGACGGTTGCGAATGATTAAATCTGCAATATTTGATGTTGACGGCACACTTCTCGATTCAATGAAGATATGGGATAACGCAGGAGAGCGTTACCTCTCTTCTGTCGGCAAAACAGCCGAAAACGGACTTTCCGAAAAGCTCTGTGATATGAGTTTGACGGAGGGTGCGGAGTATATGAAAAAGCAGTATGATCTTCCGTTTTCAATTGATGAAATAGTTTCGGGTGTGCTGAAAATCATTGAAGATTTTTACTTTTATGAGGTCGGTTTAAAAAACGGTACAAAAGAAATTTTGCAGTTTTTGGAATCGAACAATATCAAAATGATTATTGCAACATCAAGCGACAAAACGCATATTAAAAAGGCATTTGAAAGGCTCGGTATTCTAAAATATTTTACGGACATTGTGACCTGTTCACAAATCGGAAAAGGCAAAACAAGTCCCGACATTTACCTTGCCTGTGCAGATAAACTCGGAACAGCTCCGAGTGAAACGCTTGTATTCGAGGACGCTGTTTTTGCCGCAGAAACTGCTCACAAGGCAGGTTTCAAAACGGTGGGAGTGTATGACGAATCGAGCAGGAATGATAAAAACAGAATAAAAGCCGTTTGCGATTACTACGCAGACAGCTTTGAAAAAGCGGCAGATTGGGGGCACCACCTTTTGTCGCTGTAAAAAATTAATGCAAAGAGGAGATTAAAATGAAAACAGCATTAACAATCGCTGGCAGTGACTGCAGCGGAGGCGCCGGTATTCAAGCGGATATCAAAACTATGATAACAAACGGTGTTTATGCCATGAGCGCAATCACCGCACTTACCGCACAGAACACAACCGGCGTTACGGCAATTATGGAATCCACACCCGAATTTCTGGGTGAACAGCTTGAAAGTATCTTTACGGATATTTATCCCGATGCCGTAAAAATCGGAATGGTTTCTTCATCCAGCCTTATCAAAACAATTTCGGACAAGCTGAAAAAGTACGATGCAAAAAATATTGTTGTCGATCCGGTTATGGTGGCAACAAGCGGAGCAAAGCTTATCAGCGACGAGGCGGTAAGCACTCTCAAAGAGCACCTCTTTCCGCTTGCAACAGTTCTTACACCGAATATTCCGGAGGCAGAAGTTCTCTCTGAAATGAAAATTTCAAATGAGGAAGAAATGATAAAAGCCGCTGAAATAATCAGCGAAAAGTACGGTTGTGCGGTTCTCTGCAAGGGCGGACATCAGATTAACGATGCAAATGATTTGCTCTTTAAAGACGGCACCTACACATGGTACAACGGCAAAAGAATCAACAATCCCAACACACACGGAACAGGCTGTACACTTTCAAGTGCAATAGCCGCAAATCTTGCAAAAGGCTTTGACCTTGACGCTTCCGTAAAGCGTGCAAAGGATTATATTTCAGGCGCACTTGCGGCAATGCTTGACCTCGGCAAAGGCAGCGGTCCCATGAACCACGCTTTTGACATTCAAAGTAAATTTACAAAAGAAAATTCGGAGGCAGAGCAATGAAAAAGCAGACAAGTGTATTTGAAAACAGTTTGATATGGTTCGGAGCAGGCGTTTCAATCGCCGAAATTCTCACAGGTACATACTTTGCTCCGTTAGGTTTTGAAAAGGGCATTTTAGCCGTAATCATCGGTCACATAATCGGATGTGCAATGCTCTTTTGTGCGGGACTCATCGGCGGTAAGTGCCGTAAAAGCTCAATGGAAACCGTAAAGATGAGTTTTGGCAACAAGGGCGGACTTCTTTTCTCTGTCCTCAATGTTATTCAGCTGGTCGGCTGGACAGCTATTATGATTTATGACGGCTCACTTTCTGTAAACAGTATTCTGAATATGGGCGACACGGGCAGGTGGATTGCCTGTATCGTAATCGGCGCATTGATTGTACTTTGGATTCTTGTCGGCATTTCAAACCTCGGCAAGCTCAACACAATCGCAATGGCGGCGCTGTTCATTCTCACAATCGTGATGTGTTTCTTTATTTTCGGAAACGGCAACGGTATGGGTGCGGCAGGCGATGACTCAATGTCATTCGGTGCGGCAGTTGAGCTTTCGGTAGCAATGCCGCTTTCATGGTTACCGCTCATCAGCGACTACACAAGAGAGGCGGAAAAGCCGTTCAAGGCAACTCTCGCAAGCACACTTGTTTACGGTGCGGTAAGCTGTTGGATGTACATAATCGGTATGAGTGCATCTATCCTTACAGGCGAAAGCGATATTGCAAAAATCATGCTTAAATCAGGACTAAGCATTGCAGGTCTTGTAATTGTAATTCTTTCAACAGTTACAACAACCTTCCTTGACGCTTACTCGGCAGGCATTTCAAGCGAATCAATCTTCTCAAAACTCAAAGGAAAATATGTTGCCGTTGCAGTAACAATAGTAGGTGTAATCGCCGCAATTGTTTATCCTATGGATGATATCACCGATTTTCTCTATCTCATCGGTTCGGTATTTGCTCCGATGATTGCCATTCAGATTGCAGATTTCTTCATTCTAAAAAGGGACAGAGCCGATAAAGCAGTTGACATCTGCAACATAATCGTATGGCTCGCAGGCTTTGCGGCATATCGTTTCCTGATGAATGTTGACATTATCGTCGGCAACACTCTGCCCGATATGGTTTTCACAATCATCCTCTGCGTCATAGTTACCAAAATCGCAGACAAAATCACCTCAAAATCCCGAAAAGCATAATTGCTTACAACAAAGTCAAATCCCCGTCAGATTTCTCCGACGGGGATTTTTACATTTAATTTTCGTTATTATATTTTAAAATATCATCATAAGCAATCAGGCTGACATTTTCGAGTTCATTTGCCTTATCGATGCAACCCTTTGTAAAACCGAATTTTGAAAAAATATAAAAATGCTTTTTGCTGAAATTAAAAAGCTTACTGCGTTCAACAAGTGTTTCAAGAACACCCATGTCAACACTTTCATTACGCCACTTACATTCAGCAAAAAGAGCCGTATTTTTATCTGCCGAGCCGATTATATCAATTTCTTCCTGTTGTCTTGTTTTTGGATTTGTTCCCCACCATCTGCCGATATCCGTAAAATCAATTTCGGAATCACCGTTCAGCAACCTTTTCCACAAATACTGCTTGCAGATTTCTTCAAACACAGCACCCATATAATCCGACAAATACGGTGCAATTCGACTGTACGCAAGTTCAACCGCACCTCTTGAAATTATCGAAGAATTTTCCGGCACAAAACGATACCAAAATCTGAACATATTATCCTCAATAGAATAAATTGTTTTCTTTGTGGATTTTTCACCGTATGGCACTTCTTTTCTCACAATTCCGAGAGCAACAAGATTCTTGACATAAGCAACACAAGTGCTTGAGGTTTCTCCAACCTTTGTTGAAATCTCCGATATTTTTGATGCACCCGTAGCAATTGCAGTAATCACGGCATTATAAATAGCCGGCTCTCTTACCTCTTGTTTCAAAAGATTGTTAGGCTCTTCATACAGAGCCGATACAGGATTCAGAAAAATATTTTTTATATTATCCTCTATTGAAATTTTGTTGTTAATCTGCAAAAGATATTGCGGTGTACCTCCCACAAGCCCGTAGGCAAGCGCCTTATCTTCAGGTGACATTCCGTTAAAATACTCACAAGCCTCGCAAAATTCAAACGGCAAAATCTTAAACTGAGCCGTTCTTCTGCCATACAAGGGTGCTTTGTATGCAAGCACATGGTCCTCAATATATGACATTGATGAACCGCAGAGAATAAGAAACAACTTTGAACTGTCTTTATATTTGTCAATTAACATTTGCAGTGTTGATGCAAGACTTCTTGACGCTCTTGCTACATACGGATATTCGTCAAGGCAAAGGACGATTCTTTTGTTCTCTGACAATTTAAAAACATATTCAAGTGCCGACTGAAAGTTTGAAAAAGCAGTATCCGTTTTCATCCCTGTTGAAAATTCAAGAATACACTCGCTCAAATTTTCAAGATTTTGCTTTGCATTTGTTTCAACTCCTGTGAAACAAATTGCGCTTTTATCCTTGACAAACTCGTTTATAATAGCCGTTTTTCCCACACGGCGGCGACCGTATATGACGGCAAATTCAAATTTTCCGCTGTTATACAATCTGTTAAGCTGTAAAAGCTCATTCTTTCTGCCTATAAACAAAATTCTCACCTCTGACCGTTTGCAAATTACTCATTTACGATTTAGTTATTTACGATTAACTAAATTATAAACCACTGTTTTTGCTAAGTCAAGATTATTTTGCAATTTAGGTGGTTATGATTAACTAAATCGTGATAAAGTTATATTTTTTATATGTTGTAAAAATATGTCACCAAAGAAAATTTCGGTATAAAAAACTGTATGAATCAAACAATATTACTGCAAATAATTTGCTGAATATGTATCAGACAAAGGGCAAAATTGTCCGAAGGGAGTTTTTAATATGAAAGCAACAGGAATCGTCAGAAGAATCGACGATCTCGGCAGAGTGGTTATACCGAAAGAAATCAGGCGGACGCTTCGTATTCGTGAGGGAGATCCGCTCGAAATTTATACCGCAACGGACGGCGAGGTTATTTTTAAAAAATATTCGCCTGTTGGAGAGCTTGCGGAGTTTGCGTCACAATACGCAGATGTGCTTGCCAAAATCAGCTCAATGCCGACAATCATAACAGACCGTGACCATGTAATCGCCGCCGCAGGAGTTTCAAAGCGTGAATTTCTTGAGCGCAGGGTAACAACCGTACTTGAGGGATATATGGAAAATCGCAAAACCTATTCGGCAACACAGCAGACGCTCGGCGATATTCAGCCGATTGAGGGCATTGAACACTATGCATCGGTAATCTATCCGATTATCGCCGCCGGAGATGTTTCGGGTGCGGTAGTTATGCTCACAGGCGAACAGACCAAAATCCCGACAAATGCCGAAATTAAGCTTGCACAAACCGCCGCCGCATTCCTCGGCAAGCAAATGGAAGAATGATTTTTAAAAATAGGTAATAATAAAAAATGCGGTCGGGAAGACATGTGTAAAACAATACACCGAATTTTCCCGACCGTATTTGTATAAATCAAGTACACAAAACAACGCTTTACCGTATTTAACATTTATGGTATCATTAAATAAATTAAGCTGAAAGGTATGTTTCTTATGAATGGCTTTTCCGATAAGGTAAAACAAAAATTAGGTTACTATGTTTATGCCCTTACAGATCCAAGAGATAACAAAATTTTTTACATAGGCAAAGGAATTAACAACCGTATTTTTCAACACGAAGAAAAACTCGATAACTCAAATAAGTCGAATCGTATAAAAGAAATACTCTCATCGGGTAACAAAATCAAAAAACTAATTATATCATATGGTCTTTCGGAAAAAGAGGCATTCGTTGCCGAATCGGCTTTGATAAATATAATGAACTACATTGACTCTCAATCACTTACTAATGTGGTTTCGGGACACCACACAGCACCTGTTATTACAGCTGAAGATTTTGAAAAAATTTACGGTGCCGAAATTCTTACAAAAGAAGATATTTTCCGCAATCTTTTAATTGTTAAAATAAATTCACTTTATAAATACGATATGTCAGACAGCCAAGTTATGGAATGTGCGAGAGGTCATTGGATAATCGACACCAAACGAGCAGAAAATTGCGACTATCTTATTGCTGTAAATCACGGACTGATTGTCGGAGTTTATGAAAATATGAAATGGTATTCTTCAGGTGTGGAAACTCCATTCTATCCACGATTGTGCAAAGAAAATCTTTCAAGGTCAAATCGCAAATACTGCACCTGTCAAGCAGTTAATAAGCCGAATATTTACATAAACAAAAACATTGCCGATTTAGTAAATATGACGCAAAATCCTATTTCATACATAAACGGAAGAAAAAATACCGCTAAGGTGCTAAAACCATACTACGAAAAATTCATCAATAATTCTATGGATATTCATGATTTTGAAATGAATTTCGGTAATGATTTGGTAAAAATGGGATTTAAATTAGACAGTTTCAATGATTCAAAATATGAATATAATAACAAAAACATTTTAAATATTACCGATTACAATCAGCTTAAAAAAATGCTGAAACATACGGATTACAGCACAGCCACATCATTGTTGATTTCAAAATGGAGATATATCACACATTGGAGTTATATGGATTATCAGCAGGAAAAAGATTTACCATTTTTCAAAGCTGTTATAGAAAGAATATTTGAACTTTCCGAGTAGCTTCATACCAAAAATTTACAATTGATTTATTTTGAATAATCTTCAATTTTCTAAAAGACTTGCACATACAAAAATAAAACTTCAATCTCTTGTCAACCGAAATTGAAGTTTTTTATTGACATAATTATTCATCAATGATAATATATAAGTAAGGAAACGGCTTTAACTGTTTCGCAAGTTTGAGCAATAAAATTAATTAAAGATTAACCGCTCTGTTCACGACACAGGGCGGTTATTTCTTTGTTTGGTATATTCAATATGGCAAAACAAAATCAGTTTATTAAATCACACCACATCAATTTGGCACATTTTCATTGTTGCGAGGGCTGAATTATGGGTTTCGGGGGTTACGCCGGCACAGCAAGCCGAATCAACGCTGATTTCAGCGTTTGGGAAAAGTGCCTTTAGAATCAACGCATTTGACACAACGCAGATATCGGTGCAAAGTCCTACAAGCTCGATTTTTTCAAAGCAGAATTTATCCCAATGAGTATAGCCGAATGACGGCTTGTCAATATGAATTGCATCGGGAACATCAAGTCCGTCTGCAATCTGCCAGCCGTGAGTATTTTTTACGCAATGTACAACGGGCAGTTTTTTGCTCTCGGGAGTGCTTAGGTAATCTTCACCGTGAGTATCCCTTGTAAAAATAATTTCGTCACCGTTTGAACGGTATTCTTCAATCTTTTTGCGTACATTAGGCACAATTTTTACAGCCTCATCAGTACCGAGACTGCCGTCAATAAAATCATTCTGCATATCTATTACAATCAAAGTTTTCTTCATACAAATCACTCCGTTTTTAATTTTGAACTGTACATATCAAATATATCAGCTGACTTTGCCGCTGTCAATTTATTTGCAAAAAATTTGTTTTGTAACTTGATTTTCGTTGTCGGCTCAATTAAAATAGTGTTCAGAAAAACTGCAAGGAGAACGCTTATGGGACATATGTATTTTGTCAGGCACGGACAGACCGTGTGGAATGTTGAAAATAAAATCTGCGGTTCAACGGATATTGACCTCACGGAAAAAGGTCATGAACAGGCTGTTGAAACGGGCAAGAAAATTCTTTCAGAGAATATAAAAGCAGATATCATCCTCTATTCTCCGCTTATGAGAGCCGAAAAAACCGCAAAGCACATTTCGGAAATCACGGGAATTCCTGCAAAAGCCGAGCCGAGATTAACCGAGCAAAACTTTGGAAAATATGAGGGAACGCCAAGAGACGGCGAAGAATTTCGCATTGCCAAAAGAGATTTCGTCAGCCGTTATGACGGCGGAGAGTCTATGCTGCATCTTGCACAACGAATTTACAATCTGCTTGATGATGTGAAAGCAAGCGGAAAGGTTTGTATTTTAGTTGCTCACAACGGCATTGCAAGAGTTGTCAACTCATATTTTAACGATATGACAAATGAGGAGTATGCAGATTTCGGTGTTAAAAACTGTGAAATTCTGCGTTACGATTTTTAAGTATTTCTGAATATCCGCATAAAATCAAGGAGTACCACGCATTGTGACACTCCTATTTTAGTGTTGTTATGAATATTGACGACAGAGACAGAGGAAGAAAAGGCATAGAAGAATGCTTGCGAGAATGTCAAAAATGACTGATATGCCCGACAATCCCAAGAAAAACAAAACACAAATAAAACATAAGCAAGGAAAAATTAGAACGCTCCAAACGGAACGTCCTTTTACATTTATATATAGCTATTTATGAGTTGCTTTGATACTGCTGGAGAAAAGCCTGAAACGCTAGCGGCGATGCAAATCGAAATCCGTTTGTGAACGCTTGTAGCTCATTCCGGTCGTAATTTCTACATCCGTTTTTTAATTTGTTCGAACAGAGCCTTTTGTTGTTCTGTGAGAGTGGCTCTGAGCTTTGTTTCAAGCCGCACAACGGTTACAAACGATCCGCCTTTGTCTGTGCCGTTTGCTATGCTCTGCGCTGTTTTTTTAAAGAATGAGCGCCTTAATGCAATCTTAATACAGAGTGCCGAATCATTACACCGTTTTTTTATATTTCACGGTATACTCTGTGTAAACAAGTAGAAACAGGAGAAGTATATATGCCTAAAATTACACATAGAAAAAAGCGGCTGTCATCCTTTAAGCTGATCGTTTTGGGATTTGCCGGCGTCATAGTGCTTGGAGCGCTGATATTGATGTTGCCGTTTTCATCGACTGCCGGAGTTGTTACGCCGTTTCACGAGGCGCTGTTCACATCGACCTCCGCCGTTTGCGTTACGGGGCTGGTCGTGCAGGATACGGGCAGTTATTGGTCCGCTTTCGGGCAGACGGTAATACTGCTGCTGATTCAGATAGGCGGGCTCGGTGTTGTGACAGTTGCGGCACTTTTCGCTATGCTGTCCGGCAGAAAAATATCGCTGATGCAGCGCAGTACCATGCAGGATGCCATCTCTGCCCCGAAGGTCGGCGGGATCGTCCGCCTGACTCGTTTTATTGTGCGGGGAACTTTTTTGATCGAGCTTATCGGGATGATCGTCATGCTGCCGACATTTTGCGGAAACTACGGTATTAAGGGAATTTGGATGGCGGCGTTTCATTCGGTTTCCGCCTTTTGCAACGCCGGTTTTGACATACTCGGCACCGCCGAAAACAAATACCCGTCACTTACGGGATACATAGGAAATCCGGCGATAAACATTGCAATTATGCTTTTAATTATTGTGGGCGGTATTGGATTTTTGACCTGGGACGATATTTACACAAACAAGTGGCATTTCAAAAAATACCGTATGCAAAGTAAGGTCATATTGGTAACAACGGCAATCCTCATTATCGCTCCCGCAGTATTCTTTTTCTTCTGCGATTTTACGGGGCTGCCGCTCGAGAAAAGGATTCTTGCGTCGCTTTTTCAGTCTGTCACACCGAAAACCGCCGGTTTTAATACCGCTGATCTTCCCGCTATGACCGGTTCTTCCAAGGCAATTATGACCCTGCTCATGCTCGTCGGCGGCTCGCCCGGCTCCACGGCAGGTGGTATGAAAACGACCACGCTTGCCGTTCTGATTCTGAGTGCATTCTCCGTCTGTCG